>SL_8KL_010_SEDDRAFT_10004561_pt1 | contig 11081 bp, 11 predicted proteins | sample SodLakKL_010_SED_4_FD_11160 | JGI IMG/M metagenome (IMG submission 11160) | reverse complement strand
TGATCCACCAACGTCACTTCCCCGGATTCTACATCCACATATTGCAGCCTGAGTTTTTTATCCGACCACATAATTTTTTCCGCATCCGGCGACCAGCTCAGGTTATACTTATAGGTATCCGCATCGGTGGTAAGCTGAACCGGCTCTTCCCTGCCGCATTGCGACCTGATATAAATTTCATCCTCCCCGGTCTCATCAGAGATGTAGGCGATGTATTGTCCGTCGGGAGACCATGCCACGTTTCTCTCATGAACCCCGGAAGTTTCTGTGAGATTCCGGGTAATTCCGCTTTTTGCCGGTATACTAAAGACGTCTCCCCGGGCACCAAAGGCAATACGGTTCCCGTCAGGGGCCAGGGAGACGCTGCGGATCATGTCCGAAGCATCTTTGTGCTGATCACGTCCTGTGGCCAGATCCTCAGCAATCGTCACCTGTATGCGCTCCACGACTTCAGTGGCCATGTCAAAAAGATAAAGATGGCCGCCGTTTTCAAAAATGATCGCATCATCAGCCGGCGAAGGGAATTTGACGTCAAAATCCTCAAAATGGGTGAGTTTTCTGGTCTGTTCGCTGACCATATCGAACACGAACAAATTGGCCCTCCCTTCACGGTCAGAAACAAAATACACCTGATCATCGACCCACATGGGGAAGATATCCTGCGATTTATTGTCCGTCAGATTTACCGTTGAACGGTCAGTTAGATCATGCAGCCAAACATCATCCGCCATTCCGCCTTCATAGTACTTCCATGTGCGGAATTCCCGAAACACGCGATTGTAGACAAAACGCTCACCATCGTCAGCATAACTGATCCAGCCTCCTTCAGGTACCGGGACTTGTTCCGGCATTCCACCATTGATATTGACCAGGAACAACTCCCCCTTAAAGGCGTTAAATGAGCGTTTCCGGGTACGGAAGACAATATGTTCATTGTCTTTCCAACCCATCACAATATTATTGGGGCCCATCCGGTCCGAGAGGTCATCCCGGCCAAGGGTGGCTGTATAAGTAAGCCGCTCAGGAACCCCTCCGCCTGCTGGCATCAGGTAAACTTCGGTATTGCCATCATACTGGCCGGTAAAGGCAATGTGCTCCCCGTCCGGGCTGAATCGGGCAAACATCTCATATCCCTGGTGGCTGGTCATTTTACGGGCAAGGCCACCATCCCTGCTTACCGTGTACAGATCACCGGCATAGGAAAACACGACCTGATCTCCGTGCAGAGCAGGAAAACGCAACAAGCGGGCATCTTCGGTCGCCTGTGCAGAGGTGATCACAGGCAACAGGCAACAAATCAGAATTGTAAACAATTTCTTCATGGCGAAAAGGTTTTGGTTAATTGAGCAAATAATCAATCAGGTAACAAATATAACTTTTTATGGTATCAAAACTGATGCTTTGTGCAGTGAACAAATTTTTCTGAGGCACGTTACTCATTATAAACATACTTTCAGTATGCGACACATATAAATTATTTAATTTAAAAACCGTTAAAACACTATAATCCATGGAAGAACAGAATCAAACACAAGAAGTGCAAAGCAGGCTGCCACTGATCGGAGATCCGGCACCTTCATTCAAGGCCAAAACCACCATGGGCCCGATCAATTTCCCGGAAGACTATAAGGGGAAATGGGTTATCCTGTTCAGCCATCCTGCTGATTTCACGCCGGTGTGCACCACAGAATTCATGACCTTCGCCACCATGCAGGAAGACTTCCGCAAGCTGAACACCGAACTGATAGGGCTTTCGATCGACAGCATATATGCCCACATTGCATGGTTGCGCACCATTAAAGAAAAAATAGAATTCAATGGGATGAAAAACGTGGAGGTCAATTTCCCCGTGATTGAAGACCTCAAGATGCATGTATCCAGGAAGTTCGGAATGATCCACTCTAATTCTTCCACCACACAGGCTGTCAGGGCGGTATTCATTATGGACCCGGATTCGAAAGTGCGTGCCATTCTTTATTATCCCCTGAGCACAGGCCGGAACATGGACGAAATCAAACGGATGATCATCGCCATGCAGAAAGCTGACAAAGAGCAGATCGCCACACCAGCCAACTGGCAACCGGGTGACGATGTGATCGTACCTCCCCCGGGATCCTGCGGAACAGCCAGAGACAGAGTTGAGAGCAAGGATGATGATCAGTATTGCCTGGATTGGTTCATGTGTTTCCGGAGAGAGAAAAAATAGATAAACTTTTCGGACAGAAAGGTCGAGCTTCGCCTTTGAGGGCGTTTCAAACACAAAAAGAGGACAAATATTCCAACGTGAATTTTTGTCCTCTTTTTGTGTTTTACTACATGCCCTAATCAATATATTAACAGTCAAAATGCAGCTGAATAAAAAAAGCGGTCAGAAATTGTATAAACCAAAAATAATATATATTTTTATCCACAATATTCTATTCTTTATTATCTCATTTCCATGATATAAGGAAAACTATTTCTCACTCCGGCAGTCAGGCCGGGAATCCAGGAAGCAAATAACTGAATTTCAACCATTTATTCACTAAAATCAAAAAAATGAAACAGATCAGACAATTGGCGGTGGTAATCAGTATCCTGGTTATCACAGGCTTGTTCACTACCCAGGCAACCGCACAAACCAACTTTGAGCGGGGACAGATCGGGATCAACGCAGGATTTGCCTATGGTTTTGACATGGAAGAGCCAGGCATCCGGGTGGGAGCCACCTATTTCCTTAGTGAAAATATCCGTGTTGGTGCCGACCTGACTTACTGGTTGGTGGATTCCGATATGGATTACGATATGGGTGTTGATATAACATTCCTGGAGTTCAACGGCAACTTTCACTACCTTTTCCTCCAGGAAAATGGACTGATTATCTACGGTATTGGAGCACTTGGCTTACACTATGCCGACGTATCATATGATATGGAAGAATGGGGCGGACCAAGTTATGGTTATTCTGACACGGAGCTCGGTATCGGTATTGGCGGTGGAATCGAATACAGCCTTGGAGGTGTATCCATTTTTGCAGAACCCAAACTATTCCTCTCGGGGTTTGACCAGCTTAAATTTAATGCGGGAGTAAGGTTTTATTTGTAAACAACAATAAATCTGCTATCTTTGTGGACAAGACCATGATTTAAACAACCAAAACCTTGACTATGAGCAAATTTATCCTCTCCGTACTGTTTCTTTTCCTTGGGGCAGCAGTTGTCCAGGGAAACACAAGTGATTACTTTCTGGATCATTCGGCCGTGGATCAGCTTTTTGCTGAAGCCGAAGAGGTTGACCCGCTGGCCATGCACAGCATGGCACCGACAGTGGCTGCCACACAAAACAATGTATCTATCGCCCAGGACAAAGAGCCCGCCGTGGCATTCCTGCTGGCCTGGTTCGTAGGCCCGCTGGGGATACACCGCGCCTACCTGGGCACATCCACAGGCACGATCGTCGGGTACATTCTGACGCTCGGGGGTTGTGGCATTGTTGCCTTCGTTGACTGGATTGTCCTGCTTATCGGGGTGATCAATGACGACATCAGCCAATATGTAGACAATCCCAGTTTCTTTATGTGGTAATATTCATTCTGCAGCAAGTTCCTCTTCCAGGTTGAAGAGAAATTCACGCACAGCCGCCAGGGTTTTTCCCCGGCGGCTTTTTTCATGGGCCTCTGCCATCAAACCGGCCTGCCTGATCCCGCCAAAATAAAACGACTGAAAGGGCCCCAGCCCGGCAAAAACAGCCGCAACATAATATCCATTCAGGGCCATTGCGGAAAAAGCCCCCAACGAAGCAAGCTGAGAAAATGCATTTAGTATTCCCCAGCCTGCTTCCCCGGCATACACCTGACCTGAACCGGGAATAAAGGTAGACCAGAGCCTGGCCTTTTCGGGGTCGCGCCTGGCCTGCTGTTCTTTTTCAGCAAGGATCTCAGTATAACATAGTATTTTTTCATTCGCCAGCCTGGTATCATCTGAAAAATACAAAACCCAGTTTTCAAGGTGATCCGACAGCGCATCCCACCGCATGAGATCAGTGAGTACAAGTCCTTCCAGCAAATAAACACGCTGCCCTGAATCCTGCCCGTAAAGATGCCTGAACTGCCGCAACAATCCGTAAGCGTCACCCGGATCGCCATCCATATAGGCACAAAAAGCCATTTCATAGAGCAACTCCCGACGCAGGGAATCCTCCCCCCTGTATGTGATGGAGCGACGTAGATCAACGAGAGCCTTTTCGTATTCTCCCAGCTGCTTAAGTGCCTGAGCTTTTTTCAGATTTGCGGCAATCCTTGACACAGACTCCTCTGACTCAAAGTAAACCCGTTCATAGGCAATTGAAGCCTCAAAATAATTACCTGAAGCAAACAGGCTGTCTGCCCGTTTTATCATCCGTTCAGTCTGTGCATTAACCCCCTCAGAAAGCGTTCCGCAAAGGAATATGCATATCAAACAAAATCCGTTGGTCCATTTCATGATTAAACTCCTGATTTGTCCGCCTGGCAGCAGCAACACTACCCACGATATTGCCCACATAAAACGCCCCGGCAGCAGACGCAGATAACACAAACAGTACACTGTCAGGGCCGGATCCCCGGTAAAAATCGAACGCAGTTAAGCCCAAAGCAGCCACATATAAAAAACCTGCTACCCCCTCGGCCGATTTCCCTGCATATACTTTGCCCAGGCCGGGCACTGCCGCAGACAACATCCCGGCTATGAAAGGAGAGGCAGCGCGACGATCCCTTAACTGATCGTAATGGTGCTCCATTCGTTGCTCTTCTGCTGCAGTCACATGGTGGTTACCCGAAAAGTCAGCGGCATTTGAGCTGTATTGCGCATAGTCTCTTTCCAGCAGGGCAATTCCTCCCAGCTGCAAACCTAGCAGGGCATGATACAAATTATCCGACCCGGCATCTGTCAGTTCCAGCACCTCCCTTGCCCGTCCTGCATCTCCGTCATGAGCGAGATTATAGGCGGCAAAAAAACGGGACTTGCGGTACACCGGACTCTCTTTACTGACTTTCAGCAGATAAGTTGCCGACAAATCCAGTGTCTTCTGCTGATAATGCACCCATCCTGTCAGGTAATTAAGAGAATCATACTGATGATTGTTTTCCGGCACGACCCTTTCCAGAAGAAAAAGACTTTCCCTGTAGTCTCCCCGGCCAATCAGGTAACGGATAAAATCCACTTCCCGGCTCCAGGTATGATCGTACCCGCTGAACTGTTCTGAATGCCCATGGGCTATAACCCCGCCATGACCTATAATCCCGCCGGGGGCTTTAAACAAATTGCCGGTGTCACTGGAGTAAGCCGGCAGCATATGCAAAAGCAATAAGACAACAAACAGGGGTTTAGTCATAAGTGCTTTTTTTATAAAGCCCGGTATCCTCCACTGCCTTTCCCGAAGCTTCCTCAATGCGCATGGGATGGATATCAAAAGCAGCTACCCTGTTGCAGCGCGTAAGGCGATCGGCGGTTGCTGCCATCCCTTTCACAAGCCCGAAATCCCTTATCAGTTCCTTGCTGAACCCCGAACAAGTGGGATGATACAGGCACTCTGACGGAAGCTGGGGGGACACAAAACGCTGATATACGTACATCATTCCACCGAGTGACAAACGAACAGGGTTAAGGCGGGAGAAAATGCGGTCACTCCCCGCCTCCATAAAGGAAACGCCAGATCCCCCCGGGTCAACCATGGAACCCTCATGGCTGCCATGGAGCAACTCTCTGTCGCTGACCGGCTGGTCGGCAAAGCTATGTGATGCCCAAAGCATCAGGCATGCCAGCAGAACACCAATGCCAAATATTTTATTCCAGGATACGTGCATCGTCGGGAACTTTAAAATCAAACCAGGAACTCTCCGCCTCGCGGTTAATCCTGATATCAGATAACTGCACACGGCTTACAATGGAGTCACCTGAAGCCAGGTAATTGAACTCTGTGATGGAGCGGGGAAGTATCAGATCGGAAAAAATCTCATACTCATCATAGTACACCTTCTTCACAAGCTTACCTCCGGCATCGTAATATCCGGCATACACCGGCATGTAATCATCGTGCACCAGCTCAATATGCGAAAAAAGATGCGTCAGAGAAGAAGGGGGATTCCAGCGCGTGATCATCAATCCATTTTCAAAATCAGTCCGGCTGTTTGTGAAACCCATTTCACGCAAACCGAGATCCTGAGTTCTTCCGCTCAGAAAATAATACACCAGGTTATTCTCAGAACTGTATTCCACACTTTGGGTGCGATACACCGAATTTTCCTTCTCGTCATATATTGTCAGCTCTCCATGCCGGTTGGTGACCATCACCTGCCCGGCCGGCTTTTCAAATTTTGTGATCAGCTTCCCGTCCCAGGCTTCATAAAAAAGGTGTGCCTCTACTGTGGCCACTTTCCCTCCCTGCAGCTGCCGGCTTTCCATATGAAGCACAATCCGGTCGGGCGAAAAAAAGGTCAGGCCGCTCAGCAGCACAAATAAAATTAAACCAGCGAATAAAGTCAAACGAATGCGCATATGCTGAATATTATTTCCACAAAATGATCCGGAAAGTAGTACCGTTATTCAGAGATGAATGCTTAACGAACAATTTTCCGTTGTGATAATTTTCAATAATCCGTTTACTGAGTGACAGCCCGAGCCCCCAACCTCTTCTCTTGCTGGTATACCCCGGATTGAAAATGGTTTTTTGTTTGGACGCCGGAATACCCTTTCCGTCATCCGAGATATCCACAGCTACCTGGTCCTTGTAATCCTCCACGGAAACATAAATACTGCCCGCTCCCTGCATGGCATCCACCGCATTTTTGATAATATTCTCCACGACCCATCCAAACAGGCTGGTGTTCAGGGGCACCATCACCACCTTGTCGGGGGTTGCCACATTAAAAGAAACTTTTTTCGGCATTCTGCGCTTCATATACTCCACCACCTCATTGAGCGTATCCATTATGTTCTCCGGGATCAGCTCGGGGGAAGATCCGATTTTAGAAAACCGCTCAGTGATATTTTCAAGCCGCTTCACATCTTTGGAGATCTCTTCAATGGTTTCCTCATCCACCCCCTTCATCCTGAGCAATTCCATCCAGGCGATGAGTGAAGACAAAGGAGTGCCAAGCTGGTGTGCAGTTTCTTTCGACATCCCCACCCATACCTGGTTTTGTTCCGCATTGCGGGCCATGCTGAATAACAGGTAGGAAATAAACAGAAAGATCCCGATGGCCAGGAATTGACCCAACGGATAATAACGCAATTGCGTCAACAGGAATGAACTGGTATAGTAAACATAGCAGCGGCCATAATCGGGAAGATTGATGGAAAGATATTTGTTGTCCCCGGCCATGGAGGCTATGAGTTCCCGGACCTGGGCATCATCCCCCATATCCACCCCCTCAATATTGCCGTGAGCGATCAGCTCCCGGTGCGAATTGTCGACCACAATGACCGGCACATTGGCAGAGTTGACCACCAGGTCAGAAATAAAGGTATCAAGCAGATCATCCATCACGGCCCTGAGTTCTGAATACACTTTGGAATCGCGATAATAAATATAGCGTCTTCCGTCTATGATCCGGAAGGTCATGGGAGGGTGTGCAGAAAAATAATCGGCCAGGTCTCCCGTCAGCCTTTCAAGGCCCTGCAGGCGCGAAGGCAGATTACTGCTGGATATCACTTCTCCGTGTTCATCGGTGAGCACAAGAGGAATGGTGGTATTGCTCTCCAGAATATTTGTATACAGGGTGAGGGCCTCGCGGTCAACTTCTTCCCTGTTTAACCGGTCATACACCTGGGTCAGCAACTCCACCCGTTTGTGTTCCTCTTCACTTATTACAGCAAAAAGCCTTTCGCTGTCCTGGAGCAGTGTTTCCCTTTTGCGGATGGCATCAGCCCATAACTCAACACGCTGGCGCTCATCCTGGGAAATTTTCCGCACCATGATATCGGTATAATACAGGGAGGCCAGCACGATAACTGCGGCAAAAGCCAGCAGGTACAGTTTCCATCGCTGTTTCTTCGAATACACTTCAAAACCCTTGATTTTGTTGAACAGTTCCAAGCCAGTCCTATTTTTTGTGCATAATTTCCGGGAAATCTTTCTCAAAAATATAACTTTTGTGCCACATGGGGGCTAATTCAGCATAGAACCGGGCCGGACCTGAAAAAATGTCGCAAAACATGTATTGATATTCGTTACTTTTGCCTTAGGAATCTGAAAAAGCTCCGACATGTCATTTCTGAACAGCATCGCTACCTGGTATGTAAAAAAACGGCTCTCCCAGATCAATCATTTCAGGGAAAACCCCGCTGAAGTACAGAACGAGGTCTTAAAAGGTCTGATTCATATATCGCGCAATACCGAATGGGGTAAAAAATATGAATTCAACACCATTGATTCATATAAGACGTTCAGTGAGCGCCTGCCCATTCAGGATTACGATGACCTTAGCGCAACCATCGGCCGTATGCTCAAAGGGGAGCAAAATATCCTCTGGCCCACCGACATAAAATGGTTTGCCAAATCCTCCGGAACAACAGCAGATCGCAGTAAATTTATCCCTGTCAGCCCGGAATCCTTGTCTGAATGCCATTACAAGGCAGGCAAGGATGTGCTGGCCTTATACTGCCATCACCATCCGGACACGCAGATATTTGATGGCAAAGGCCTGATCATGGGCGGAAGCAGCAGCGTAAGCGAATATAACAACACCATTTCTATCGGTGACTTATCCGCCGTATTGCTTCGGAATGTTCCATTTTACGGGGAATTTTTCCGTACTCCTGATCTGTCGCTGGCACTGATGGAAGACTGGGAGGAAAAACTGGATAAAATCGCCCATGCCACGTATGCGGAGAATGTCACCAACATGAGCGGGGTTCCGTCCTGGAACCTGATATTATTAAAACATATACTGGAGATTACCGGACGCAACCATATTCTGGAGGTCTGGCCCAACCTGGAGCTGTTTATTCACGGAGGTGTGAACTTTGCTCCCTACCGGTCTCAGTTTGAGAAAATCATCCCCTCACAACACATGGTATACCTGGAAACATACAATGCCTCTGAGGGTTTCTTCGGGATCCAGGATCGTCAGGACACAAGAGATATGCTGCTCATGCTGGATTACGGGATATTTTACGAATTCATCCCCGCTGAGGAGCTGGAGGAGGACAACCCCGCGGCCATTCCCCTGTCGGAAGTTGACACCGACACCAATTATGCCATGGTCATCACCACCAACGGAGGATTGTGGAGATACCTGATCGGCGACACAATCCGCTTTACCAGCCTGTCTCCTTACCGCATCCGGATTTCGGGGCGCACCAAAAGTTTTATTAACGCTTTTGGTGAGGAGGTGATCGTGGACAATACCGACAATGCATTGCAAAAAGCCTGCGATGAAACCGGCGCCGTGATCAGCGAATATACGGCAGCCCCCGTTTACCTGGACGACAACCAGACCGCTGCCCATGAATACGTGATTGAGTTCGAGAAAGAGCCATCCGATCTCACCCGTTTTACAGAGATTTTGGACCAGGAACTGCAGAACCTGAATTCAGATTATGCCGCCAAACGCAGTGCCGACCTGATGCTGAAGAAACCAAAACTGAGGAGCGTTCCATCGGATACGTTTTTTAACTGGTTAAAATCAAAGGATCGCATCGGAGGACAGAACAAAGTTCCTCGACTGTACAATGGAAGACGCTATGTAGACGAAATCCTTGATTTTATCGGCAAGCACAGGCACTGAGATATCAGGCCCCGGTGATTGCCGGAATATTTGCCGTTTTTCACAGCATACCCAACGACAACCAAAACCAATTCAACATGCATATAGCCATTGCCGGTAACATCGGTTCAGGAAAAACCACACTGGCCGAATTACTTTCAAAACATTACGGGTGGGAAGCCCATTTTGAAGACGTGGACACCAACCCGTATCTGAACAATTTTTACGAAGACATGCAGCGGTGGTCGTTCAACCTGCAGATTTATTTTCTGAACAGTCGCTTTCGCCAGGTGGTGGAGATACGGAAGAAAAACAAGAAAGTCATTCAGGACAGGACCATTTACGAGGATGCATACATTTTCGCCCCCAACCTGCATTCCATGGGCCTGATGTCATCACGCGACTTTAATAACTACTCCAGTCTGTTTGAATTAATGAGTTCATTGATCGATCCGCCCGATCTGCTGATATATCTGAAGGCGAGTGTTCCCACCCTTGTGAACCAGATTCAGAAAAGGGGGCGTGACTATGAAAACACCATCAGGCTGGATTACCTGAAGAAACTGAACGAGCGTTACGAGGAATGGATCAGTGGTTATAGCCTCGGCAAATTACTGATAATCAACGTTGACAACCTCAAATTCAGCGAAAGCCAGCAAGATCTCGGAGAAATCATTCAAAGAATAGACGCCGAGATACACGGACTATTCTAATAATTTCATGACCATGAACGCCATTGGAATCATCCCTGCACGCTATGCCTCTACCCGGTTTCCCGGAAAGCCTCTGGTAAAAATAAGAGGCCGGTCTATGATACAGCGGGTTTATGAACAGGCCTCGCAATGTCCGGCACTGAACGAAGTACTGGTGGCCACTGACGATCATCGGATCTTTGACCACGTTTCCGGGTTCGGAAAAGCGATAATGACACGCTCCGACCATCCCAGCGGAACGGACCGTTGCCAGGAAGCATTGGAGCTATTCAATTCCGGAGAACAATACACCGGCCACGATATCGTAGTAAATATCCAGGGAGATGAGCCTTTTATTGACCCGTCCCAGATTCAACAGCTGATCAGCGGGTTTTTGGATCCCGGCAGGCACATTATTTCACTGATGAAAGAAATCAGGTCACAAAATGACATCCACAACCCCAATGTAGTAAAGGTGGTTTGTGATCATTCAGGGAGGGCATTGTATTTCAGCCGGTCGCCGATTCCATTCATTCGCGGCGGATCATCAGCAACCACACCCCGAAACACTTACTTCAGGCATTTGGGGATGTACGGATACCGCATCCGGACACTTGAAGAAATTGTGGCACTTCCCGCGGGAAAACTCGAACAGCTTGAGTCGC
>SL_8KL_010_SEDDRAFT_10004559_pt1 | contig 11081 bp, 6 predicted proteins | sample SodLakKL_010_SED_4_FD_11160 | JGI IMG/M metagenome (IMG submission 11160) | reverse complement strand
ACATGCAGTACAGTAGGTTTGATCCTACCATCATCAGCATATCCCCTGCTGCTGGAGGAATACATCGTGTTATGATTTGGATAATTCGTCACTCCACCTACGCTGAAGAAATTCTTACCTTCAGGTTCTCCAGACATGGTTTCGGCACCGGGACCAGAATTCCCCATCGCAAATAAGATGTTATAATCCATATTATCCCATATGAATTCATCGCCATCTATAGCTAATCCTGTATACGTTGCTATTCCTCCACCCCAGCTGTTCGTATGAGCTCTTGATCCGCTGTCATAAGATGGTTGCCAGGCACCAGCATACATATCGCTCGGTACGCTGAGTCCTCCGGCTGCGGTACCAATGTCTTGGAAAATCAAACGAGATTCCAGTGCATTACCGTCATGATTGCTGTATTCACCGTAAGGAGGTGATTCTCCTAATACTGTTCCTGTACAATGAGTACCATGATATACGCCTTGATATAGATCGCCTCCTATCGAATAGTGCTCTTGAATTTTTCTATGGTCATCACCATAATCTACATCATCTTCGAATGCCTCGTGATCACTGTACAATTCGCTGTCGCAGACGGTTATCAATTGATCTGTTCCGGTGATCCCTTGTTCTGTGACTTTCCTATAATCCTGAACATTCGTCTGGGTGATCCAGGTGGCATCGTCATTGTAAAGTTCTGGTTCTCCCATACCTTCAGTTATAGATTTTACACCTCTCAAATTAGCAATAGTTTCGATCCTCTGAGTATGTATATCTACTGTTATACCGTTTCTCCCTACTGCATGAATTTCTCCTCCAAGGTATTCTACTTCGATAGCGGATTCACGTAGATCGACTCCGTCGAAGAAGGACACTTCTATGAGTTGTTCTCCATCTTCTTCCAAAAGACCCCTATCGAATCTATAAGCCGGTTGGTAGATACCTACCCAGTTCACGAAATCCAAGTCCTCTATCGCACTCCTGGTCCTGAGATCCATCTCGACGATAAAATTGAATCTGTGCCTGAATTCGTGGAGAACTGCACCTTCCTCTTCTAACATCTCTTTCCACTCCATCCGTATCGGGCCGATGAACTGGACGATATAATAACCCTTTTCATCGTTGGTATAACTCGTTATCTCCAGATCTTCGGGGATGTCAGGGATTCCTTCAGAGACATCGAAAGAATAACTTTGCAAACCCACGTATTCTCGGTTTCGCAACCTTTCTATATGTATACCCATTCTCTCTAACTGATCTACATCAGCTAGATCCATCTCTACGAGCGTGAACGTTTCGTATGTCTGTAAAACGTCGGCTCCCAAAGTCTCTATAAATTCGATATCTTTGGTATCACTGGTCCTTATCAAAACGATATCCGTATCTTCTCTTTCAAAAGAGTAAACGGGTACCGCAGCAAACACCGATATCACCAGTACTAAAGCAATCAAGATTGCTAACAGTCGCACCTTCTTTTCCATTGTTTATTCCTCCTCATTTATGTCAAAGGGAAACCCCTTCAAACAATTTAGGAACGTAGAGTTAGTTAAGAGTTATCATCTATTTAGTATTTATCCCGTTTTAAATTGATTAAAAGATAATAAACAAATCATCTCGTTATCGGTCATCCCCAATGGATTCTAAATTCAATATATTCATCACCCTGGACTGGGCATGCGGTGTGTTCTATCTCACCGTCCATATCCATCAACTCGATGTCGGCTTCCAGACTCCCTTGAAAATAATCACAGATACGGTGGTCCTTGGGATAGCCATGGTATCTTATGGTCGCAGCATCGTCATGGTACTCCACGAGTTCGATCGATCCAAAATCATATACCTGATCCCAACTATCCTCAGCCTTCCTAATCAATCCTTCAAAACTATCCGCACGCATGAGGAACTCGTAGTATCCAAGGTTGTTCGCGATGTGCCTACCGATCTCCCTAGGTCGTGAAACTCCCAGGTGTTCTCCATGCAGCTCTTCAACAATTTCAAAGAGGTCTAATAGGAGATCGTATTCGACGAACTCGTTTTCTTTGATCTCTTTTTTCTTAGATCCCCTTTTTTCTTCCAATCGATCCCAGAGTTCATCTACCCCGTTGCTCCCCTTTTTAGACCTTACGTAATCGATCAAGTTCAATATATGCGTCCCTCTTACGTGGCGTGTCATGGTACGAAGAGCGTTGGGCTCCATATTTAACTGTTTGTTCATTCAAATCGGCTGCATACTCATGACGATCCTATCAAAGCAAGAATCGATCTTCACTGCACATCAATTCAGAGATGTTGTATATGTCGGAATGATAGGGCATCCTGTAACCTTTGGGATGAACTTCATCACCAGTGTGGATCTTTGTACTCGTGATACCCAGTTCTGCCAGTGATATGCTGGAGGGGATCGGGTGATCGTACCATGAGGCTGGGACGGGAAGAAAATCTCGCGAGTCCGCTTCCAGCCAACCCTCCTCCTCTTTGAAAGTCATCAGATAAGAATACATATCGAGCATCGGTTCCTTCCAGCTGTCATCCGCCTGGAAAAGTAAATTCAAGGCCACAAGACAGGCCGAGGCGTCGAACAGGTAGTGATGTCGTTGGATGTTTCCGTTACTCATGGAATGTGCCAATTTATCATGGATCCAGAACTTTTGCAACAATTCTTCCATGTTATGGGAGGCTCTCTTCAAAAGTGCGGTTTCCTCTAGGTGTTTAGATGCCTGTACGAGGGCAGAGATCACCAATGCATTAACACCGGACAAGAACTTATGATCTGCATGGGGCTGCGGTCGTTTTTTTCGGATATTCAGTAGTTTCTCTTCTATCTCTGGCAGGGAAACATCCTTACTTTTCACCAGGTGTATCTTCCCTTCGAAGTTTCCACCTTGTTCCACGTGATAGACATCACGGAGTTTTCTGAATTCGTCCCTATCCAAATGTTCTTTCAATCCTCGGAAGTCCCACACATAAGTTCCTCCTTCCTCCCCTTCGGTGTCCGCATCTATGGAATTCAGATATAAGCCGTTGACAGCGAAACTCTCTTCTAGACACCCGAGGATATCCCGGGCCATCACCCGGTGTTCTTCTAAACCGAACAGTCCATAGGCTAGGGAGTAGTTCCAGAGTGCCATGGCCTGATCATAAAGCATCTTCTCGAAGTGCGGTATCTTCCATCCACGGTCCACACAGTATCTGAAGATGCCTCCTTGAAGATGATCGTTCAAACCTCCTAACCTCATATACTTCAAAGTCCCAAGAGCCATATCCTTCATAGCTTCGCTCTCATCTACAGATAGCGAGTATAACATGAATAGAAGCGTCGAGTGAGGGGGGAACTTCTGCTGCTTTCCGAATCCACCGTACTCCCAGTCGTATATATCTGTCAGTATAGGTTCGATATCACGGAGATCCACCTTCTTCGGCGGCCTGCTCTTGGGATCGAAATCGGGAGCGGATCCTCCTTTATCATAAAAATCACGCACCCTCTTGGCTATCGTCCGTAGTGACTCGCGCCCTCTCATGGGCCTTGCCGGAGCATAGGTGAAAGCGAGCATCGGTTTTAACTCAGGGGTCATGAACACGTTTAGAGGCCAACCACCGCTCCCGGTTTTTTCGACGATATACTTCATGAGGAACTGGTCGATATCCGGCCTCTCTTCCTTGTCCACCTTGAAACAGATGAAATTAGAATTCAGAAAACTTGCGGTTTCAGGGTCTGAGAAAGCCTCCCGGGCCATAACGTGGCACCAGTGGCAGGATGAATATCCTACTGAGACGAAGATCGGTTTATCCTCACGTACCGCTTCTTCCAAAGCCTCCAAACTCCATTCCTGCCACCAGATGGGATTATCCGAATGGTGTTTTAAGTAAATCGAATCCGATCTGTCAAGGTTGTTACGTTTCAAGTCCATCTCCGATAACAGGGAGAAGAAACCTATTGAAGTTTGTCCTCTACAGTTAGTACCTGTAGCAAAAACTATACAAAATTGACCAATATGTTTAATAACCATCGTTGTAAAACCCCTGCGTCAAGCGTGGTAAGATATCGGATAACGGCTACCAAAAACTCAAGAAGATATTCGTCAAATCTGCGGAAGAGAGAAGAGAGGATATCCTTGAGGGACCGATCATCAAAACCATCCTAGTACTGGCATTACCGGTGATGGTATCCAGTTCTCTGCACATATCTTTCAACATAGTGGATACCTTCTGGCTCGGACGTCTGGGGGAGGCCGAGGTAGGGGCACCCACTGCGGCTTGGCCGGTGATATTCGTGTTCTTATCCGCAGGTATGGGGCTAGCCACGGCGGGCGTCGCTTTAGTGGCCCAGCACATGGGGGCCGGTAACAGAGATCTGGCAAACGAAGCCGCCGGCCAGGTGTTCAGCTTCCTCATGATCATGAGTTTGATCTTCAGCATCGGGGGTTTCATCGGAGCACCATACATCTTGAGATGGATGCAGACACCTTCCGATGTATATCCCTTAGCGGTGAACTATCTGAGGATAGTCCTGCTCAGCATGCCCTTCGTTTTTGCCTACACATCCTTCAGATTCCTACTCAAGGGCATGGGGGACATGGTCACACCCATGCTGATAAAGGTGGTGTTCGTTTCCGTGAACATCGTGTTAGACCCGATCTTGATATTCGGATGGGCCTTCATACCCCCTCTGGGCGTAACGGGTGCCGCAACCGCAACCGCCATCTCAAGGGTCACCGCGGGCATAGTCGGTATATACCTGCTGTTCAACGAGAGGGTGGACATCAAGCTCAAACTCTCCGACCTCAGATTGAAGATGAGGTGGGTCAAACAGATAATCACCATCGGAGCTCCGGCTACCTTCGCCAGGGTCATGACCGCATCCGCCTTCGTCATGCTCTTCGCACTGGTGGCCATATTCGGGACCACTCCGGTGGCGGCCTACGGTATAGGACGGAGGATAATACATGTGATAACCATAGCCATATGGGGCTTCGCCGACGCTTCCATGTCCATGGTGGGCCAGAACATAGGTGCGGGCAAAAAAGAACGGGCGGAGTGGGTGATCAAAAAAGCCATCATCGCATCATCAGTCATCATGTTCGGCACCGGGATAGCGGTGATTATCTTTAGGTCGGGTATAATGGGTGTGTTCATAGATGAAACATCGGTCATCCAAGAGGGTGCTAGGTACCTAGCGATATACTCTCTATCCATCGGATTCTTCGGGATATTTAGGATACTAGACTCGAGCTACAGGGGTACCGGACACACCGTTCCCGCCATGTTCCTTGAGATATTCCGGATATGGGGTCTCCGGTTGTTCCTGTCCGCGTTCTTCGCACTCCCATCTCTACCACTGATCAACTATGGGTTGGACATGGGTGTGCTGGGGGTGTGGGTCGGTATGGCTATAAGCAATCCCATAGCCGCCCTGGCTTCTTATCTATACTTCCTTACCGGTAAGTGGAAGAAGAAAACCATACGGACTACAAGCTAAAATAGGTCTAGATCATTTGGTTCCAGCATACGTTTTATCCTCTCAAAACTATCTTTGTGACCATGGGGTATATCATCATATCGTATGACCACTTCGTCTCCAGGTGCCTTTTGAGAGGAGTAAAGCACCTGTTTCACCTCGTCTATGAACTTGTAATCCTCCATCAATGAATACTCGATCACCTTATCGTTTATCACTATGCACGTTGGCATGGAAAAAACATGGCTCAATCGTTCGGTCTCCTCGAAGGGTACTATTATCTTGATAGGGGAGTTCGAGTCGATCCTCCTGAATTCACTCAACACTTCCATCATCTCTTTAACACAGTATGGACACGATGAGTTGCAGAATATCAACACTTTATCTCTATCTTTTTCATCGATGGGAGGATGGTCGGGTTTGCTGATATTTCCATAATTTTTTATCAATGGATAAAATAGGAAATGCTCATCATCATCCGCTACTTGCTGGAATCCATTTTCTCTGTAAAAATCACCGTTCCCTATGTATCTCGGTACTGGAAATGCATAGGTAACCAAGGCTTTCGCCCTTCTATAGCCGAAGTAGGATTTCGGCCTCCTGAACTCTTTGATTGTATGGTTTAGTAGTTCTTTCCTCAACTCTAGATGTCCTTCATCGACGTACATGCACTTGATCTCCACCACCATATCCTTCGGTTTCGGGATGTATTGTATCGATCCCACGGGTACTGAATCAAAGTAGACTATCTTACCCACGGTATCGTATCTATCAAGATTATCCTTTATCCATCTCTTCCACAGCATGTTCCCTTCGATGAACCGAGGATCATCCATCATATCATCCGGAACACAAAGACCCTCGATCTCGTCGAGGTTAGACTTTGAAATATTCTTTACCTCTATCGGTTTTTTGCTCATTGTAAGACCTTCCCTAAATCTCTATCTAGCACATCGCACTAAAAAAACTTACCTATTTAGAACCGATAATTAGTATAGACTGCACTATAGATATTATATCTATGAAATCAAAAAATAAAAGGGAAAGGGTTTTGGTACTCATGGCATGCTTTCATGCAAGTTTCACGTATTCGGCTTTTGATATGTACATCTGGGGTGTCTCTTCGTAACCATAGTCATAGTATTCGAACACCACATATGCCGTACCGCACCTCAGTATAACGAATTCTGAGTGATATCCATCCGCAGTCTGTACGACGTAGTATCCCGGATCATAGGTTGGGAATATGTAGTAGCCGTGTGGACCGGTGATCCCTTCAGCTATGGGTTCCTCACCTATTGGTGTACCGTATTCATCGGCTTCCCAGAGGTATAATACTAGACCCGCTACTGGTTCGTTCATCTCATAGTCGTAGGCTTTTACCGAGATGTCGCTCTGTCTGTAGTTGCCGAAGTTCACCTCGACTTCTTCAACACATCCTAACCTAACGTGTACTTCCATGTCGGTGGTGTTGATCCATCCACAGGGCTTCAATACTTCTGCAACAACATAGTCTCCAGGCCCAAGGTATTCGAATCTGTACATGCCCCAGTGGTCTGTATAGGTTGTGTCTATCAACTCTATCGGATTTCCATACTCATCGGCGGACCATAGTTGGATCTCCCAACCGTAGAGCGGCCAGTCTAAACACTCATCGAATTCACCGTTCATGTTGAAGTCACAGTACTTCAACCCGTAGATGTCTCCATGGCGATAGTTACCGAAGTCATAGCGGAGTTCATCCTCGGGCAGCACCTCTATTATGTAGTAATATGGTGTGCTGTTGTACCATCCCTCTTGCATTTCTTCAACAAGGAGGTACCATCCCGGTCTTACGCACGTGAATTCATAGTAACCATATTCATCGGTGGTGGTAGACATGTATGGCAGGCTGTTCTGTGGTGTCTCACCGTTGTTCAGGTACTCGTATAAGTGGATATCCCATCCCTCAAGACCGCATTCGTGATCGTCGAATTCCTGGTTGAGGTTGTAGTCACAGAACTTGTAACCATCGATGTTCGCTCCAGGCACGTTACCGAACCAGAGTTCTGAAGTCTCTCCGGGGAAAATCTCGACAAATTGTATAACGTCGGTTGTAGGGTGCCAGCAGTACTGTTCGATCTCTTGAACAGCGTACCATCCAGACTCCAAAGACTCGAACATCGCGTGTCCTTCAGCACCGGTCACATCGGTTGCTATAATCTCATCCGGCTCACCGTCAATAGTGGTCCACAGGTTGAATGTCCAACCTTCTAGTAGATCGTCCATCTCTTCATCGTACTCACCGGTCATCTCAACGTCGTAGAATTTGTACACGATCAGGTCACCGAACTGTATGTTACCGAAGTGAGCTGTCCAGTGATCACCAGGTCCCAGCATGTTGTCCTGTATCAGAGGCGTGGTATTGTACCATCCTTCAGGCAGGTTCTCAGTTATGCGCCAGTAACCTACATCAACGTAGAATGTCCACTCTCCGGTCACGTCCAAGCTGAATTCCACGGTAACGTCGTCACCCAGATCTCCGAACATATCGAAGGTTATGGGTATGGTAACCAATTCTTCGTCATCGCCGAATTCTCCGTCCATGTCGGCGTCGTAGAATTTGATTATGGTTATCTGTGGCAGCTCGTAGTTACCGAAATTGACCACCATACATGGTGTGCAGCAGTTCAAGACCACTTCTACAGTTTCAGGCGTGGTACTGACCCAACCTTCGGGAACGATCTCACGTACGTAGTAGGTACCAACCGTCAATCCTTCGAAGAAGTAGTATCCGTTCGGCAGAGTATAGAAAGTGTCGATGACTTCCATCTCTTCGTTGAGTAATTGAATCTCCCAGTCTTCTAGGACCCAATCTACTTCAGGATCGAACACTCCGTCCATGTCATAGTCGAAGAACTTGATACCGTAGATATCCTTGTACATACAGTTCGCGAAGTCTATGCCGTAAACGGTCTCGCAGGGCTCAACGTACACGGGAACGATGGCGGGCGTTACATTATACCATCCCTCGTACATCTCTTCCTGAACGAAGTACGGGCCAGGGACTACGCATTCGAAGGAATATTCACCGGACCTATCTGTTATGGCCGTATCTACTATCTCTCCTGGATCCCCATCAACGTCGGTCCATAGATTTATCTGCCATCCCATCAAGGGTTTATCGAGACCAACAACGAACTCGCCGGTAGCTTCTACATCGAGGAATTTCATGCCCTCTATGCGTCCTCCGTGGACGTTACCGAACCACAACGTGTACGTTCCACCGGATTTTACATCGACGAACCTAAGTAAACCTGTGGTAGATACCCAGCAGCATTCTCCCTCATCTACTTCTGGCATTATCTCCTGTACAACATAGTAGCCTGGTAATAGGTCCTCGAACACAGCCATACCCTCTTCCGTTTCCAAAGGCTCTCCGATGGTTGCTATGGGGTTTCCATCTTCGTCAGCGGACCACAGCTGGAACATGAATCCATCTATCAGTTCCTCTTCGTCCCAATCACCGTCGTAGTTAGAATCATAGAACTTGTAGACAGTTATATCGCTGTACTCCACGTTTCCGAACCACACCTCGGATCCCTGCCCTGGATAGACAGTTACGGGCTGCAGTAACTCAGTAGTATTCTCCCAGCCGTCTTCGAGTACCTCTTGGACGATGTAATCTCCTGGAAGTATATCTTCGAACACCAGCTCTCCGTCGGCGTCTGTAACTCCACTGGCGATTACCTCGTCAGGTTCTCCGTCATCGGTTGTCCAAAGATTGAACATCCAGTTTCCAAGCATGTAGTCCACTTCAGGATCGAATTCTCCAGTCATATCCGTGTCTTGGAACTTATAGACCGTTATCCATCCCCTTTGCAAGGCGTTACCGAACTCCACCGTCATGTCTTGGCGTAGCCAGAAGGAGTCCTCTACATAACTGCCATCGTTATCGTTTTCTTCGTGTATTATCGGGGTGTATTCCGTGGCATCCTCTGGTGTTGGATATACTGCGGAGCCAACGTTGTACCATCCCTCAGGTATGTACTCTCTTACCTTGTAGTGACCGGTTCCGATCTGCGGGCTTCCTCCCTTGTACTCTTCGAAGATCAGATAGCCATCACTGTCGCTGTACCCTTCATCAAGGTAGAACCACGGTGGATGATCTCTTGGGTCCCCATCGGTCTCTATGTCTTTACCGTATAGCTCGAAGTACCAGTTTTCAAGCGGATAGTCGACTCCCTCTTCATAGTAGCCGTTTCCATTCACATCGTAGTACTTGAACACAGTTATATCGTAGTACATACAACTCGTTTCCCCACTAGATCCTATCGGTTGTGCTCTGTTTATCACCGATATACCAACTCCTAGACTGCTGATAACAAGGAATGTTGCTAACAACAGTGCTAATCCATATTGTTTTTTCATTTGTTCACCAAATATAGACTATGTCTTTCCTAGTATATATACTTGACTATAGCTATAGAGTTTTATTTATCTAACTAAAAAATTTATTAGATTGCCGTAAACTGTCATTTTTTAAGAGCCGATCTAGGGATCGACCGATGCATTTATCTTGAAATACATTCATCATCCAGATATAGTATATAAACCACTCTTGCATGATCAGATAAATAGTTTTATGTTGCAAGTAACGAAAATATATAGTATATCAAAAAACGACTGAATTATACCAATGTATTCCTTCACATTCACTATTCTCTTGTGAAAAATAGATGTCTATATAGAGCGAAAAATACCGTAATTCACCGCATATCGGATCAGGACCTTTTCTTCAACTTCTTAAGGTCATTTCCATCGTTTTCATCCTTGGTCGCTTCAGGATTGCTGTTAATTTTTTTCTTGAATATCTTAGCCGTTGGGATCTTGGTTCTAGAACCTATATGTTCTCTGTAGCCTTCGGAGATTAAAGAGCCCATGACCCAAGTTATCCCGAGTACGACCAAGTTTATGGCCCACAGACCCAGGAAGACCGAGATGAAGTAATTTTGATACTCAATATTCGAAAGTATGGTAGTTATCTCCCCGGTACCATCCGTAGGACGAGGAGTCCTCGTGATGAAAAGGTAGGCAGGACCTAGAGAGGGCCAGAGCAGAAACAGACCCTTCAACCAGGTAGGCCAACTGGACCATTCTAGATTTTTAGATAGATGCAGGATCCCCAATTTTACCTTCATATTATCCCCATGATAAGAAGCGTGAAACAACTATTTAAAACTATTTATATTGCAATATTTTAGAAAATCATCCGCGATCTTACCATCAGCGACCGTCGGACTATGTTTTTATGACTATTCTAGTAAGGCCAGAGGGATGATGTATCATGGTAAATAGGCCTCATACACACTTGCTAGACTCAAATAAAGTATAAATACCATCACCTCCGAAATTAGCTATAACAGGTGTATCAAAACCTGAGAAGGAGAAATATATGATAAATAGAAGCCAAAGGGCGGCTGTTCTATTGAGCTCCCTGCTATTGGCGGTTTCGTTCCTGGGTGCCGCTGCTACAAACCCGGACACTGTATATTCTGAAGAGATCATGTTAGTAGATCGTGTTGGATTCGAATGTTTACCCGCCGGGATCAGCAATCGTGTGGAAGTGCTGGAAATGTACGACGACCATCTACTCGTA
>SL_8KL_010_SEDDRAFT_10004558_pt1 | contig 11082 bp, 10 predicted proteins | sample SodLakKL_010_SED_4_FD_11160 | JGI IMG/M metagenome (IMG submission 11160) | reverse complement strand
GAGATCTTGCTCGAAAAGAATAATGCGGAACTAGAGTTCGAAGATATCGATTTCACTGAAGGATTACATTTCCCTAAAAAGACTAGAAGAGATATAATCCAATCTGTTAAAGCCGCTCTAAAATCTGGAAAAAATATCATATTAACGGGACCTCCTGGAACAGGGAAAACGAAGATAGCTAGAAACATCGCTAAATTGATGGAGGATAATTGTGAATGTGTGGATGGATTCACATTCACGACTGCAACAGCTGACTGGACCACCTTTGATACTATGGGTGGTTATCATCCTCACAAAGAAGATGGTTCTCTGTGTTTCAAACCTGGTCTGTTCTTAAAATGCTTCAAGGAAGATTTCAAACCTGTAAATAAATGGCTGATAATCGATGAGATAAACAGGGCTGATATCGACAAAGCATTTGGACAATTATTTAGTGTATTATCAAAGGACGATGTGGAATTACCATTTACTGATGAAAGTGAAAGATCTATTTCAGTTGTATCGATAAACGAAAAAAACGATGAGATCGAATATAAAGACAACAACTACTACGTAACACGCAATTGGAGGCTACTTGCTACCATGAACACCTACGATAAAGCTTCGCTTTATGAGATGAGCTACGCATTCATGAGACGGTTCGCTTTCATCGATGTAGGTGTTCCTATGGAACAGATCAGTGATGATTTGATTATAGAATATATCAAAAAATGGGATGATCTTGAAGTTGATGAGGTTGAAAATTATCTTGATAATCTAAGCCGTGTTTGGAAAGTTTTGAATGATGGTAAAAGGTCCATCGGCCCAGCTATCATAAAGGATATGTTACTATTCTTAAAAGAATCAGGTGATGGAGAAGGTCTAGTGAACGCATTGAAACTATATGTTTTACCTCAGATGGAGGGTATGATAAAAAGTGACCAGGAAAAGATATTCCAAGATTTGATACAAGAGATTGGTCATCAAGATGAAATAAAGAAAGTAGCTAAGGAGAGATTTGAACTTATATTGAAAGAAAAGAAAGAAGGCGAATAAAGATGAGCAAAACTCCTCAAGACGAACTACTAGAACCTGTTGCATCAGAGATGGTGAGTTTTCTAAGAAATGGACTAATTAACCCAGAATTTATTGAAAATAATCTAGAGTTTAAAGGTATCGATAGGATACAGGATCTAAAATCTATCTTGAGGATACATTTCGTATTATCTGAACCTGTAGTCAACTTTTTGAAAGAGTTACCTAGAAGGATTAGAAGGATCAAAACAGAATCAAAGAAAAACGTTATCAGGAGGAGAGGTGAAATAAGAGGACGGATAAACTGGAGCAGAACGGTCATCGACCAAAGATCTCAGAACGACCGTTCAATATTCATATGTCAGAACCCTTCTAAGAATTACAACGTATCTGAAAACTTAGTTTTGAAAAAATTGTTATCGATCATCTATGTGGTGTTGGATAGTGATCTAGAAACACCGCTTGAGAAGAATTACACTTGGTTGAAAGGGTTAAAGGATGAAGAAGATCTGGTAACCTTTCTAAAAAACATATATCGTAGAAATGTACACGTGAACAGGATAAAAGATCCGGAAGAATACCAAGTTTCTGAAAGGGATACATCTATTGCAGAAAATTCTAGAAAAGAACTTTACAAAGAGGCAGCTTATCTGTTTATAAAATACAAGAAACTGATGGGTGGTGAATATGAGAAAAAAGAGTTGGAAGAACTGTTGAATGAAACATTGATCATCCCAGGAGATGCACCAACATTGTTTGAATTGTATGCAGTGTTCAAACTCCTCCGTAAAATCGGAGAGGACTTCGAAATTAAAAAATATGTAGAAGGGAGTTCAGAGATCGCTCTATTTGAAAAAGATGAAACTAAGGTTCTAGTTTATCACGACTCGACTGGTGGTATGAATTTCTATGAGAGTATATTGAAATTAAGACAAAAGAAATCAGATATCAAATACCTTGAGAGATTTAGGAAAGCTACGTTGGAGTATGCTGATCTAGTAAAGAAGCTGTTAGATGAAGAAAAATCTTCTATCTATGGAGGTCGACCTGATCTTTTGATAGAGCATTATGAAAGTGGTGAATTGAAGAAACTCGTTATCGGTGAGGTCAAATATTCGGACCAAAAGTCAAAATTCAAGGAAGGTTTAAAAGAGTTGATAGATTACCTCTATTTTGCAAGGGAAGGAGACGATTATGTACTGGATAACCTAGAAATCGAAGGTATTTTGGTCGTTGACAAGAAGGGATATTTGGGAAGTAGTAAGTTAGAAGAAAATAAAGTTATAGGAGACTTACCATTCAAATTGGAAATATATGATACTGAGGAACTGAAAGGGATAGGATGAGTCTGGATCTAATGTAAGTGATATAATATGGTCAAAACAACATCTAATCAGTTTAGAGAATTGAAAAGAAAATTAGCTAATGGGAAAGTCAGAGAGAACGAAAAGTTATGGAATTTTTTGATCGCTTCAATCCTAGATAAAAAAAACAATAAATCAAGATATATCAGAAAATTCACAGATGATTTAGTTACTGAAGATGGATTCGATATCTGGTTCGAGTCTCAGCCATTACCACCTCGTGAGGATGAGGGTAACACAGCTTTAGACTTCTCTTTTGGAGACATTAAAAGAAGAGGTGATACTAAATCAGGTATCGAATACGATCCTGTTGAAGACTCATTCGTGTGTTTTGTAGAAGGAAAATTGTTCTCTGACTGCAGTACTAGAGTACGTAAAGATCCCTTGAGGAACCAGCTCATCAGAATCATAGAGAATTTACTATGTTTTCAAAGTAAAGGTAAATTCCCAGATAAACTGTATTTTACTCTACTTACACCTAAAATATTCAAAGAAAACAAAAGATCGAAGTTGTATTCTTATAAAATGCAGGAATATTGGGATGAAGAAAGTGATACTATACGGAAAGACAATATCTTAAGAGATATCGATTCCTGTAGGAACGAAAGAAGGAATCAAACAGATTGGAGATATCCTGATATCGAGGGGAGGCTGGATAGGCTGAATATAAGTTGGGTGACCTATGAAGAGATACTAGCGGAAGAATTTGATATGGATGGGTTAGATTTGACTGATCTAGAAGAGAGGGAGTTAGAGGGATTTAAAGGTGAAATGGAGAGAAAGATAAAGGAGATAAGAAGTTAAGTATCAAAAAAGGTCAATAATTTGGATCTCCGATAATCAGTAAATAACCTAGATAGAAGCCTGGATGAAAAGGGATTTTGTATCGGGTACAGATGTTTTGCTCGACATACACAAAAGACCAAAATAATTAATTAATACCTATGTATATACCTATGTGTTATGAAGAAGAACACCATGTTGACGTTGGAAAAGAACGTAATAGAGACCGCTAAAGCATTGGGGATCAATCTTAGCCAGGTTGCTGGTGAAGCGTTAAAAAAGAGACTTGAAGAAAGGTTACGTCCTAGAGGACAAGGTATCGTACAGATCCCAAAGACAGAAAAAGTGATATTGAAAAATATAGGTCCTTTTCAAGGCGAAAAAGAGTTCGAGTTTTCAGATGGTATGAACGTGATAGTAGGAGCTAACGGTTCCGGAAAAACAACTATCATCGAATCTATCAGAGCAGTTTATGGTGATCAAAGACCCCCTACCAAGAACGAGTTTGTAGAAGATGATGAGGATGCTTGGATCAAAGTGGTTCCCATGGACGGAGAGATCAAAAGAGACATCTCAGAGGTGGGTCATAGGTTAACCGAAGGTGACTTTACTCATAGGATCGATTTTGAGAGGTTTGATAGCTTGACTGAGGTGATCAAAGAGAGGATGAGTCACAATGCAGGTATGGATTTTAGGGGGCTTTCTGAAGGTGATAGAGTGTTCAGAGAGATAGTGTTCCAGTCCATGGCCACTAGACCTAACGAATGTTATGTGAATGATGGGGCTCTAGCAAGGTTGGATGTCAAAATCAAGGAAATAGTCTTGGACATGTTACGTCAACAGGACATCCAAGTGATACTCACTTTCCCTTCTATAGACAGGGAGGATGAAAGGATATACTCAGAGGATCACAACATGGTTGAGATTGGAGAGAGGAGGTCGTGAAACATTTCCATTTTCACCGACCCCTTGATTAAATTTATAAGTAGAGTGAAAGAAGTGATATATTTCCCGGAAGCGGGAGAAAAATATGGAGTTTGAAAAGTAGGAGAGGTAGATAAGATGAGTAGAAGTCCAGAAAAAGAAGCGAGGAGAGAAGAGTTCGATAGAAAGAAGTTGAAGCAGTTGGGTATGGATAAGGATTTTGACGAGGTCGAGATATTCGAGAACAATTACGAGTATCTTAGGGCAATGACCATGCTTGGAAGAAGTATGATTTTAGAGGCTCGATATATGACCAGATATCCATCTAGAGATAGATTCGAAGAGAAGTGTGAAGAATATAGTAAGATCTACAAGGGTCTTGAGGAGAAGCGTGAAGAGTCGGAAGAAGAAAGAGGTGAGAAATTCAAAGCTACGAAATTCCTTGAAGGAGAGGGTTTTGACGAGATCGAAAAGGGAGCTATCAAACTAGCTTATGCCAAGAAAGGTGTCGGTATCAAAGCTTCTAATCCAACGGTAAGAGGGGATGTGCTGATCCATGCACTCAAGATGATATCTGATCTTGAGGTTGAAGAGATAAGATCCTATCTTACGATCGGTTCTAAGTTGATGAATGAAGGTTATTTAAGATCCCACCGTAGAGGTAGTCTTAGAAATCATGAGGGGCTGGAGATGAGGAGTTTCATCATAACTAACTCAACGGTGAATTCGATACTTGAAAACGAGAGCATCGATGTTGAAGAAAGGGATATCACAGGTTTAAGTAGAAAAAGGCATGAAAGAGATAGAGGTGAGAATATCTTGGAGCCGGTTGAAACCGATATCACACTTTCTGATGTGGTACTTCCAGAAGAAATAAAAGAATCCGTTGGAGCTATAATGACGGAGAAAAAGTACGAAGAAAAGTTCTACGATGAATGGGATATGCAGAGTGTAGTAGGTAATAGAAGAGGATTGAATGTTCTCTTTTCCGGACCACCTGGAACCGGCAAAACGATGACCGCCAAAGCACTCAGCAACCATCTAGACCAGGAACTATACATCATCAGATTCGAGGAGTTGGTGAACGTCTGGTACGGTCAGACTGAAAAGAACGTAAAAAAATTGTTCGAAAAACTCGATGAAAACGGAGGTATCATACTTTTAGACGAAGCTGATGCGATACTAAAAAAGAGGAGTTCTAACAGAGGGGGAACTAGCGCCACTGAGAACCGAATCGTCAATATATTTCTACAGGGGATGGAGGAACACTCCGGTATAGTCGTGATGACTACGAATCTAGCAGTCAACATGGACAGCGCTTTGAACCGAAGGATCGATCTAAAAGTAGAATTTCCTGTACCGGATGCTGAAGCAAGAGAAAGTATCTGGATGTACCATCTACCAGATAAACTACCTTTAGGAGATGATGTCGATCTTAAGGAGCTTGCTGAGAGGTATGAATTCACTGGTGGAAGTATCAGGAACGCAGCTTTCAATGCAGCAAGGAACGCTCTGCATGCAGAGAGAGATGTTGTAACTAAAGAAGACTTCAAAGCCGCTATCAAGAAAGAGAAGGAAGGAGAGAAAGCAATGAAGTACTCCCTACAGGACGACGGAGATGAGATGTTGAAGGGCTACAAGTAGATGATTAAGAATAGTTAGTAGGGCATAAATGTATGCATAATATGACATGTAATAGTAAAACATAAATAGCACATACCGACATAACTCTATTTGTGGTATTATGGCAAGAACGACTGTTCGGGTTCCGGATGAATTAAAAAGGGAGATGGATAAGATGAATGAAATAAATTGGTCTGAATTTGTTAGAGAAAAGATTAAAGAAAGAATATATCTAACAAAACCGACTGAGAGAAAAATAGAGAGATTCATAAAGAGATATGGAAATGATTTAAAAAAATTATGGATACTCCATATATTATCTGAAGGGATCCCTAAAAAGGATGCATATAACATAGCTGAACTCATCTTTGGTGAAGAAGTTGATGAAACTGTCGATAATTTAGAAAAGGAAATGGAAGAATTAAATATTAGACAAATCCATAAAAGATTAAATGAAGGTTCTTTAGTTAGGGATGCCCTACAAAGAGAAATAAATCTAATGGGCATCGAAAATATAAAAAGAAAGGTGAAAAACGATATTAAAAACTCATCTAATGAAGTAAAAAACGGGATAATTTTACTTTGCTCATATGTTGAAGATAATTTTGATAGAGACCGATGCACCATAAATTTAGATGGATTTGAACGTACTTGGAAAATATATGTTGGACAAAATGTTGATATGAATGATTTGTTATCTACGGGTATAGTTTACAAGTATTTTTATTCATCAAACGCTTATGGATATTGGACACTAAGAGTTCCTAGATATGGATTAGATATTTTAGAAGAAATATACCATGGAAACGGTATAAAAGAAGTAAGTTACAATAAACCTAGTTATTCAACGGTTAAAAATTTGTTAAATAACGATGATAATAGAGAGTTTATTAAGTGGATGGAAGGTTCTAGGAAGTACGTTAAAGAGTATGAGGAGGAAAAAGAGTTGAAAAGAGAATTTGATGAGACAAATATAGATATCTCTATTGAGGATTTTAAGAAGATTCGAGAAGACTTAATAAAAAAAGATGTTTTGGTAATAAATTATAATCCTCATCGAAGTAATACTGGGAGAAGAAATAGTAAGCCTGCAAAGTGGCGTTATGAATTTACAAATTCAGCTTTAACTCATATTGCAGATATCCTCATGGAAAAATTTAGTGAAATGGAGTTTTAGGCTGGGATACACATGGCTTGGTTATTGGATATATATGAAAGTGGTAAACTGATTCTAACACCAGATATGATCTGCCCAAATTGTGATACCTTGATTGCATGTAAGAAACACAAATGGGCTTACGATAATTGGTTCATATGGTGGTATAAAAAAAAATTCGGTGAGGTTCCTGAAATTAATGATTATAAAAAGAGGAATAAAAAAACTAAAAACGAAGAAGTCGGTTATATAGATTTAAAACAAAATACTTTGAATCAATTTGATAAGGGTAAAAAAATAAAGCTAATGTTCGTTTTAGAAAGTCCAAATGGAAAAACAAGCTATTTTTATAACTTGGATGGAGATCAAACTGGAGTGACTGGTAGATTAATTTCACCTTTAGAATATAATATTCCTAGCTATCCTTCTAATATTAGTGATAAAAAAGAGCGGATACGTCATTTCATAGAGTATGGATACCTACTCACAGACTTATTTCACACCCCTCTCAACAATGTAGATAATGTCATGGAACATATTGACCGATTAAAAGATGAAATTGAAGAGATAAATCCGGATAAAATAGTGATCATGTTACCAAAAAAGACATTCGATAAAAAAAATATGGAACTTTATATTGAATTGATAAACAAAAATCTAGGCGGAAAACCAATAGACAATAATGATGATTTCATAGATAAAGAAATAAACATAATCCAAAAGCTGATTAGTTGTATAAAAGATGAAATTGAAATTAAAGCTGCTCCTTTCCCTGCTACTCAAGGTAGCCTACCTGATGAATGGAAAAAAAGAGATACCTATAGTTTTTCTGACTGGGTTAAAGAAAACAAAGATTGGTTAGAAATCGAGGAGGAATAGTGATATTATGAAATTCGTGCAAGAAAAAGAAAATATGAAAATAGCTAGAAGTTCCTTTAAAGATATCGAAAAGGCAAAGGTGAAAGTAGATTTGACTGACATCGGATTATCTTCGATTGATGAAATGAAAGAGTTGAAGGGATCATCAGCTAGGAGAACTGGAGATCGGACCTGTTCGCTTTGTTCTGGAGAAAAGTTGTTAGAAATGTGTTGGAGGACTTGAAGGAGGCCATTGATATGGGGACTACTACAGCGATAATACATATCGGTAGGGAACATCAATTCCATTCAGGTATCAGAACGGATCTTATGGTATTGTTGAGTGAAAACGATGCGCCTTACTTATCTCCTTTCAAACCAAAATATCAAGAAGATTCCATGTGTTACAAATTGTGCGAAAGTCCTAAAGGTGGTTTTATCCCGGACCTTAAAGATTGGTTTGGAAGTGACCCGATGTTTTCTCATCCGATAACCGATATGCTGTTGACTTTCCAATGGGAACGATCTGAAGCATCGGGTGAGATCGAAAAGATAATTGAGAACGTAGACTGCGACTGGAAAGATTATGTATGGTGTGAAGGAAGGACAGACCCGAAGAAGGAAAAAGATACTAGGGAACGGACTCAGTTGGATAAAGCCAGGGATCTTATGAGAGAAAACAAGTTCGACGGGAAGATAGTCATAACTATACTGAATGGGATCTCTTTAGAGGCTACCAAAGGCATCAAAAGAGATGCTAACAGATTAAAAACAGATGTAGTGATCTTGGATGAAAACGAGATCGGAGAAGTGTATTAGGTGATAAAAGATGACAGATAATGGGCATAGTGATGAAGAAGAGCGCGGGATGATATTATCCCGCTTCAGCAGTGATGTTGTTCAGCAGGCTATAGATGCAGGGATATTGGATGAGGATTTACTAGATGTTGAGGACCCAGATGAACGTGGTGATAGATATATCAAGGCATACAGGGAGATACCTCGGATCTTGGACGATCGAGAGAAGATAGAGGAATTCATAAATCGAGAAAAGGGATACGTACCCTCATTTCCCTGGTTCTGGGGCGAGTACTATCATGTAAGTATGAAGGGGGATAAAAAAATCGTCAAAGAGAGAAAGGCATCCCAGGAGAGAGAGAGATTCAAAGAACGGATCGGATCACTCATCGATACAGAGGGAGATTACATTAGTCTACTCAATAGTATTCTGGAAACCGGTGTCGAAGTAAGAGACTTATTCGAAGTTAGTTTTCCCCTACGCGATGGAAAACTGGTTTATGCTTCTACCGGAACAAGGTATATTTTTGAGACCGGTGAGGATGAGTGGTCTCGCTCCCTGAAAGTTTCGTCGATATTTGAGCACAAAACGGATCGATACGAACGTTTGTTTGAAATAGAAGGCTTTGTAGCATTCGAGGATTATTATGTTGGTACTCCCCTCGAGATGGGTTATAAGGTGTTCATCGCCAGGGAACTCCTGCCACTGATTTACGAGGTTTTGGATGGGACAGAAGAGATGAAGATCCATGAAGAAAGGTTCGTGGTGAGTGAGGAAGAGATGGAAAAAATACCCAACGTATTATCAGATACTTTAAATAACCATCCTCAGACTAATAAAATGAACCTAAAGATACCTCAAGATCCAATAAATGTTGATATAGGTTGGTTTGAAAAATATATAGGACCATTCACCGATGGAAATGTATCCCTAAACGGTGATGAAATCTCTCGAAAAACAAAGAAGATGATCCTGAAACAAGGAACAGCCATTGCAAGTTATCTATGGAAAAGAAATGATTGGAAAGAAGAACTAAAGCAAACTATTGAATGGCCTCAATTCCTGAAATTTTGTAGTAAAAATTATATGATCTTTCTTAAATGGTGGGAAGGGGAACAGGATTGGGATGATAGTATTCAAGAGTTCATCGATAAATTAGAACAACACTACTATTAGACAAACGACTTTGATAATTGTAGATGGCTGTGAGGCTTTTAAAAGTCATCATGTACTCGAACTGGTTCTTATTGAGTGTAGAGTAGATGGAAAAAGGAAGAGAAAAATGTTCCGAAAGGATGATATTTAAAGAGATGTTAAAGATAGTGAAAGAGGATAGATAACATGAATAGATATAGAGAAATGAAAATAAAGACAATAGCTGATGCGTATGATATTAGATATGATGAAGAAGACGATATTGAAGAATTGGAAAAAAAAGTTTATGAAAAAGGGAGAGAAAAAGTAGATCTTATCTTTATTGCTGAAAGTCCTCCTGAATATTCTAAGATCGAGAATTATTTTTATTATGTAGAAGATGGTGCTTCGGTTAATGGTATAACATCTAATCTTATAAAACGATTAGAAGAGAATGTATATAAAAACGGGAAAAACGATGATGGAAATGAAGACAAAATATATAGAATCAAAAAATTTCTTAATAAAGGTTACTGGCTCGAGGATATATTTCCCAAACCCATGGATTGTATAAAAGAGAAAGAAGCGAAGAATAGGGTCGGCGAGTTAAAACATTTGATCGAAAAGTTAGATCCTGATAAAATCGTTATGTTTTTACCTAAAAAAATATTCAAACATAAATCTATGGAAATATTTTGTAATGAAATCGGTATCGAGTATCAATATGATAATGATGAATTCAACCTGATCAAAATGCAGGAAAAATTATTGTCAAAACTTTTAGACGATACTATAGCTTCAAAATTGGCACCGTTTCCAGGGCAAGGTGTACCCAAAGTTTGGAAAGAAAAAGGATATGTTTCATTTAAAAGATGGGTCGAAGACGACGAGACTAAAGAGAATGTAAAATTTTTAACGATTACTGAAGAAGATCTAAAGACGATGAAAGGATAGTAAAAAGATCAGGATTGGAATTAAGGAGGATATATTATTTATATTTAAAAAAATTCTAGAATCATCTAGAACTAAAAGTTCCAATTATAAAAATTAAAGGGGTATATCCCCTAAGCATACATGTTCGAATTATCGTCGTCATCCCTATCGTCTTCGTTCAAGTCGTAGTCCATAGTATCCCTTTTCTTTTCTTCTTCAATGGCCATCCCCTCTAGATGTTTCATATAGATCTTATCCAATCCATCTTTGACGACCATCTTTGCTGCATTGAATACTGCGTTCTTTATGTCACCACCAGTCAGCTTGTATTTAGCCGCTAATTGAACCAGGTCTACGTCTTCATGAAGATCCATGTCATCCGGGATATGATTCCTCCAGAGGGATTCCCTTAGTTTTGCATTAGGGATAGGAAACTTTAGTCCTAGATCGATCCTTCTTTTCAACGCTTTGTCCAGTTTAGTGGACAAATTTGT
>SL_8KL_010_SEDDRAFT_10004556_pt1 | contig 11084 bp, 6 predicted proteins | sample SodLakKL_010_SED_4_FD_11160 | JGI IMG/M metagenome (IMG submission 11160) | reverse complement strand
TGGGGGAGGACGAATTTTTCTTTATGGATGAAGAATCAGCGGCTCGTGTCAGTGAGAAAAAACAACAGGTGGTGGAAGCTGAAGAACCGGTAAAATATGAAATTTCTCCGGATTTACCCGGGGAAAAAGATGTACATTTTTCTACCCTGCGCTACCCTTATTATGATAAAAATGGTGAGCTATTTGGAACAATTGCTATCTGTCGTAATATCACTGAACGCAAAAGAATGGAAAGACAATTACGCCAGGCCGTGCGGGAAAAGGAAACTTTACTAAAAGAGCTCCATCACCGGGTGAAGAATAATCTCCAGGTCATATCAAGTCTCCTGCGTCTGCAAAAGTATCAAGTTGAAGATCAGGCCTCGCCAGAAGTTCTGGAGGCTTTTGAATCCAGCCGCAAGCGTGTCCTGGCCATGGCTGAAGTGCACGAACAAATTTATCAAGTCGAAAAGTTGGATGCAATTGATGCTTCCGGTTATTTGCGTAAATTAGCTGATATGGTTGTTAAAGGATTTGATGTTACCGGTAGCCTTAAGTTGAACTACAGCATCGAAGAAGACCTTGAACTTGAGGTCGATCAGGCGATCCACTGTGGTTTGATTGTAAATGAGCTGCTCACCAATGCAGTTCAGCACGGTTCTGAATCGGGCAGGGATGATTTTAATATTCATCTGTCTATGAAAAAAACAGACGGAGGTTATACCCTGGTAGTAGCTGATAACGGGGTTGGATTACCCCCGGACTTCGATCTTGCAGAATCAGATTCGCTTGGACTACAGCTTGTTCAGGCATTAGTCGAGGATCAACTCGCCGGCTCCCTGAAAATAGACTCCACCGACGGCACTAAATTTATTATCAATTTTTAGCTCTAAAATTTTCATTCCACCGTCATTTTGACCTTTGACTCGCAATCCATCTTTTCACCCCCCTTTGTTTTTCCCCCCCTCAAGGGGGGGAAAAGAAAGGGGGGGAGGTCTTGACCTGAAGTTCGTCATTGCGGACCACGATCCGCAATCCATCTTTACGGGTTTGAACTATACCTATCTAAAATTCAACATGGATTCCGGCTCGGAGGCCGGAATGACGTCAAATTCAGGAGCGAACTTGATCTAACGCTCGTCATTGCAGATTTTGCTCCCGATTTATCTCCTCTCCCCTCCGAGGGAGAGGACACAGGTGAGGGGGGAAGTTGCTTTTGACCTTCCTTAGCGTCTTTGCGCCTTTGCGTTTTCCGAACTTGATCTTGATTTCCCCGAACTTTCGCCCCCTCGCCCCGACGCCCCACCGCCCTATCGTGAATTACACCCGGCTCGTCCTTTGAGAACTTACGCCACGCGCCCTGCGCCCAGCGCCCCGCGAACTTTCCCCCTTCGCCCCAGCGCCCGCTCGCCTCATCGAGTTCTCCCCTCCGTCGAGGGGAAAAGAGGTATCAATACGCCTCAAAAAAATCCTTGACATAAATTAGAAAACAACGTATCATAAATACCTCATCTTAGCGAGCAACAGCCCGCCAACCACACGAGGGGTGTTTTTGGGTTGAAAATTGATGTTGAGCAAATCGACCTTCAAAGTAACGAAATGCTTTCCGTTCTTGACGAAATTCCTTTATTAATATGCATCTTTGTTCCCGGCGGACAGGTAAAATATGTAAATGTTCCTTATTGTGATTTTTTCGACTGTGATCGCAGTGACTTAATTGGGGCCAGCTTCTTTGATCTTATTCCTGAGTTTGACTGGGGGCTTGACGAGCAGGATGTAAGGGAAATAAAGCATAACGGCGGCCAATTAGTTCATGAACACAGTTTTACAACTGAAGACGGAAACGAACGCTACCAGCGGTGGACGATTAAGCTTCAGCGTGACTCTAATGCCGAAGTTCAGTATTACTACGCTATTGGTGAGGACACTACGGAGAAACGAGAACTTGAAAAAGACCTGGAGAATAAAGAACAAGAATACGAGGCCGCCAACCAGCAGTTAGACGCCCAGAACCAGCAGTTGGAGGCCCAGAATCAACAGCTTGACGCTTACGTCCAGCAACTTGAGGCACAGGAACAGCAGTTGAGAGCTGAGGTTGATAAACGGCAAGAAGTTCAGGAAAGACTGCGTCTGGCGGCCGAGAGTGCAGATATTGGTTTATGGGAGTGGCGTTTAGAAGAGGATAAGCCGACCTGGACGAAGCGAGTTAAAGAGTTGTATGGTTTTGATCCAGAAGAAGTTGAGGACTGGTATGAAGAGTTTTCAAAGCGGATAAATGAAAGTAACCGGGAACGGGTGAATAAAGAGATTGAAAAGGCTCTAAAAGCAGGAGATCCTTATCATCAGATCTACAGCTACGAACATCCTGAAAGGGGAGAAATCTGGATCGAGGCCCGGGGGCAAGTCTTTACAGATGAAAACGGTGAACCAGTACGGATGCTGGGATCAGTTTTAGATGTAACAGAACAAAAAGAACTGGAGCGAGACCTGCGTAAGGCGAATCGTGAGCTTGATGCCCAGAATCAGCAATTGGACGCTTATAATCAACAACTGGCCGCCGCCAACCAGCAGCTTAAAGCTACTGAACAGCAATTACGGGCTGAAATCGACGAGCGTCGTGAGGCGGAAGAGAAGCTCAAGCGGGCCCTGTCGGAGAAAGAAACTCTCCTTCAGGAAGTACATCACCGGGTTAAAAATAACCTGCAGGTTATTTCCAGCCTCTTGAACCTGCAGAAATACGAGATAGAGGACATTGCCTCGCCAGAAGTAATTGAAGCTTTTGAATCCAGCCGAAGACGCGTGCTTTCCATGTCTGAAGTTCACAATCAGATTTATCAGACAAAACATCTTGCTTCGGTAGAGCCTCAGAGTTATGTGAAAAATTTAACCGGTGCAATTGTAAAATCTTTGGAAATTAGCCGTTCGCCGGAACTGGAATATGAGATTGACCCAGACCTCGAATTGGATGTCGATGATGCTATTCACTGCGGGCTAATTTTGAATGAATTGATTTCTAATGCTCTGGAACATGCTTCTGAAGATCCTGAAGAAAAATTAAAAATATCGATTGAAATGTTCCGTGATAACGACGAATATTGCTTTCGTGTCGCCGATACCGGTTGTGGACTCGACCCTGATTTTGAAATCTCAGATTCCGCTTCGCTTGGTCTCCGGCTTGTTCATTCTCTCGCCGAAGTTCAGCTTGACGGAGAATTAAATATTGAAGTAAACGACGGCACTGAGTTCGAAATATATTTTCCCGCCCAAAATTAACATTAATTTCTTCCCAAAATCCCCTTGAATTGTTTTCTAACATTTCTTATTTTGGTTATAATATTTAGGTAGTGTTTCTCCGTGCGGCCATTCTCTGGAATTTTATCAATATGACATTAACTTAAATTACTGAGGTGGGAAAATGGAAATTCTGATAGTTGACGACGAGCGGGAAGTGCGAGATGCTCTGGATACGTTCCTGGCGCTGCAGGAAGGGTATAATGTCACAACCAGTGGCCGCGGTGAAGAAGCGTTAAAATTATTACGGCAAAGAAAGTTTGAAATTATGCTTCTTGACATCAATATGCCTGAAATGTCGGGGATTGAGGTGTTAAAAAACGCAAAAAAAATAACCCCTGAACTTGAAGTGATAATGATCACCGGGTTTAATTCTCTTGAAAAATCAGTGGACGCCCGAAAATATGGAGCCAGTGAATACTTGCTCAAACCATTCGAAGGGATGGACGAGGTCGCTCGGGTAGTCAATGAATCAGCCTCAAGAGTTCGCCGCTGGAAACAGGCTTTGCACGACGGGATAGAAAAGAGAGAAGATTTGGAAGCGAGAGCCGAAGAAGGGGCTTTTACCGAGGATGAAAAGAGAGCTTATGAATCATTGCGAAAAAAATTACTGGAGGATAATCGTATCCTGGTGGTCGACGATGAACCCGAAGTGGTGAACATGATTGTCCGCAACTTTCGACTCGAGGGCTACGATATTGAAGGAGTTCACGGTCCCCTGGAGGCGTTAGAAAAAGTAAAATCATCTAATTTTAAAGTCGTTATCTGTGATATAAAAATGCCTGAGATGAATGGCGTTGATCTGCTCAAGGAAATTAAAAAAATTGATGGTATAGCCCAGGTCATCATGATAACCGGTTATGTTACGCCCAGCAATATAGTGAGCAGTCTCAGTCGTGGCGCGAACGATTGCCTGTTCAAACCTCTTGACATGGATCAGCTTAAACAGGCCGTCGACAACTCCCTGCAAAAGATTGAGCGTTTCCACCGGATAATCGGTGAATTACGGGAGCTCGGTGAGTAAAGGACAAAACATGGATTACGATGAGCAGGCTTTTCGCGAGTTTTTAATAGAATTTGGCGAGCTAATGGAAAAACTTGAGCCATCAATCCTTGTGCTGGAGGATAATCCCCAGGACCGTGAATACGTAGAAGAACCTTTCCGTATCCTTCACTCCATAAAAGGCATGGCCTCCTTCTTTAACCTTACTCCCGTTAAAATTGTTGCCCACCGGTTGGAAGATTTACTTGACGCCGTTCGTGAGGAACGGGTTCTTACCTCGGGTGAAGTAATAAAGGCTTTATATGAAGGCGCAGAAGTTCTCCAGCGGTTGTATGATGAAATAGAAGCCGGTAACCGGGACGTCAAACTTACATCCGAGGAGAATGAATTCGTAACCAGGGTTGAAGATCTGAGAGGGGAGGGGCTGGATGTAGAGAAGTATTTTGAAGATATGGTTGGTAAGCTCCAGGATATTGTAAGCGATCTGCTGGCGGACGACCAATATGGCGGTGACTCCCGTGTGCAGCGCCTCAACGAAGAAATTATGCAGGCTACCGCAACTCTGGAGGCCTCCACTGAAGCAAAAACATCTTCAGGCGGACCTATTTTTTCAGGTGAAGTAATGTTGGAGGATCTTAATCTGGCTCCTGAAATACAAACGCTTGAAGAAATCTCTCGCCGTATCTGTGCTGAAGAAGCTATGGAGGTCGGTGATGAGGTGAGCGGACGCTTCAAAGACGCTTATGAGGGATTAAAGCAGAAGGTAGATCGCCAAAAATGGCCAGACCTGGGCGCGATCCTCGATGAAGTTGGGAACGAATACGAACGGTTTAAGGAAACCACGGGCATCTGCCATATTTTCACCTCCTCCGTCCTTCAGCACCTTAAAAATTTCAAAAAAGTATTCTTGGATATTGGTGGCAAGCTCAAACAATCGTCGGAGGCGGCTGAGCAATCTTCTGAAAAATCAACGGCCTCTGTTTCAGATCGCCGTACTTTTAGGGTTGAAGAGAGCAAAGTAGATCAATTTATGGATTATGTTGGTGAATTGATTATAACTGGAGAAATGTATGAACATCTCGCCGAGACCTTAAATGCTCACCGGGTCGATACAGAAATAGTCTCTCGCGTCCGGGAGACTAACCAGTCTTTTCGTGCTCTGTCGGATAAACTTCAGGAGAGCTTGCTTAATATTCGCCGCTTGCCCGTCAACACGTTATTAAAAAAATATCCGGTAATGGCCCGTAAGCTGGCCGGAGAACTTAATAAACAGGTTGAACTTGTCTTGTCCGGTGAGGAGCAAGAAGTGGATAAGAGTTTGCTTGAAATTCTGGAGACACCACTGACACATCTGATACGCAATGCGGTTGATCACGGTATAGAGTCTCCGGACCGCCGCCGTGAGCTGGGAAAATCTGAGTCGGGTAAAATTGAAATTAGTGTAACAGCTAACGCTGAAGAACTGGTCGTTGAAATTGAAGACGACGGTTCCGGGCTAAATTTGGAAAAAATTAAAGAAGCAGCTATAAATTCAGGCGAGCTAACTTCTGCTGAAGCTGAAAAATTAACACAAAATGAACTTGTTCAGTTTGTTTTTCGATCCGGCTTTTCAACCGCTGAAGAGACAACGGATGTCTCCGGACGAGGGGTTGGGCTTGACGCTGTCGCTGATTCGATAAAAAGTGTAGGCGGCGATATTGACGTAGAAACGGAACCCGACCAGGGGACAAAATGGCGGTTGATTCTTCCACGCGCGCAGACTGTTGTTGTGGAAGAAGGGCTGACCGTCCACGCCTGTGACCAGCGTTTTATTGTCCCGCTGGATAACGTCTGGGAGTCAATTTCTCTAAATAAGGTTAATACGACAACGGTGGAAGGTCGTGGAAAGATGGTAAAATTACGCGATAACTTATATCCTATATACTGGCTGCGTCATATTGTCGATTCCACCGATTGTGAATCTCAAGAAAGTTCTACTGACCCAGTGGTATTAATCCTTAAGGAAGAAGACGTTGAATACGCGTTAGTGGTTGATGATATAAGCGAACAGAAAAAGGTTGTTGTGCAGGAGCTGGGGCCGGTCTTTAAAAACGTCGAGTATGCTTCCGGTTGTGCTCAAATTGGAGACGGCACAGTCAGTCTGATTCTGGATGTTAAAGGTCTTCAAATAGAAGGCCAAAAATCGACGCAGCAGCCAGTTGCGGACAGAAAAAACGAACTAATAGAGAAGGATATGATTGGCATTGAAAAAAGCTAAAATCTTAGTTGTTGAAGATGAAATGTTGGTTGGCCGTGAGCTTAAGGCCACTCTTGAAAAACTTGATTACGAAGTTTGCGCTGTCATTCGCAGCGGCGAGAAGGCGCTGGAACAAATCTCTGACCATCAGCCAGACATGGTTTTGATGGACATCACTCTGGCCGGGGATATGGACGGCATTGAAGTAGCCCGTGAGTTTGATTTTGATCGGGAAGTTCCTGTTATCTTTTTAACAGCTCATGCGGATGAAGCTACCCTCGAACGGGCGAAAAAAGCAGGCTCTTATGGTTACCTGACAAAACCTGTTAATGAGACCTCTCTTCGTAACACGCTTGGGGTTGCCCTCTATAAACAAAAGATGGAACAAAAACTGCTGGCCAAGGAGCGTGAGCTTCAGCAGGCAGAAAAATTGGCTTCGCTTGGTCAACTTGCTGCCGGTGTGATGCACGAAATTAATAATCCCAACTCCTTTATCAAGGGAAACCTGGATTTTGTTTTTAAAGCCTGGGAACGCCTGGAGGAGTATTTTGATGAAAATCCTCCTGATGATGACGTGATCAAAAATGTTCTTGCTGAATTGCCGGATTCATTTGAAGCGATGTACAATGGCACCGAGCGGATAGAAAAAATAGTTAATAAGGTCAAACAGTTTGCCCGCCGGGGAAAGCATCCTGCACAACATAAAGATTTTGGAGTTGTTGAAGTTGTTAACGAAGTCCTGTCACGTTTTCCTGATATTGTAGATACTGAATTGGAGCTACAGGAAATAATCGCTTTTGAGCCTGAGGTGGGCGATGGGGAAAAATTTGTAACCCACGGTTCGCCGGAGGAGTTAGAACAGGTTCTGAACAATCTCCTGGAGAATGCTCTGCATGCCGTTGAGGACGAGAAAGAACCGGAAATTATACTGGAAGTTTGCAAATCCGACGGCGAACAAATTTGTCTCTCCTGCCGGGATAATGGCAGGGGGATACCGGCTAACAAGCAAGAAAAAATATTTGACCCATTCTTTACCGCAGATAAAAATGAAGAGGGGACGGGACTTGGTCTTTCGATAACTAAAAACATTCTCAACCGCATGGGTGGAAGCATAGAAGTTGAGTCCACTCCGGGCGAAGGAACCGAATTTCGCGTCTTTTTACCTAAGGCGTAAGGTTTCATGTTGCGGGAGAACCGGCAACAAGATTTTATGGGCTTGACCTATCGCTTGTTATTGCGGACTTGATTCGCAATCCAGAACTACCGAACGTTATTGTCCGGCTTGACCGGACAATTCAGTGGCTTTGACGTTGACCTTGAAGTTGAACTACCGAAGTTACCGATCACTGAACTTCCGCTGGATTCCCGCTTGCACGGGAATGACGGTCAAAACCTCACGGTCGCCGCTGCCGGGACGTTATTCGTTCCCGCAATGACCGAGGCTTTGGCTTAAGGGCGTTCTTGAACTTGACGTCATCCCGGCCCCCGAGCCGGGATCCATCTTGAACTTGAACTTGATTTCGGTTTTGCGCATCTTCGTCTGCTCGCAAGCTCGCCTCTTCGCCCCCCTTGCAGGGGGAAAGACAAAGGGGGGGACGGGTTTCGAGTTGCGAGTTACTGCTTGAAGCCTAAAACTGAACACTGGAAACTATAAACTGGAAACTTGAAACTGGCAACTGGCAACTTGAAACTATAAACGAACTTAGGGAGGTTAACCGTTGAATAGAATTTTAATCGTCGACGATGAGCAAGAGGTCATAAACATGCTTCAGCGTAATCTGGAAGTCGAGGGGTTTGAGGTAGACGGAGCCACCGGGAAGGAGGAAGCGCTCAAAAAATTCAGGGATAAACTACATCCGCTTGTCTTGCTTGATATTAAAATACCCGGCACCAGTGGTCCGAAATTATTACGTGAACTTAAGGAAATAAATCCACTTGTAAACGTCGTCATGATTACCGGCTATTCCTCCATGGAAAATGTGGTTGAATGTTTGGGCGGCGGTGCCGTCGATTATTTCACCAAACCGGTTAACATGGATCAGATGGTAGAAACCTGTAAACAGTTGGACCAAAAAATAGACCGCTGGCGCGATTCAATAGGCATGGGATAAATCGGCGCAGCCGATTTATCCCATAGTTAAAAGTTCAGTTTTCAGTTTAAAGTTAAAAGTTTCCAGTTGAGATCAAAAACGTAAGATCAAGTTTGTAGTTTAAAGTTAAAAGTTTCCAGTTAAAATCAAAAACGTTATTTTTCTACCGAGTGGAACTCTAAACCGGTAGACACGGCGCTGACAGTTATGAAGTGTAGGATATAGAATCAACTAAAAACTTGCTCTTGTTTTTTAATGATTTTTGTTTTTGCTCTTGATTTTAAACTATAAACTATAAACTATAACCAAAAAAATCGGAGATTTTTTATGTCAAACGATCGTTTATCAGAACTTCTCGACGACATCGCAACCGACCTGATGATGGTCGACTCTCCCGACGACCCGGAGCTTGACCAGGTGCGGGAAAATACGTCCGAACTACTCTCCTCAGTCCAGGTTCTTGTCGGCCTGGAAGAGGGAGAAAATGACCTGCTGAAGGAAATAATAGACCTCCTGAAAGAAGCCGAGGAAATCCTGGCTGATCTATCCGAACAGCCGGCCGAAGACTTTGATTTCTCACTGGACGAGCTCTCACAAACTCTTGAAGCTGTTGAACCACTGCTTCGTGATTATGGTCAGGGAATATCGGATTCAGATGAACAGGCTGAAACAGAAGAAAAAAAGAGCGATACTGAAAGTTCTTACGACGAAGAAATTGAAACTGATTCCGAGGAGCCAACGGTTACGGACCCCGGTAGTTATGACGAGGAGCTGTTCTTTGATTTTTACAGCGAAGCCAGTGAGCATTTACAGGAGTTTGAAGAAGTTGCACTGCGTCTGGAACAGGAACCGTCGGACTCTGAGGCCATAGATCGCGGTTTTCGCAACATGCACTCGATTAAGGGCATGGCTGGTTTTTTAAATCTTCGCCAGGTGAATCGCCTCTCCCATGCAATGGAAAATCTTCTTGATCTCTTTCGGGAAGGATATCCCCTGCAGTCTCAATCTATTGATGTGCTGCTTTCTTCGCTTGATATACTCAAACAACTCGTTAATTTGCATCATACCACCGTGGAAACTGGCAACGGGCAGTCATTACCAATCAAAAAAATTCATACCGCGACCCGCCAATTGGATGAAGAGCTTGACCGCGTTCGCAGTTTCTCCCCCTCAGAAGAACCTCGCCCAGAAGCCGAGGAACCGCAGGTGGAGGATGTTAGCCTAAAAAGTGGTCAACAGATCAGGATTGACCTGGATAAAATCGATTCCCTGGTAAATAACGCCGGTGAACTTACCACCGCCTTCCAGCGTCTGAAGAAGGCTGAGGAGATGGACGAGCGTGACCGCCAACAGCTTATGAATCAGCTTGATCGGATTGTCAACGACATCCAGGAGGGCTCACTCTCCCTCCGTATGATCCCCCTGAATAAATCTTTCAGCAAGCTTCGCCGACTGGTCCGTGACCTCGCCCGCGATTTCGACAAGAAAGTGGACCTGAATTTTTCAGGCGAGGAGACGGAACTTGATCGTACTCTCGTCGAAAAAATCCAGGACCCCCTGGTTCACCTGGTCAGGAATGCAATCGACCACGGGATCGAAAAGCCTGAGGTAAGGCGCGAGCAGGGCAAGCCGGAGACCGGTGAGCTGAACGTCTCCGCTTGCCACGAAAGCGGCAACGTTGTAGTTGAAATCAGCGACGATGGCGCCGGCCTCGACCCGGATGACATTTTTGAAACCGCAGTTGAACGGGGCGTAGTTCAGGCCGGTCGGGAACTGGAAGATGACCAGATTTATCAGCTCATATTTGAACCCGGTTTTTCTACCAATGAGGAGGTTACTGACGTCTCGGGCCGTGGTGTTGGTATGGATGTTGTTAAAAGTAACCTGGAAGAGATCAACGGTCGGGTCGAGGTTGATTCGGAACCGGGCGAGGGAACAACTTTCCGTCTGCAGATCCCTCTTACTCTTTCAATTATAAATGGCATGTTAATTCGAGTCAGTGACCAGCGTTTTGTTCTGCCGACGCTGGATATATTAGAGAGTTTACGTCCGGATGCTTCACAGGTAACTACTGTTGAAAAAAGAGGTCAGGTTCTCAAGCTGCGCGATCAGTTGATCAGAATCGTTCGTCTCTATGAAATCTTTGATATTGAACCGGAAAACGAGCGTCTCGACGAATCACTTGTGGTCATTGCCAGCGGCGTCCATGAACCCGTTGCTCTCCAGGTCGACGAACTGCTCGGCCAGCAGGAAGTGGTCATCAAAAGCATGGGCGAGGCTTTTGCCGCCCTATCTGCCATCTCCGGCGCCGCAATACTGGCCGATGGCTCCATCGGCCTTATTTTGGACAGCACGGAGTTAGGCTAATATTCAGAACCTACCGAAGAGTTCCAAAATTCCTTCCCCCCGGAGGGCGGAATTTTGCAGGAGAGCAAAATTCGATTTCCCGCTTAGCGGGAAAGTCGAAGACCGCCGTTCCATGGAC
>SL_8KL_010_SEDDRAFT_10004555_pt1 | contig 11087 bp, 10 predicted proteins | sample SodLakKL_010_SED_4_FD_11160 | JGI IMG/M metagenome (IMG submission 11160) | reverse complement strand
AATATGAAGGTCCCGATCCAGCCGGCTTCGTCCTGCATAAAGTCTCCGGTGAGACAGGCGAGGAAACTTCCAGAGAACTAAGTGCCGATACACGCCAGTACTCAGACCCGGATATTGAAATGGATAGTTCTTACACCTTTACTCTGTCTACCCAGCTGGCAGACGGAACAATATCTGATCCGGCAAGCGTCGCTGTAAATACAGCTACTTCCCCCGGTGGNGGTTTTTTCGGTCAACGTGATGATTCCGGACCGGTCGTGGTTCCCGATGTAACAGGTAAATTTCAGGCAATAGCTGAAATGGAGATATCAAGAGCCGGCTTAAGTAGTGTAGTTGAGCAGCGTTATGATGATGAAGTAAGTATTAACAGAGTTATCGAGCAAGTTCCCGCAGCGGGAACAACCTTAAGCACCAGCCGTGAAGTGAAGCTGGTTATCTCTAGAGGTCCGGATCCAAGCAATTAAATAGCTTATAAACTTTACTCTTTTACACTCCAAAACATTTTGTCCTGTTCGTGCAGACATAATACATGTGTGTCAGGAAAAGTTCTTAATGCCTGGGAGATACGGGTAGCAGGCTGTTGAAATGAACTACAGCTGTTACCGTAAAGTATCTCCCCTTCTTCTTTCAGTGCTTTCCACTGTTCAGGGAATTCCATGCGAAATTCTTCTACAATCTGATCTGTGGTTTTTAAAATACCAGGCTCCAGCAAACTTATGACCTGTTTTTCAATATTTAATGTCATCGGCAGTTTCTTGTCCTTTGCAATAATAAGTAACGCTTTTAATTTTCAGTTCCACCACAGTGACCCCTTCTCCACCTTCACCGGTACCGCCACCGCGATAACTGGCAACCTGTGAGTGTTCTTTCAGATATGAACGCAGCCCCTGCTTTAGTTTCCCTGTACCCTTACCGTGTATTATGTCTACCCTGGTCAACCCTGCCCAGAGGGCATTATCCAGTAGTTTATCAACCAAAGGTTGAGCCTCGTCCAAGTTCAACCCACGCAGATCAATGGAATTTTTTACGCTTATATCTTTACTAACACTATAGCTTCCTGTGGATTGAGATTTAAGATCACCAGTTTCTTTTTTGTCCATTTTTTTCTCCAGCCGCAATTCCTGCAGCGGGAGATGAGCCTTCATCGCACCGACCTGAACCAGGGCTTCATCTTTATTAAATGAAATCACTTCTCCTTTTTGCTTAAGACTGCGGACATAGACGGTTAAACCTGGTGCCAGGTCTTCTTCTTTTAAGGCAAATTCAGCACTATCTTCTACTTTTTCAGTCATATCAGCTTCCCTGCGCAGCACGTTCAGTTCCTGGCGGGCCTGTTCAGCCCTGGCAAGAGTGTCCTGCTTCCCTGTTTCACTTTTTAGTGTTCTTAACTCCCTGATGATCTGGTCCGTTTTGGTTTTCGCCTTCTTAACCATATCCCTTGCTTCTTCCCTGGCTTCAATTAGAATGTCCTCACGCCTGGCTTTCAGCAGTTCCCGCTCTTTTTCGAGCTCCTCCATTAATAATTCAGCCCGGCTGCGATCTATTTCAGCCTTGCGGCTGTCACGATGATAGCGCTGTTGATCTTCAACCAGGCTGGCAATAACCGACTCTACCTGATCGTGAGAGCGGTGCACAAATGTTTTCGCTTTCTCTAAAACATGTTCAGGCAACCCGAGTTGCGATGCAATATAAAAAGCATTGCTTTGTCCCGGCACACCCTGTAGGAGACGATAAGTCGGAGTTAAGGTGTCCGGATCGAATTCCATGGCCGCATTTTGCATCTTTTCCTGAACCTGGGCAAATAATTTAAGCTCATTAATATGTGTAGTCGCAACTGTCAGCGCTTCACGGCCTGTTAATTCACCGAGGATAGCCATGGCCAAGGCCGAACCTTCAGAAGGATCGGTTCCAGCACCGAGCTCATCAAATAATAAAAGGGTCATAGGACCGGATTCATTTATTATCTCAATAATATTCCGCATATGACCGGAAAATGTACTCAGAGACTGGGCTATACTTTGCTCATCCCCGATATCGGCACGAATTTTATCAAATATAGTCAGCCTGGTTTCTTTACCAGCTGGAATGTGCAATCCACTCTGCGCCATAACCGTCAGTAAGCCGATAGTTTTTAGTGCAACTGTTTTTCCACCGGTATTTGGTCCTGTTACAACTAGAGTTTGGACTTGATCGCCCAGTTCGAGATGAAGAGGCACTTTTTCTCCGGTCAGAAGTGGATGCCTGGCGTTATCCAGGTAGATACCTGCTTTATTGTCCTGGTATATCCTCGGCTCATTGCCATCCATTTCCAGGCTGAGACGACCACGGGCAACAATAAAATCAAGTTCTGCGTAAACAGAACTATTTAATGATAATTTTTCACTTTCAGCATCTACTTTAGCGCTTAGCATAATTAAAATACGTTCAATTTCCTGTTCTTCCCGGCGCTGCAGTGAAGTTACTTCATTTTGCATATTAACAACCGGCAGAGGTTCAATGAATACTGTTGCCCCGCTGGCTGATTGATCATGAACAACACCCTTTAGATTTTGCCGGTACTCCTGTTTGACAGGCAAAACATATCGACCGCTGCGTATTGTAACAAGGCTTTCTTGCAGGTAGCGCCTGTAACTAGAACTATGCAGGTACTCATCAAGTTTGTCCCTGATTTTATTTTGCAGTGAATTTTTTTTGCGCCGCAGTGAAGCAAGTTCCGATGAAGCTGCATCCAAAACATTTCCATCAGGATCGAACGATCTTTCCAGGGCAGAAAGCAATTCCGGACAAGAGTTAATTTGACCTGCCTTCTCACACAGGGCAGGGTATAGTTCTCGCTGATCCTTATCCTTAAAAAATACCTCCCAGCGGCGCGCGGCTTTTAGGAAGACCAGTATTACTGCAAGCTCCGCACCCGATAAAGATGCACCCTTACCGACCCTGGTTAAATAGTCATTGATATCTTCAACGGGTGAAGGACTAAATGCATTTTTTGAACACATAAGTCTTGCTTCACCAGTTTCGCTTAAACGCTTGAAAACAAGGTGGAAGTCTGAAACAGGGACTATTTCCTCTGCCATTTTCCTGCCCAGCGGGCTAATGGTCTTTTCAGCAAGCCTATGCCTGATTTGATCATACTCAAGCACTTTAATTTCTCTGTTTGTTACTACCCTACTCAAGTGATTCTCTCCTTGACAAATAATTGCTACCACTAATAATATAACGCAACTTCTTTTCTGTTGCTACAGATATGCCTATTCGTGGCGTTGCTTTAACCTGATATTTTTCATTTATGCTGCTGTTTTCTTCTAAATACAATGGATCTTGCCAGAGCATATGTCCGTCTAATGATCTATCGATGGCAAAGGCCTGGCATAATTTCCCCGGGCCATTGGTTAAGTCTCTATCAAGATCGGGATAACCTCTGCGTTCTCGCATTAACTCCAGTCCTTCTAAAGGCTGTACTGCCCTGACCAAAACTGCTTCCCCCTGGCCAATCGGCCCGGTTACCACATTAAAGCAGTAATAATTTCCATATATGAAATAGATATATGCTTTGCCTGCCTCATCAAACATGGTTTCGTTACGCCTGGTTTTGCCCCTTGAGGCGTGGCAAGCCTGATCGTTTTTACTTAAGTAAGCTTCCGTTTCGACAATCATTCCCTTTAACAGGTTATCATCAATTTTTCGACAAAGGTAATGCCCCAGCAGACTTCTGGCTACATTCTCAGTTTTTCCGGTTGTTATTGCGTCCCTTAAATACTGCAACATTATAGTCTCCATTCAACAGCTAATTTATGCATAAAAATGCCGGTATTCTATACAAATAAGAATACCGGTTTATATAGATAATCAGGAATTCATATTGATATAGTAGTTTAGGAATAGCTCTCCAATATCTTTTGCTATCGGAGTCAGGTAATGATCGGTTATAAAAACTATTTCAGAATTATCAAGTGCATCCATAAAAAACTGTAAAGGCAGCAGGGATAAAGCTGCAATTATAATATACACAAAAAGGACACCAACCAGCGCACCAAGTACGCCTCCGCCAACCCGATTGAAAAAGCCGATTACCGGAATCCGATTAACCCATCTGAACCCACCGGAAAACAAACGAAATACCACGCTTAATACAAGAAATAAAACGAGGAAAGTTAACACTCCGGCAATTAACTGGGGGACTGCTTCAAAAGCGAGTTCCACTCCCAGGCTCTCAATTACCTCATGATGGGGGATAATATCTTCAGGGTTTACGTAGTCGGCAAGGATATAGCTGAATTGACGACTACCCCAAAGTGAAGCAATGATGATCAGAAAAAAACCAAAAATATCAAACAGCTGCTTGACCATCCCGCGCGAAAAACCGCTGACGAAATGAAACAGAAATACAATTAGTAAAAGGATATCGAGCCAGGTCATCGAATTCACTCCATGTCTTTAGCTTCTTCGGCAGTATTCGTTCTTTGCTGTTTCAGCCTGAGCAGTTCATCAGCAAGGTTTAGCGCTGCTAAAACAGCAATCCGTTGGCGGCTCATCTGGTGATTGCTTTCCGACAATTTTCTCATCAGGTTATCAACATAATGTCCTACGTTTTCCATTTCTTCTGGTGAAGATGAACCCCGGAGGATATATTCCTCGCCCATAATATATACAGCAACCCTATTTTTACCCTTATCTTCCATAAAGCCGCACCCTGCCTTCCAATTAGTCAGAAATAGGTATTAAATAGAATATTTCGTGATAACAGGGTTAATATCCTGCCTGATTTGATTAACTGCGTAATACGGCGCCGATCTGATGAAGGGCATCCTGCACCCCGGAAAGAGCTACATTTACCTCTTCATCAGTCAAAGTTCCTTCATCACGGCGGAAAGTTATAGAATAAGCAAGGCTTTTTTTACCCTCAGGAATCTGTTTGCCTTCATAAAGATCAAACAATTTCACATCTCTGACTAAATCTCCTCCTGCTTCCCGGATAGTATCCTCAAGCTGCTTTGCAGAAATATCTTTTGATACAACCAGGGCCAGGTCCCTTTTGGCAGCAGGAAACCTTGGTATCGCTGTAACCCTGGGGATGAGCTCAGACAGCTCAGCAACAATCTCAAGGTCAAGTTCGCAAACAGTAACGGCCTGATCAATCTCAAGTTCCTCAGCAATTTCGGGATGAAGCTGCCCGATGCAGCCTAGTTCTCGACCGTCAACTTCTAATACTGCACAACGGGTTGGGTGTAAAAATGGCACAGCCCTGGAAACGTAGTCAACTTTATCGATACGGATCCTTGCAAAGAAACTGTCCAGTATTCCCTTAATTGTAAAGAAATCAGTTTCCCTGGATTCCTTGATCCAGTTGGGTTCAGGTTCAAGCCCGGTTACGGCCAAGCTGACCATCTTTCTTTCCCGGGGCAGTTCCTTAAGAGGCAGGCTTTTAGGTTCATATACTGACCCAATTTCGAAGAGCATTTGGTTCAATTCACGGTGGCTCAGGTTATGTTTCATAACCCTCAACAAACCAGGCAGCAGTGTTGTACGCATTACAGATTGATCGTCAGTAAAAGGATTCTGAACCGGGACAAACTGACGCCTGCTATCATCATTTGGCATTCTAAGCAGCGCAAGGCTCTCAGGGTTAATAAAAGAATAAGTTATACACTCATAATAACCGCCGGCAATTAAAACAGTTCTGACCAGGTTATGGAGTTTTTCCTCGTCTGACTCACGGTTTTCATGCAATTTACCACCGGGCAGGGTAGTCGGTATTCTATCATAGCCATACAGCCTGGCGACTTCTTCTACCAGGTCTTCTTCAATTGATATATCCGCTCGCCTTAAGGGAACTGTTACCTCTACCTGGCCAGAGTTCTTAACTTTATATTCAAATCCAAGTCGGCCCATAATAGCTTCCACTTCTTTTTCCGGTATTTCCAGGCCCAGTATTTTATTAACTCTTTCCGGATTAATCATAACTGTTTTCGGTTCCAGGTTAAGATTATTAACATCGATGATCCCTTTCAGGACTCTGCCACCTGCAAAACGCTTGATAAGCAGGGCAGTCCGCTCCTGGGCCCAGATAGAAGCTTCAGGGTTTACGCCCTTCTCAAAACGCTGAGAAGCTTCTGATGGCAGGTTATACCGCCGTGCTGTCCGCCTGATATTGGTGGGATTGAAATTTGCAGCCTCAATTAATACTTCTGTAGTGAGCGCAGTTATCTCTGTATCTTCTCCACCCATCACTCCGGCCAAGCCCACAGGCACTTTCCCATCAACGATAACCAGGGACTCCGGGGTTAGCTTGCGCTCAACACCATCAAGAGTAACCAGGGTTTCACCCTGGGAAGCCCTGCGGACAACAACCTTATTTTCCCTGATTAAGTTCAGGTCAAAAGCGTGCAGGGGCTGGCCAAATTCCCACATCACATAATTGGTGATATCAACTACATTATTGATCGGCCTGATACCGGACTTGAGCAACCTTAACTGCATCCATAAAGGTGCCTTGCCGATTACGACATCTCTTAAAGCGCGGGCAGTATAACGGGGACACAACTCCTGGTCTTCAACTATAATACTTATATAATCATTAATATTTTCATCATTCTCAGGGGGTGTCATTTCAGGAAATTTGACACTGTTCCCGGTAATGGAGGATATTTCATAAGCAACACCAATCAGGCCGAGACAATCAGCCCGGTTTGGAGTCAGTTCCAGTTCAAGAATGAAATCATCAAAACCAAGCGTTTTGTCAGCAGGCCTGCCGACAACAGCTTCCTGGTCAAGAATCAATATTTCATCTTCTCCATCCAAATCCAGTCCTAACTCCTGGGCAGAACAAAGCATTCCCGCCGAAGAAACACCCCCAATTAAAGTTTCCTCGATCGAGCGACCGCCTGGCAGTTTTGATCCCGGTTTGGCTAGTACTACCTTGTCTCCAACCTGCATATTTCTTGCACCACAGACTATACTGGCAACCCCTTCTCCTGTCTCCGTCTCCACCAGGGTCAGCTTTTTCTTCGATGGATGTGGTTCCATTGCCTTTACCTGGCCGACGACTACACCGGGCATTTCCGGGCCAAACCGTTCCACAGCCCCCACTTCTATACCGGTGAGATTAAACTTTTCTGCTAAGTCCCCGGCGCTCATACCTGGATCAATATATTCTGAAAGCCATTCATATGATACGCGCATTAATAAATCATCCTCCGATTCAATTGTTTTCAGTATTCGGATTTCAAGTTCCCTTTCTATTAGCCAAACTGTTTTAGAAAGCGAAGGTCATTTGAGAAAAACAGACGCAGGTCACCGATCCCGTACTTCAGCATGGCAATTCTCTCCACTCCCATGCCAAAAGCAAATCCGGTGACCTCCCGGGGATTATAGCCTGAAACTTCAAGCACCCTGGGGTGGACCATACCACAGCCTAATATTTCAAGCCAGCCGGTGTTGCTGCAAACCCTGCATCCTTCTCCGCTGCACATAATACAGGAAATATCAACTTCAGCGCTCGGCTCCGTAAAAGGAAAGAAGCTCGGACGCAACCGAATCTTCTGGTCCGGACCGAACATCTCCCTGGCAAACAANAGCAGGGTGCCTTTTAAGTCGGCAAAAGAAATATTTTCATCCACAGCAAGTCCCTCAACCTGGTGAAACATGGGCGAATGGGTAGCGTCATCATCCCGCCTGAACACTTTACCCGGAGCAATAATTCGCACAGGTAGCTGCGGAGCCATCTTTTCCATTGTCCTGATCTGGACCGGAGATGTGTGGGTCCTTAATAAAAACTGCTCTGTTATNTAAAAAGAATCCTGCATATCACGGGCAGGGTGCTCCGCAGGTATATTTAAAGCTTCAAAATTATAAAAATCACTTTCTATATCCGGGCCGTAGGCAACCTGAAAACCTAAACCGACGAATATTTCCCTGATTTCATTTAAGATCATATTGAGGGGATGAATCTGCCCTATCTGCTCTGGTTGGCCGGGGAGAGTAACATCAATCCGCTCTTTTTCCCACTGCCCCTCTTTCTCTGCATCGCGCAAAATTTGTTCCCTGAGTTTAAAAAACTCTTCTAACTCTTCGCGCAGAACATTTGCTTTTTTACCGATTACCGGCCTTTCTTCAGGGTCAACATCGCCAAGGCTGCGCAAAAGCCCGGTTAGCGCTCCTTTTTTGCCCAGTATTTTTACGCGTATTTCTTTAAGCTCTTCCAGGCTATTTGCAGCTTCAATCTTGTCTTTTGCTGCACTTTCCAGTTCTTTAAGCTTCTCCAGCAATAAAAACACCTCCGAAAATAAAAAAATCCCTTTTCTAAAGGGACGAAAGATTAACTTCCGCGGTACCACCCGACTTAGTCACCGGTGACTCACTCTAAATCGATAACGGCGATAACCGTCTCCAGCCTACCGGACCATAACAGTTTGGCCTTTCAGTGGGAAGCTCCGGAGTGAACTTCAGCCTGATGCGCGGGTCGGCTTTCAGTCTAGGCCAAACCTCCCTGGACAGCACGTTAGCAGGCTTACTTTTCTCCTTCACAGCAATTACCTATAAAAAGATATATTGCATTATAGCACCTGCAGGGCTATGTTTCAAGGCATCTTTCTTGAGCGGCGAGTTATTTCATAAGTTATAACAGCTGCTGCAGTTGCCGCGTTAAGCGATTCAACAGGCTCCTCAAGGGGTATCGCAACTTTTAGATCTGCCAGGTCAAGTAGTTCTTCTGATATTCCTCCGGCTTCGTTGCCAATTATGATCGCAGTTTTAGCACCATAATCAGCATGCCAAAAATTCTGTCCGTTTTTTGAAGCAGCAACAATTTTAATTCCTTCCAGTTTCAATTCTTTTAGCTTCATTGCAGGCGCGTCAAGCAGTATAACCGGCATATGAAAAATCAAACCTGCAGTTGAACGCATTACCTTGGGGCTGTAAGGATCTACACTGCCACGGGTGTAATAAATCATATCAACTCCAGCCGCAGCAGCAGTTCGAATTATCGTCCCCATGTTACCCGGATCCTGTAAGCGATCAAGAACCATAGCCAGTTTAGGTTCAGCAAATTGCTTAATTAGAACTTCTCCAGCGTTGAAAGGTATAATAGCTGCTATCTCACGGGGATTATCAGTTTCTGAGATCTCATTAAATAACTCGTCTGCCAGGACTATTTTCCCTGTAGCAGTCGAAAGCCGATCGATCAACAGCTTTCCCCCTCTGTCATAATAATTTTTAGTATAAAAAACCACTTCGGGGGTTAAACCGGCATTAAGCGCCCCCTCAATTAAGTTAGGACCTTCGAGGGCAATTTTACCGAGCTTTTTCCTCTGCCTGTTGCCGGTTAATAGTTTTTTATATTCCTTTATAAGCGCATTCTGCGCGCTTTGAATATATTGCTCTGCCAATAGATTCTTCTCCAATTTATTATTAGGTCTTGCTTACCCGGTTTAATCCAAAGGTAAGTTATAAAAAAGACGGGGTTGTTTGCCACATTTTCAACGTAATAGTTGAAGTGCAAGCTAATAACTCCGTCCTTGCGTTCCCAAATTTTTTCTACTATGCGTTTTCCCTGGCTACTTCAACCAGTTCGGAGAATGCAGCTTTATCATTAACAGCCAAATCGGCTAAAACCTTACGGTTAATCTGAACATCGGCCTTTTTCAAGCCATTGATAAAGCGGCTGTATGACATTCCGTCAGCTCTTGCTGCTGCGTTGATCCGCGCGATCCAGAGTTTGCGGAAATCTCTTTTCCGCTGCTTGCGATCACGGTAAGCATACTGCATTGATCTCATAACCTGCTGGTTAGCCATTTTAAAGAGCTTGCTTTTTGCTCCGTAATAGCCTTTCGCAAGTTTTAATATTTTTTTACGCCTTTTGCGGGCGACAGTACCTCTCTTGGTGCGAGGCATAATAAATCATCCTCCTAGTATCCAGTCATAATATAATTACTGTATTTGCATTTTGACTCTTTTTACATCGGCAGGCTTTACCGTTGTTGATTTACGCAGCCTTCTTTTTCGGCTTGAACTCTTTTTGCCGGTAAGGTGGCTGGCAAAAGCACGGTAACGGGTTATTTTCCCGGTGCCGGTCTTTTTAAACCGCTTTGCGGCGCCGCGGTGTGTCTTCATTTTAGGCATTGCTAAAACAACCTTCCTCTACTGTGATTTAGGTGCTAAAATCATGATCATGTTGCGTCCTTCCTGCTTGGCAGGCTTTTCGATAACGCTATAATCAGCTAGATCTTCAGCCAATTGCTTACATAACCCCTGGGCGATTTCGGGGTGGGTTATTTCTCTTCCCCTGAACATTACTGTTACTTTAACCTTATCCCCGTTTTCCAGGAATTTTCGACTTCTTTTTGCCTTAACATCGAAGTCGTGCTGATCAATGTTCGGCCTAAGCTTGACTTCTTTAACATTTGTTACCTTTTGCCTCTTGCGTGCTTCCCGGTCCCGCTTACTCTGTTCATATTTATGTTTACCATAATCCATCAAGCGGCATACCGGTGGCTTTGCACCGGGAGCAACATTTACCAGGTCCAGCTTTTTCTCCTGGGCAAGGTTTAAAGCTTCATCCGTTTTCATAACACCCAGCTGAGTGCCATCGGCATCAACTACCAGAACTTCCCTGGCTTTAATTTGTTCATTCACGAACAAATTTTTACTAATCGTAGTTCACCTCCTGAAATTACTCCTTTTAAATATATTAAAGAGCAGACGGATCCCACCTGCTCTTAATATCCTTAACATACTTATGGATAACCCTGTTAGCTCTCATGAAAGGCTTCAGGGTGAGAAGCGGTGGCTTCTGCTTTAAAAACCGTATTTTACAGTTGTAACTATATCAGAATATTGCAGCCGGGTCAAATAATTTTTTCCCTTATTTCCGTTCTGATCCTTTGGATAAGGTTCTCCAGTTCGTCGACACCGAGATCACCTTCGCCCCGATGGCGCACTGCTACCTGGCCGCTTTCAACCTCTTTGTCGCCGACAATCAGCATGTACGGGATTTTCTTTAACTGGGCTTCCCTGATTTTATAACCAACCTTTTCATTTCTTCGGTCAATGGTAACCCTGAGCCCTTCATCGTTTAAACGCGCAAATAT
>SL_8KL_010_SEDDRAFT_10004554_pt1 | contig 11087 bp, 14 predicted proteins | sample SodLakKL_010_SED_4_FD_11160 | JGI IMG/M metagenome (IMG submission 11160) | reverse complement strand
TTTGCTCTTCCGGTAGCGTTTTCACTGAAAGATAAGAACGGTTGTCCATTCTTATCATCTACTAACTGACAGTTTTCTCGGCTTGAATAAGCACCGTCACCCATGACTTTCTCAACCTGAGGAAGGTATTTGATCAACTGTTGGAAAACTAGACTATCATGACTTCTCCCATCAGTGATAGAAAACTGATGGATTATACCAGTTTCAACATCGACAGCAATATGTAATTTCAAGTACTCTTTCCGGCTGTTCTCTTTTTGGACTTTGATGTCAAACCACTTGGAGCTGTTAGTAGTACTGAAGCCANTACTATCAACAGCTNTGTTCATATTTCTTTTTCTGAACTCTTTGACAATCAATCGAATCAACTTTCTCAAATAGACCATACTAAGTTTATACATACNTCTATGGATAACACTGCTACCTGGAACTCTGTCTACATGAAAGATTTTCTTTATCTTTTCAGAGGTCAGTTCGACATATGACTCGATTCCGTCATATGTTCTGTTGGTCATAATCCTCATTATATTGCAAAAGGTAACTACCTTTGGAGGATGAGGTTTACAACCAAGTTTCTTTCCTTTCCACGGTTTGTTTAGCTTCTTTATAGGCCTTATAATACCATCCATCATAAGGGAATCCAACTCCCTATTTACCTGATGTACTACCTTGGGATTCATTCGCTTGTTAGTACATCCCATCCGAATTATAATTAGATAAAAATCTAATTAAAACATTTTGGGATGAAGCCTGATATGGTGTAAATCATAAATACTCATTCTATGGGTTTTTGGGGCACTATCACTGATTGATCAAATACCTTCAATTATCTCGACTTCTACACCAAAGACTGTCTTTATATTCTCAGCGTTCAAAAGTTGGTAATGTTATCGATATCGAGTAATCGAAAATACATTGAATGCAAAGTTATAGATCGGTGTTAATATCTAGCAGATGATGAACACAACACCGTAAATCGATACATAGAAGATCTACTCTGTTTGATGATCGGGTAGAGGTAAGAAAGAGATGAAGAAATCGAACGTGTCTGATTAGTTCTGAGGGGGTGATTGATTACGCGTTCTTATCGTTTTAACATCACATTCAACTAACTGGTTCTTCTGGTACAATCATCAAACCATCTGATTTTTCAACGATATCAACCTTAACTCCAAAAACAGATTCTATATTTTTTGGGTTGAGCACATCCACATTACCTGCAGCGAATATTTTCCCATCTTTCAACATCAGTATTTTATTGCTGTATCTAGCTGCAAGATTTAGGTCATGCATCGTCATGACTACTGATATCCCGTTTTCGGTTTGTTTATTCACGACATCTAGAACTTCTAATTGATGTTTAAGGTCGAGACTGCTAGTAGGCTCGTCTAAAAGGAGTATATCCGGATTCTGTGCTAAGGCCCTAGCTATCAGAACTTTCTGTTTTTGACCTCCACTTATTTCGCTTATATTTCTCAGAGCGATGTTTTCAAGGTCTAACCTACTTATCGTGTTAGAAACCGTCTCTAGGTCCTTCTCACTTGGTTTCCAACCTCCGTGTGGTTTTCTACCCATAAGAACAGTATCGAAGACTGTTGTTGGGAAACTATCTGCTCCTGATTGAGGGACATGCCCTATTTTTCTCGCTATTTCCCTCATACTCAAGCCACCTAACGACTTCTCATCGATCAGTATGGTTCCATTTTGTGGTTTTAGTATATTATTTATACACTTGAGAAGCGTTGTCTTACCAGAAGCATTAGGACCGATTATAGTGAGCATCTCACCTTTTTTTACCCCTAAACTCACATTCTCTAAAACAGGAGTGCTGTTGTAGGAAAATTGGAGTCCATTGATTTTCAATTTCACCAGTATTCCCTCCCTTTTATGACCAAATATATGAACAAAGGTGCACCCAAAAATGACGTCAATATCCCGACAGGTAATACGATGGGAGAAATTATTGTTCTAGCAACGGTATCGGAAGCTAATAACAATACAGCACCAATAATACATGAAGAAGGTATTAGATATCTTTCGTTGCCCCCGATCACCCTTCTTATCATGTGAGGCACAACCAACCCCACAAAGCCGATGATTCCAACAAAAGAAATTATCAAAGCAGTTACGAAGCAAGAAATGAGCATACCATGAAGCCTAAGCTTTTCGACATCAACGCCTAGAGCCTTTGCTGACTCATCACCTGAATCAAGAACTTCGTAATCCCAGCTTTTTTTTAAGAAATAAAGCGTTGCCGGTATAATAGTGATCAACATTAAACCTAAATCAGTCCATTTAGCTCTAGCTACGTCTCCGAAGGTCCAAAAAACTATTGAGGCAAGCTGTACATCGTCTGCAAAATACTGTAAAGCAGTGTATCCCGCTGTGAATAATGACCCGAGTGCAACACCAGTTAGTATCATAGTTGCTGGTGATGCGTTTTTGTATCTTGCCAAAAGAAGAATTACAAAAGTAGCCAAGAGAGACCATGCAAATGCAGATATTGTAACAAGATAAGGATTGTTAAGCATGACTGCATCGGCTGCTTCGCTTTGTGTTGTCCCAGCACCTAAAACGATAATAGAAAATGCAGCACCGAAAGCCGCTGCGTGGGAAATTCCTAAAGTAAAAGGTGAACCTAAAGGATTTCTTAATATCGTCTGCATCGCTGCACCTACAACAGCCAATCCAGCTCCCGCAGCAATAGCAGCAAGAACTCTTGGCACACGTATGTTCCAAATTATAGTGTTCAACCTACTACTGGTATTTGTTCCTATAAGCGTTGATACAGCTTCAGTAATAGATACATCCGCAGGACCAAGGGTAAGTGAAAAGAGGGCTATAGACACAAGTAGAATTAATGATAACAAAAAGAAGAAAACTCTCTTTTTAGAATATTCATTATACGTTCCCAATATTTCTTCACTAATCTTCTGTTCTTCTAATGCCATTTATCTTTACCTCTTTTCCTTATTCAATCTGACGGTTCTAGTTCAGTAAATCCACCTAGGTCATTTTCCATATGCTCATAGACAGGTTCACCTACAAGCATTTCATATATTTCATCAGCTTTTTCCTCATGATCTATGTCACTGAACTCTTCAGGATACAGAACAGACCCTACGTAAAAAGAACTAGCTAGCACTGTTCCATAGTTTATATGATGCCAGTTGTATGGAAGAATACCATATATATCTCCATTTTGGAATGCTTTTATCTCTTGATAAACAGACTTATCCAAATCAATCATATCTCTGTTGTAACTACCCATATCTACAAAGACGATTTCGGGATCCCATTCTAATATCATTTCTTCGTCGACCATTGCATGATCCGTTTCTAAATCTCCAGCCACATTATCTGCATTGGCGAATTGGAATGGAGCGTAATTTGCATAGGTACTTCTTAAATCATGGGTCCCACGATGTAATACTCCTCCAACATAAACATCAGGCTTCTCTTCTGAAGGGATATCTTTCGTTCTGTCTTGAACGTCTTTAATAGTCGAGTCTATATAATCTGTTATTTCATCAACTCTATNTTCTCTNTCTAAGATTTCTCCTATCAACCTTAGACTGCCATAAAACTCGTCCCTATTTTCCCCAAGGTCCCCAATTGTCAAATCTATTGTTGGAATACCTGTCTGTTCATGATAAAAATCAGCTTTTTCAGCACTAGATGCCCGAAATATTACATCCGGTTCTTGATTAACAATAAGTTCCGTATCTCCTCCATGGATTGGCCCTATTGATGGGAGTTCTGATAACTGAGGATCTGCTAGTGCGTAAGGTCGTCCCATGATGCCCCCTGTTATTTCATACTCTTCCACACCTGCAAGTAAATCCGTGGCATCCATGTATGCTATAAGTCTCATACATCCTGAGCCCACTGCTACAATACTTTCTACATTTCTTGGAATCTCAACTTCTCTACCGGCCATGTCTATGATCTTCCTCGTCTCTATGTCTTCTCCGTCGTTATCTACACATCCTGTACTTATCAATGATATCAAAAGAATCGATACCATCAATATTGCCATTTTATTTTTCATTTTTTATCACTTCTGATCTTCACTCCGTGACCGTCAAGTTCAAAAAATTCCTCACTACCACAAAGTAAGCATAAAGTCTCTCCATCGTTCTTTATAGTGCGAGTGCTCATGACACTCTCTCCGCAATTTTCGCAAGTCAAACTCTCATTTATAGGCGCATAATCTGGGATCTCAATACTAGTCTCTTCTATTTTGAAAAGTTTCTCGCTTTCTATGTCCATGATATGGTGAGAGACCTTCTTCCCCAACTCGGAAAACCTTTTCTTTTCCTCTTCAGTAGCGTTTCTTTCAGTTATTACCTTTTCAAATAGTTGATTATACTCTGGAAATTCATCGTGTGCTGCACCCCCGCATCTTGTCTTGTAACAAGTCGTATGCCTTCTCCGTCTCGTTTGGTCAAAGTGACTGCGGTCTTACCCAAGTCTCTAAAAATCAGTGAATTGTTGCCGAAGGAGCATCCCGTTATCAGTTGAATTCCGTCGGAAGAGCAGTTATTGGTCTCAACAATTGCTAGAATTTCTTCCATACCCTCTGGTTTTGCATCTATTTCTTTAAGAGCGGTATAGGAAGCTTTGACGCCGAGCGCGAGTCCAGGACAGTAATGCCCGTGTAAAATCGCGGCTTTATCCAAAAGAGAGTGCAAGTCTTCATCTTCTATCATGTTCCATATTTCCGTACGGGGTGAACCAGACTTGGCCATATTATCTGTAGAGGCATCCAACAGGGAATTATTAATACTTTTTCTAAATTAGTAACACGATCGATGTAGTTATTTGTTACTAGTAATACGGAGTTCCTGATTTTTTTAACAAGAAATTTATTAATCATGATATCTTTGACATATCTATGATAATATGAGTGGCACTAAAAGATTTGGAGTTTCAGTCCCGTCGGACCTGATGAAAAAGTTTGATAGCAGGATAGAAGAAAAAATGTACACTAACAGGTCGGAAGCGATAAGAGACTTGATCAGAGATTTCCTTGTGAAAGAGAAATGGGAAGAATCTGACGAAGAAGTATACGGCTCATTGACGCTAATATACGACCACGAGCAAAAGGGTATTTCAGATAAACTCACAGATATACAGCACGAAGATCATACCCATATAGTTTCTACTATGCACATACATCTAGACAAACACAACTGTATGGAAACAATGGCTATAAAAGGTAAACCTCAGGATATCAGGAAAATTGCAGATAGATTAAAAAGCACGAAAGGAGTAAAACACGGCAAATTGATGATGACATCTGTTTAAGTAGAAGGAAAAATGATTCTAATTAAGGTCTTTTTTTGATAGCAGAATTAGTAGTACTTTTAGATTCTTTGTTTCAATCTTTCAAGAGCTTTTGTATAATCCTCGCTTTCTTTTGCCCACTCTATCAACCTATCACAGGGAAAATGTTCACACTGACTGCAATCTTCTAGACTCTTGTCATTGACACAACATTCTAGTATCCAGCAGTCAGGCGACCAGTGTTTTTTCTTGTCCCCATGACATCCCTCACAATAAGGCCCACCATCCATAAAATCTTTTAGGTCTATATCCTCTTCTATTTGATGGGTTTCTTTCATCCAGTCTAGCATCTCTCTTGCGGCGTTTTTATCAGAATTAGCCTTGAATATACTGCACTCGTGACAGAGAAGACCACAAGCAGCTATCTCTTTTTCAGGCATCTAATTTCACCCCTTTCAGATGAGGCTAGATATGTTTATGATAGTATAAATAGTGTTCTATAAGAGGACGATAAAATTTTTAACAATCACTAATCAGAGTTATCTATGTTTTTCAACAATCTTGGGCAGATATTACTAAATATTTTTTCTTCATAGTTATTTTCATGTCACAAGACAAAGATCTAGTAGGCAGATGTGGTCTATATTGTGGTTCCTGCATCATATATAGGGCGGAGAGAGATTCTGAAAAGTTGAGGAAGTGTATTGCTGAAAGAAACGATTGTGAAGTTAAGGAAGTCCACTGCGGAGGTTGTCAAACCTTAGTGGAAGATGGATGGGACTCCGACGAAGTTTGGGGTAAAAATTGCGACATTGTTAATTGTCTAGAAAGCAGAGATTTAAAGACCTGTTACGATTGTGATGATCAATGTAAGACGTTCGAGAATTGGTATCAAGAGATGCTGGGGCAAGGGGAGGATCTCAAAGAGAATTTGAAGAGGAGAAATGAAGGCAACGTAGAAAATTGGTTAAAAGAAGAACGTGAAAGATGGTCATGTCTAAAGTGTGGAAGTCCGTTGATAATAAATCTTGACGAATGTCACCGGTGTGGAGAAAAATATCAAAAAAACCTTGAATCACAGTCCTGATAAAAGGAAAAATACTCTAATATTTTGGACTATAAAAGGAGTTTCACTTTCTAGATCTACAAAAGAAAACCATTTCATCACTGTTCTCATCTATAGGAATTTCTTTTCTTAGAGAACCTCTCTCCTTAAATATCTCAAGACCTGCTGATCTTAGCATCGCTCTCAACTCTTTCGGAAAATAAAATGTGAGTTTTTCTTCGACCTTAGCTTCTCTTGTTTTTGTCTTTCCATCATATTCTCTGATAACTATAGAATCAGTCTCGATCTGCTCGACAAAGTTATAGGTCGGAGTGAACTTATTGACTATCTTTCTACCATTTTCAGGATGAGTAAATTCGAGGACCTTCTCCGACCTATTATCTTCGACCATGGACTCTACATCTGGTAAACTGTTATCAATTACAAGAACTCCGTCTTCGACAAGGTGTTTTTTAAAGCAGGAAAAGGATCTTTTTAGATCAGAGCGGTCGATAAGATGACAGATCACATTGCACGGAGCGATGATAAGATCAAACTTTTTATCTAATTCAAAATCTCTCATGTCACCTTTAAAGAGATCAATATTTTGAATGGTTTCATCACTTTCCTCTTCAATCTTTTTTTGGCATATCTTTAGCATATCTTCGTTCAATTCTAGCCCTGTTACTTCATATCCTTCCCTTGCTAAAGGCAAAAGAATTCTTCCCGTTCCACTTCCTATTTCTAATATATTAGGTCCATATTGATCGGCCAATTCTTTGTAGATCTCCACATCATCAAGATTTGAGTGTAAGATATCATAGAATTCTGCAAAAAAGCCGCTATACTCTGAACTGGTCATTTGTTTTAACACCTTTCTTATTAAGGAACATCCGTATAAGCTCGTGTCTTAATCTTGTTTTTACTTTTTTGTAAAGCCTTTCTTCTGTTTTCCTGAATTTTCGGTCGACCTGAAGATATATCCCTAATATACATATTCTATGTTCGATTTCTTTAGTTTTCTGTACCAGATGTTTTTTAACTTTATCTGCATTTATTGTTCTGTGCATAAGGTATGTGAAAATAAAACTCATATTTAAATGTAGAGTCGATTTGTTGCTTACTTATGTAGAAGATAATAATCCTGTTATAAATTACCACAACAAATAAGTAATGGAACTTACATTAATTAAAATATGGACTCAATATTACAAGAGTTCCAACTTATTGAAATAAATAAGTCTATTCTTCAGAGATATTGTAACCAGAAGTTTATAAAAAATTTTAACCATAGGACGAACGAGCATGTTGATTATATCAAACTTGGGCATTTAAAATATGAATCCTTAAGGGACGTTAAAAAGGTAGATAAAAAACTCCAACTACGTCCGTATTTCTTAAAATCTAAAAAGATTAGAGATGAGATAGGTAGAGAAGCGTTTATCAAACCCGAATATAGCGATAGATGGGATACATATAAAAATACGAATCGTGTAAATCTATCGAGATTTTTGAAAGACATGCTTCCCTACATAGATAAGCCTACGATCAAACGTTTAAAACATGGGAAATACTTTAGGAGAATAGTGGATGGGTTGATGAAAAATGATCAACTTTTGGATTTAGCTAAAACACCGAATTCTTACGCAGTGTTGAACCCAAATAAAACACAGGAATTTTTCACAGGAGATATCATACGTGATCTTCGGAAGAAGTTTAAAGTAGAAAAACTGGTTGATATGACGAAGGATGAAGAATGGGTTAAAAAAGCATTAGAAGAATATGAGCTCCCTGAGCCGAAATCTTACAGGGGAAGAGGAAATAAACGATATTCTTCTAGTAATTCTCGGACCCGCTTCTATTACTCCCAAAATATATTTTAAATCAGGAGCGATTGATTATTTTTTGATTTCGAAATTTCTGCCATATTAGAAAGAGATTATATACCAGGTATAACTATTACTCCGTGATAATCATGAAATCCGGATTCCAAGATGTAACATTTAGAGAACTTTTAGGTTATTCTATAAAAGGCGAAGAAAGCGCATACGACGCTTATAAAGAAATATCTAAAAAGCTATCTGGATTAGCTTCAGATCGATTTCAAAGTCTAGCGAAAGAAGAATTAGACCATAAAAAGAAACTTCTAGAATTGCATGAGTATGAATTTGGAGATAAAAAATATATAGTTCCTGAAGGAGATGGATTGCCCCCTCACGAAGGAGATTTTATCGATATAGATGCTGATAAAGTAAATTCACTAGTTCAAGTTTTAAAATCAGCTATTGAAGCGGAAAAAAATGCATATGAGTTATATTATCATTTGGCCGAGAAGAAAGAAAAACACAGCGGATTATTCAATTACATAGCCCTTATGGAAAAAGGACATCAATCCTCTTTAGAAGAAGAAATGGATATGTATGAGGAGATCTTAAAGACTGAAGGTGCAGATATTTCGATCGATGATTTGAATATATCTAAATATTAATGAAAAACCAATGTGTAATAGTTAATTTTGGAATAATATTTTATAATATGAAAACAACATGAATTCCGATGGGGTACAAAGCTGTAGTGATGGATCTTGATGGGACGCTATGCACAGATAGGAAGTTACATATGGAAGATAAGAAAGCTATCGAAAGGACATTGGAAAAGGGTATTCCTGTAATCCCAGCTACTACGAGGATGCGTTTTTCTACTTCGATGATTTTAAAAGATTTAGAAATTGATAATCATCCTTTGATATGTAATAATGGAGCTAGGGTCATCAGTCCACGTTGGAAAAAAGAAGGAAAATACAAAGACTGGCATGAAATTAATCTAGATCATGATATTGCAGAAGAGCTGATCTCATATTCAGACGAAAAAGATTACGAAATAACAACGATCTTCAAGGACAAAAAATTCTGGAAAAGAAGTAGGCTCCAAAGTGACAATAAATCTGAACTCGATTCTGTGACAGAACTTGTCGATGTGAATATTGAGGCATTAGAAGAAGGTGCCCCGATATCTATTATGATGCATTCTGAGGGTAATGGTAAAAAGGGATTAAAAGACTTCGAGAGCTATGCAGAGGATTTTTCCAAAAAAGTGAGATTAGACAGACATCATAGATTTCAAGAGTGGATAGCTCTAACAGTTTATCACTCTGATGTATCCAAAAAGAAAGCTCTTGATTTAGTTTGTAAAAAGATCAATATTTCAGTAGATGATGTTTTAGCATTGGGGGATGATGAAGTGGATACCGAGATGTTGGAATTTGCTGGTAAAGGAATCGCTATGGGCAACTCACCTGAATATGTGAAGCAAGTTGCAGATGAAATCGCTCCCTCTTGCAAAAATCAAGGTGTAAAATGGGCTCTTAAAAAATATATTCTTGGACAAAATTAACTAAAGGATGGTTTAGCAGGGCGGTTATATTAAAAATGAATGCTTTTTACTTTTATTGAGGAATATCTAAACATATATGGAAAAGAAAGATTTATTAGGTTCAGTAATCATATTAACATATAATATGTTGTCAAATAATGCAGCACCTTCCGAAGTAAAAGAAAAGGGTAAAGAATGGTTACTTTGTGGATTAGAAGAAAGCCGGGATAGACTGATCGAATATATAGAAAAAAATGATGTTTCAGACCCGAAATCAATGAAAAATAGCGACTTAGGTGATTATGATGACCCTAAAGTTGAGAAAATAGATAGAAGAGCTGCAGATGACGCATATCTCAGTGGAAAGTGGGAGATTCTTGTATTCGAAGAGGAAGTGGATGACTTTTGGGTAGAAATAAAAAATTTGGTGGATGAGGATAAAATATGGGGAGCTCAAGTGACCACCAAGTGGATCAAAGAGAAAAAGGACTTTGAAAAACACATCATAAGAGTATATACTCCAAATTATCTAGACGAAAAGGATGTAATGCGTGTCGGAAATCTTTTGAAAGATCGATGTGGGATACAAAAAAATATATGTTATAAACCAGATATATATAATATACTTCAGGTATATTCTGATGAAGGGGATCGGGAATGAATTTACCAAAAGAAATTCGATATGAGTTATGAACCACCTTTTAAGCTATTTGCTAAAGTTTCTTCTTATAAAACATCAAGGCTTCATCTAGCTATGAAGAATAATAAAAAAAGGTTGTATGGAAAGATTTTTTGATTCTATTCTTCTTCCTCATCAGTTCTCCAGGAATCGACGTCAGTTTCTTCGACATCACTCTCGTCTATATCGCCCTTAACATCTTCAGTACTTCTTTTGCATCTTTTTCAGCTTCTTCCCTGATCTCTTCACGACCTTTGTCTTCTTCTTCTCTTACTTCTTTTTCGATCCGATCTATCTTTTCTTTCATCTCTGATCTTCCTGGTATTTCTCCCAGGATTTCATCGGCTTTACCCACGATATCTTCTAAGGAGTCGATATCGGTAGTTTCTCTGCTGGGTACTTCTCTAGAGGCACCCAGATAATTGGAGGCGCCTTCCATCAGCTTGGAGACTTCGAATGGGAATAGTATCTTTGTAGCTTCGCCATCGGCCATCCATCTCAGCGTATCTAAAGACAGATAAGTCATTGCTTTTTCGTCGAGCGTATTAGCGCCTAGAGACAAAATACGCAATCTTTGACCTTCACCCTGTGCTTCCAATATCTTTTGCATCCTGGTACCTTCGGCGTTCAATATTCTACTCTGCCTTTTACCTTCGGCGTTCAATATCTGCGATCTTCTATTACCTTCGGCTTCTAAAATAG
>SL_8KL_010_SEDDRAFT_10004553_pt1 | contig 11087 bp, 12 predicted proteins | sample SodLakKL_010_SED_4_FD_11160 | JGI IMG/M metagenome (IMG submission 11160) | reverse complement strand
CGTCTGCTTTTTTGATGTAAGGGCGATGGGGACGAAGCACACGCGCAAAGTGAGTTGCTCCTTCGGCTGGAAATAACTTTTTAGCCCGTTTATGCCAATTTGCCGATTGCAGTGTCTTTTCCTGATAATGTTTGTTCAGCTCAGATTCATCATGCATAGTTTTTCCTCCCTTTAACTAAATAGATTATCCATAGATCATATTACTGCAATGTCAATATCACTTTCTTCTTTCCAGTTATCCCTGGCATAAGAATCTTCTAATAATACTTGTTCCGGAGTGAACGTCTTGTTCACTATTTCCGCATATTTGGAGGCTTTGTTAAACCCCTGGCATTTATCCATTCAAACAAAGCCTTCGTTTTCTCTAATCCCCCCGACTCTTTTCTTTCGCCAGGTATTTTAATAACTACTGATATTAGTGATCAAAACGCTTATCCGGCTTTTCAAGCTGGCAAACTCAGCTTAGATAAATGAAGGCAGATATGTTGCAAGCCCGGGGAAGATAATCAGCAGGGTCAGGGCAACTATAATCGCGAATAAGAAAGGCCAGATACCTCTGAAAATTACTTCAAGAGGCACGTTGTCAGCGACCCCCTTGACAATGTAAACATTCATACCCACCGGCGGAGTTATAACTCCCATCGCAACTACCATAACAATGATCACCCCGAACCAGATCGGATCATAGCCGAGCACATCGACAGCCACCGGCAAAAAAATTGGGATGGTTAGCAAAATCAAGGCCAGGGCATCGATAAAACACCCCAAGACCAGATAAATCAGCAAAATCAGGGCTATTACAGCAAACGAAGGTAGCGCAAGATTAGCAGCCCATTCAGCCATTGCGAAAGGGATCCTGCTCACCGCCATAAACCGGCCAAAAACTACCGCAGAACCGACCAGGAGCATAATCATCGCCGTGGTGCGGGTTGTATCAGCAAGTGACCTCCTGATGATGTTTAAATTCACATTCTTTTTTAGGACAGTGACCAGTAAAACCCCGGCCACTCCGACTGCCCCGGCTTCAGTAGGCATAAACCAACCGGCAAACAGGCCGCCGAGAGAAATCGCAAAAACAACGATAACTTCAAATAAGCCTCCACCTAAAGCCTTGAAGCGTTCTGGCCAGTTTGACCTGGGGCCGGGCGGGCCGAGATGCAGGTTGCGACGGGCAATGATATAGACAACCAGCATGTATAAACCCATCAACAAAAATCCCGGAATAATTCCGGCTAAGAATAACTGCCCGACTGACTGTTCAGCAGCAATGCCGTAGACTATAAAAATCACACTGGGCGGGATAAGCACTCCCAAAGCGCCACCGGCCGCAACGCTGGCTGTAGAAAGCGATGAATCATAGTTGTATTTTTTCATTTCCGGTAGGGCAATCGCCCCGATGGTAGCTGCCGTAGCAGTATTGGAACCGCATACGGCTCCGAAAAGGGCACAGGTGGCCTGGGTTGCAATAGCCAGGCCGCCGGGAAGATGGCCGACCATTTTATAAGCAAAATCATAGAGCCGGGCTCCCATGCCGGCATGGAAAGCAAGAAAACCCATCAGGATAAACATTGGAATAACACTCAGTGAATACCTCGAAAAGGTCGAAAACAGCTCAGTTGAAACCATCGAAAAAGCGGCAGAGAAGGAAGTCAGGTAACCGAAACCGGTAAACCCGATCAGCACCATGGTATAAGCAATCGGAATTTTTAAGATAATCAAAAAGAAAAAGACCAGAATACCGATTAAACCAACCATTGTCGGACTCATTTTTGATCACCCCCGGAATAAAGCTTAAATAGTTTTAACAGCACAGTGAGGGCTAGCACAAAAAAGCCGAGCGCTACCAGGTAAATGAAAGGATAAAAAATCAACTGGGTAGTGGGGGAAACTTCACCGCTTAAAGCTATCCGGGTTCCGTAAGTAAAAAGATTATATGTTACAAATAAAAGAAAAGCAAAAACCGGGATGCCTACAAACAGTTCAATACAACGCTGGATGCGGCCGGGAAGGCGTTCAAGGATAAAGCTAACTGCAATATGATTGTTTTCCAGGGCACATCTTCCCAGCGACAGGCCGACCACTGCTGCGGTAAGAAAACCAACCATTTCATAAGTGCCCAGGATCGACTGCTGCAGCAGGGCCCTTCCCAGAATATTGGCCACCACCAGTATTACGGTGGCGGCCAATATCAAACCGGCTAAAAAGTCGAGGCCCCGGTTCAATTTTGTAACGACTATTTCAAACAGTTGCATTCAATAATCTTCCTTTAGATTTGAAATTAGTGTTTTAATTGATTTTAATACTGTTCAACCAAACGCTCAACTGTTTCTAAAATTGCTTCACCATCAAAACCAAGTTCGTCCATCTTCATGACAAAGTCATCCTGGATCGGCTGAACTCTTTCAATCCATTTTTCTATCTCATCATCACTTAATTCGATTACTTCCTGGCCTGTTTCTTCCACTGCCCATTCCAGGGCTTCTTCATTTTGAGCATCCCAGAGTCCAGCGGCAACCTCCTCATGGAAGCTTTCATTTACTTCCAAAAAGATATCCTGTAAATCCTCCGGCAAGGCATCCCATTTCTGCTGGTTCATGGTCACAAAGAAAACAGCATTATAGAGGAAAGGGGTCCGGGTCAGGTAATCAGTGACTTCACCGTGGTTCCATCCTTTAAGGACTTCAACAGGGGCCAGGTTTCCATCAACCAGCCCTCTGTGCAGTGCTTCATAGGCATCGGGTTGAGGCATTGCTTCAGGTATCGCACCTAAAAGGGGTAATGTGTCAGCGCTTAAACCAGCGGCCCGTATTTTCATACCCTGCAGATCATCTAAGTTTCTGACCGGCTCAGTAGTAAACAGATCACCGGGTCCGGTGGCCAGAACAAACATCAACTCGGTGTCCTGCACCTCCTCGGGCTCTAACTCCTTGATTCCTTCCCAGGCTACTTTACTGGCTATATAGGAATTTTCATAGACAATCCCGGGCAGTTCAAAAGCTTCCAGGATCGGGAAGCGGCCCCGGGTATAAAAGAAGGCAGAAAGTCCGATATCAGCAGCTCCGGAAACAACTCCCTGATAGGTATCATCTGCATCAAGTAAAGTTTGACCTGGATAACTGATAATTTCAATCCTTCCGTCACTGGCCCGGGCAAGCTCTTCGGCCCAACCCTGGACCATGTCTGCTTCCGCTGGATGACCGGCCGGGAAAAAGTGAGCCAGGTTAAATTCAAAAGTTTCTCCCTCTTCTTCAGCTTCCCCAAAATCTTCAGCCTCAGCCTCTTCTTCCACCTCAGCCGCATCCTCTTCCTCTACTTCAACATCATCAACTTCACCGGCGTCACAGCCTGCAAACAACAGAACTGACAGCGCCACAATACCCAGAACGAATAACTTCATTTTCAATGCTTTCTCCTCCTCGAAAGTTGATCTTTAATCAACGGTCAGGGCAAAAATAAATACTCCGGGCGGGAGTATAATTCAGCAAAAATATACCGGCTCGATATGGCCGGCATAATAAGCAAATCCCAAAACCCTGCCGTTCTACCATGCTACATTAATAACGATTCGCCATGGTTGATAAAAGTCCTTCCGAACGGCAGAATTTTTTTTATTAAAATGTAAGTACCGCATCAGCATCCAGGGCCAGGTCATTTAAGGTGGCTGCCCCGGCAATTGTTGCTTCTTCTATTAAGTCTTCTGCCTTAATTTCACCACCGAATAGCTGCATGCTCTGCTGGCAGGCCATGATCTTCACTCCCTGCTCAGCACTTTGCTTCATGACCTCTTTAAGGGTCGGGAACTCCCCGATTTTGACTTTTTCCGCTTCCCCTTTAACCAGGTTTTTCAAACCAAGCCCTAAGAAGTAGACCGTAGCCTCCACACCCATCGCCTTCGCTGTCTGGGCTAAGATTAGAGGGGAATAGAGCCTCTCCGGGGTTTCAACTCCGCTGGTCTGCACGTACAAGATATTTTTTGATTCTGCCATTAGATAAAACCTCCTAATTTCCTTTTTGGATTAAAAAGCGATATTCTTCGCCATCCTTCTTCATTTTCACCAGCAGGTGCCCGGCTCTTTTTGCCCAGCGTGGAATATCTTCCGCTGAAGCGGGGTCATCTGCAGCCACCTCCATCAAGCAGCCTTCTTCCAGTTGATCTATCTCCTCTTTAGCCTGCATCACCGGCACCGGACAGTATAACCCAACACAATCAACCCGGTGAATTATAAGCTTTCCGTCATTTTTACAGGTATAACTTCCATCGCTGTTATCAGGACAAATTGGATCATCGCAGAAGGGGCAGCTGCAGGTTGCCCCGCCTGATCCCATTCCTAACTCTTCTTTGCTCATTATAATAACCTCCCTATAATCAAGAAACCGAAGCCGCTACCGGTCCCCTGTTCTTAAAAACAGTTTTCTTCATGATCACCTGAATTCTGGACAGTTTAAAATTCATGCCTGATGTTTCAGGCTTCGACCTTTTGCTTTTCCTTGTAATCTTCAATCGCCTTATGCAGGGCATCTGCCCCAAGGTTCGAACAGTGCATCTTATTACCGGGCAGTCCGCCCAGTTCTTCGGCTACCTGTTTATTGGTGATCTTTAAAGCATCTTCAATAGTTTTACCTTTAGCCATTTCTGAAACCATACTTGAAACAGCTATCGCTGCCCCGCAGCCGAAAGTAAAATATTTAACATCTTCCAGGCGGTTATCCTTAACCTTGATTGTAAATTTCATCATATCACCGCAAGTGGGGTTACCAACTTCGCCTATTCCATCAGGTTCTTCAACTTCTCCGATATTGCGTGGTTTTGTAAAATGCTCCATTACTTTTTCACTATACTCGGGCATTTTTGTTTCCCTCCTTCATAAACTGGTGGTACAGCGGGGACATATTCCTTAACAATTCGGCCACCTGGGCCAATTGCCCGGTTATGTAGGTAATATCATCAGCGCTGCTGTCTTTATCTAACGTCAAAAGCAATGATCCCTGGGCCAATTCCGCAGAGACTCCAATAGCGCTCAAAACATGTGATGATTTCAAAGCCTGCGAGGTGCAGGAAGATCCGCTCGAAACATATATACCGGCCATATCGAGCCTCATCAAAAGGGCTTCCCCTTCAACAAATTCAACCGAAATGTTTAAGTTGCGAGGCAGGCGCTGTTCAGGATGCCCGTTTAGATGCAGGTGAGGAATCTCATTAAATAAGCTTTCTTTAAGCTGATCCCTGAGGACTGCAATTTTTTTAGGCCGCTCTTCGATAGAGTCATAAGCCAGCCTGGCTGCTTCTCCCATCCCCACCAGGGCGGGCACGTTTTCAGTACCGGCCCGCAGGCCTTTTTCCTGAATGCCTCCTTCAATCAAAGGTCGCAGCCTGGTTCCGCGCCGGACAAAAAGTGCAGCAGAACCTTTCGGGCCATAAAACTGGTCCCCGGCCAGGCTAAGCAGATCAACCCCTGTTTTCTCAACATTAATAGGGATCCATCCTGCAGCAGCTGCTGCATCAGTATGGAAAGGTATTTCATTTTCACGGGCCAGGGCAGCCAGTTCTTCAACCGGTTGAATGGTCCCGATTTCAGGATTGGCAGTTTGGACTGATATTAGAATAGTTTGCTCGGTAATTGCTGACGCTAGCTGATCGGGATCGACCATTCCGTAACTATCTACCGGAAGCAAAGTTACCTCAAAACCTTCTTTTTGCAATGTCTTCAACTGATTGAGCACTGAAAAGTGCTCTATTGAAGAAGCTATAATATGGTTCCCTTTCTTTCTGCCTCCTGCAATCAAACCTTTTATAGCCAGGTTGTTTGCCTCAGATGCTGATGCAGTAAAAATTATCTCTTTTGCCTGTGCACCGATCAGACGCCCCACCTTTTCTCGGGCCTCCTCGATTGCTTTACGCGGCTTCTCACCCAAACTATGTCCGCTGGAAGGATTCCCGTAATGTTCAGTAAAAAAAGGAAGCATGGCCTGAAGGACCTCCTGATCGAGCGGTGCTGCCGCTGTATAATCTAAGTTAATCGCTTTCATGATAACAGCTCCTTACTTGTATTTACGCTTCTCTTGACTCCGCTTAAAAGTAACAATATAATTACTATCAATATTATAGGATATACAGGGTTTTTTGTCAATAGTGGAGTTGGGGGCTAAAAAATATACAGAATCACTTTTTAAAGATCGTTTAAACTACAGCTTTTAAAGTTTGGCTGGAGGGATTGAAGAGTTTTTGTGGAATTAGGTATTTGAGTTTTGGCTTAGATAACTACAATAAAATANCTTAAAAGGAGANGATACAAATGAAAACCAAAGAAAATTTAATGGCTGCATTTGCCGGAGAATCACAGGCTAACCGCAAATACCTGGGATTTGCCAAAAAAGCTGAAAAAGAAGGTTATAAGAATGTCGCAAGAATGTTTAAAGCTATTGCCGAAGCTGAAACCATCCATGCCTTAAAGCATTTGGAAATAGCTGAGAAAGTAAACACCACTTCAGATAATCTTAAGGCAGCAGCCGAAGGCGAACATTACGAGTTTAGTGAAATGTATCCTGAATTTATTGCGGAAGCAAAACAAGATGGGCATAAACAAGCGATTCAAACTTTTGAATACGCTAATGCTGCAGAAAAAGTACATGGAGCAATGTTTAATGAGCTGCAGGGAAAAGTGGCGGCTGGAAGTGATGCTGAAGATAAAACAATTTATTTGTGCCCGGTATGTGGTTGGGTCGGCATGGATCCGGTTCCTAATAATTGCCCGATATGCAATGCTGCCAAAAAAGTATTTCAACAGTTTTAGAATCTCCGGCGGGAATCCTCGGGGTCTATTGACCTTGTGAGGATGTCACGGAGTTTTTCTAAGCAGGCCAGAATGATTTATGATGGCTCTGTAAAATCGGCAAAAATAGTGGAATGCAGCAGGTAGGGGCGATCATACTTCCCGGCCAAGTCATAAAATAAACTGATTAAAAAGAGCAGATCTTTAGTTTTCCATTTTAGATAGATCTCTTTTTCGGCTGCGGAAGCTTCCTTTTTAAAATAGCCCCAGAGGTGATCGACAACATTGCTCAAAGCAGGGGTAATGATCGGTAAATCCATAATAGCTATTATCTGATCGAACAGGTGTCCCGCTTCTTCCAGGGGACACCTGTATTGCCCCCGCAGCAAGCCCTGGATTTCTTTATAATAATTATAGCCCCGGGACATGACTGAGTATTTATAGTTTGCCCAAAGCTCAAAACCATTTTTGGGCAGGGGAATCCGTCCCTGCTGATTTTTAGCCAGGTATTTGCGCCTTAAAATGGAAACCTGATCCACCGGATGATCAATATATTGCAAAGGATCACAATTCTGTTTTGTTTTAGAATCCTGATCGCTGCAGGCAGAGTTTTTTAAAGGACTGGCATGATTAAAACCGCGCAATAGCATCTCCAGGACCGTCAGGTCATGAACCTTTATTAAGCGGGCCGGGTTTTCCTGCCAGCGCAGGGTTTCCGGATGGGCAGCATAACCTTTCTTCTGTCCATCGATCACTGCAAATAAGGCATGAATTTCAGCATGCTGCCCCAAAAGGCTTTGCCGGGACAGGTAGCCCGGATGAATATCCCAAACGCGCATTACAACAAATTCCTTTCTATCCGATCAACTTCCATAAAAATCATATATTAAAAATTTGACGACAGCAAATAGATAAGCTATTATTTTTATAAGAATACCCTGGTCAGGACAAAACATTAATATACAAAGGAGGAAATGTTTTATGCAAAGTTATATGTGTGAACTCTGTGATTATACCTATGAACCGAAAAATGGTGATCCTGAAAATGGCATAGCCCCCGGAACCGCCTTTGAGAATTTACCCGAAGAATGGGTGTGCCCGGTATGCGGCGCTGATCAAGATGAATTTCAGGCTGTGCCGGATACAGCTTAAACTGCTTCAAAAACAATAATATAAAACGGGGCAGGAAGTTGTTGATCCTGTCCCGCTTTATATTCTATAGTTCTTTAACAACAAATCCTCCGAATATCCAAATGCCAGACCAATCAATCACAAAAGACTTACCAAACATCTCGTTACGAATGTAAAAAGTGATATCTTCAATTTCTTTTTGCTGGTACTTATCTTCCTCTTCCGGTTTGCCTGCAGTCACGGCAGGGGTTACGAATGATCCTCCTCAGCCACCACGGCAAGCCAGGTAAAGAGTATAAGGCTTTGCATTACCATTTTTCATTTTCTCCAGCGCAGCCGGGGTTAACTTAATTCTGGCCATTGGTTTAATCTCCTCCCTATTTAATAATCTTTCTTATTATAACACACATATACCCCCATGGGTATACTTGAAAATGATTTGTTAGGATTTTTTCTGAAACTAAGCTTACAACCTACGCTGACAGTTAAAGCCGGGAACTGGGTTTTGATCAGTTCACCGGCTTTAATTGGTTTAGCTGTTGTCCATACATCTAGATATTCCATTCCATACCGGGCAATTATTCCCGCTATGAGGCATCAAGCGTTGCAAGGACCTCGTAGATTGCAGCATGGATAATCTCTGAAGCATGGAGCTGTTCTTCAGTCCTGAACGCTTTGTTTTGAGCCTGGTATAGCACTGCTGCATAATAGGCATCAAAAGCAGCATCAATATCTTTTTGATTTCCTGCTTCACCTGCCAGCCTGTTCTCAATAGTCAGGATGGCTGCCAAAGCTGTCGAAAGATCCGCCCTAAAGGAAATATATTCAATAATCCCCGGGGTTCCCCCGCGCAAATTAAGTTCAGCCAGGGCAGTTTCATATAATCCGATGAATAAGGCCAACTTTTCAGCGCTACATTCTGAAATGAATCCGACCGTACCCAATAACTCCATAATGTTTGCCATTTTACAGTTTAGATCAGTCTGAGTCTGCAAAAGATTTGCCTGCTTTGATATGAAAGAAGCGGTTGTGTCTTTTGGAGAGCCCAATCCATATAGAATAGAACTCTGCCTGCAGGGTTTTGATGCATTTGTCTCTTTTGGATTTTTAATCTCTAAAGGCGTAATATCGGCCACCGCAGTACCCTCCATGGTAACCAGGTTGTAGTTGGCCTGATCAGCTCCTCCGCTGATTATAATATTGGTGTAACCGACTAGCTTGTCTTTTCCCACAAACCGGTCTTCAAAAACAGCATCATACATAAAATAAAGAACATCACCAGTCAAACGATCATCATCAAACCCGGTTCCTTCAGCATCGCAGGTTCCGTCATAGATCTTATGGTTAGCTGTAAAGTTGCTCAAAGTAAGATCTTTCTTATTAATGACCCCGGTTGGCAAAAAATAGTACTGCTGCAGGGCCGCACTAAGTATATGAACTTCCAAATCATTAATCTCACCGGTAATTTCAAGTTTAATGTTAACTGGAATTTCAGTTCCTGCATCTTTAACTTCAAATTCTCCGTGAATCTTCAGGCCTTCAATGTCAAAATCCGAAGAAAAATCATTAACAACAGCTTTGCTTCCATCATAAATCTTGACAACCTCAAGCGGTTTCATAGCCCGGGATAACAAAGGATAGGTGGAGTCTTCATAAATCCACCACGCCTGGTCGCTTTCACCGGCTAAGCTTATGTCCCAATCTTGATCAGCAAAGGTGCTCTTTTTGATCATAGCGTCTGTTGATATAGGCTGCCCAAAACCGTTTTTAGAACTGCCTTCAATAATATCGCTGTTATAAAAGCTACTGATAATCTTGTCTGCAGAGGAATCATTTCCGACCAGGCCGCCGACTTCAAAGTTGCCGGCCACCACGCTTGCAGCGTAGCTGGTGCTAATAATTCCTGCAGACCCATTGTATCCGACCAGGCCGCCGACCCGCCGGTCTCCGCTGACCTTACCGGTTGAATAACTATTTTTAACAGTCCCCTTGTTAATCCCAGCCAGGCCGCCCACAAGCCAGTTTGCTTTTAAATCACCCTCAACATCACCGGTTGCATAACTTTTAATAATCCGGCCTTCGTTGTCTCCGACCAGACCGCCAAAGAATTTCTGATTGCCATCCTTTGTACCTGAAACACTCCCGGTGGCATAACTATTAAGAATGTCAGAGGTATTCTTTCCGACCAGGCCGCCTACTGAACTAATGCCTGCAACAGAACCTTCAGCATAACTGTCCTCAACACTACCCTCATAGTTCAAACCGACCAGGCCACCGACCAAAGACCCTCCGCTAACCGGACCAGCGGCATAGCTTTCGCTGATCTTGCTATTGTTCCATCCAACCAGGCCGCCAATCCAAGCACTTTCACCCTTAACACTGCCCGCGGCATAACTCCTTTTAATAGTGCCGGAGTTATTCCTTCCAACCAGGCCGCCAACATTAGAATCTCCGGTCACAGAAGCTGTGGTATGGCTATCAAAAATATAACCGTCTTTCATAAAGCCAACCATACCACCAACCCCATAATCTCCTCTAACATCTCCTTCAGAGTAACTACCGGTAATTGTGCCATGGTTGCTTCCGGTTAAAATACCGACAAGATCATTTCCCACCAGTGAACCAGTTACTCTGCAACTGATCATAGAGCCATAATTGATCCCAACCAGGCCGCCAACCGAATTATTTCCGTCAATCAGCACTTCTTCCAGGCGTACATTTTTAATCGAGGCATCGGGGCCAGTGCGGCCAAACAGGCCTACAAAATCTGTTTGGGGGGAGTTAATTTCGAGGTTGCTGATTATGTAATCGTTTCCGTTATAGCTTCCATTAAAAGCATCGGCTTCACCGATTGGATCCCAACCTTCTGCCTCATTATAAGCAGCACCAAGATCAATATCTGCAGTTTGCTCGAATTTTCCTTCACGATTATACCTGACATGGTCAAGCTGCTCGGGCGATTCAACCTGGAAAGGATCATCTGACGTCCCTGAACCATGGTTAACACTAATTGTTGGTGCGCTGCACCCTTCAGCCTTCATATTTACCTGATCACCGACTCCGACTCCCTGCTCAGCATCTTCACTGTCCAACTCGGCATTGGTCCATCCTTCTGTTTCAAAACTGTAGATGCCTGGATCTGCCGGTGCTGCAGCATAAATAGTCGCCATAACCCATTCATTTTTA
>SL_8KL_010_SEDDRAFT_10004551_pt1 | contig 11090 bp, 13 predicted proteins | sample SodLakKL_010_SED_4_FD_11160 | JGI IMG/M metagenome (IMG submission 11160) | reverse complement strand
AGACTAATTTTTGGTATCCTGCCGGGATTCTGGATTGGAGCGATGCTAAAAGCCCAAAGCCTTGATCTGCTCACCCTGACAATGTACGGATTGGCGGGATTGATCAGCTGCGGAATCTTTATGACTTTGTTGACGAACATGTTTCTACGAAGAATTTCTTGAAATAAGTTCTAACTTTCCGGTGCTAGTTCTTTTGAGGCTTGACCGTACCCCGTTAGGAGAAGATGCATAGTAATAAGTAGTTCATTGTGAGTTCATCTAGAAATGGTAGGATGAAAAAACCCGGGAAATTGGAATGATTTTTGAGAGAGAATCCCATGTTTTCTGGTATATCTAGGCTTCATCTTATGGATCAAGCGAAAGAGCGTGTTAAATATACAAAGGAGAAACATGATCAAGTTCCAAGAAGACATAAAGAGTCAGCTGAAAGAAAAACCTCAGAACTGGTGGAGTTATGTTTTCAAGAACCTATTTTGGAAAAGGAAGTAGTAGAGATTAACTTTAAATATAAAGGAAAGCTTGATATTGTATCGAAGTATAAAGTTAATCGATTGTACGATAATCGCTTCGAATAGTTTGCATTGTGAACAGAGTACTGTTGAGGGAACTAAGGTTGATGTTTATTATATACAGAGGGAAAATGAAGAACAATCAAAAGAGATTAGCAAATATTCAAGGGAGATACTAAATATATTTAAAACCTTCGGGGAGATAAAAAGCAAAAGATTATCGGTATTTATTGCCCCAAGAGATAATGGGGGAGGATATTGCCGACCGGGAGTGATTGTTTTGACACCCAATGATAAAAAACAGGACGAAATCGGATATTTTAAATATATTGCCCATGAACTGGCCCACTTATGGTGGCTAAAAGCCAATGTTTCTACATGGGAAGACTGGTTAAATGAATCTTTTGCAGAGTATTCGGCTTTGTTAGCCCTAAGGGAAGTTTTTGGTGAAGAAGCGTTTTCTAAATTGATCACCCAATACCAAAGTAAATCCAAGGGACTACCGGCAATAAAAGGGATAGAGCGAAGCGATTCTAAAGCTTGGGAAGTATTGTATATTAAAGGCCCCTTGGTACTTTATAATTTAGAAAAAGCAAAATGTGAAAATGTAAAAACTTCATCGTACAGGCAGGAAAAGCCAATCGGTATCTCGAATAATATTAAAAGACAGGAGGCGATCCTTATGGAAAAACAAAGGATTCATTTGATATGCGAAAGTGGATTATCATTTTACCAACTACTCGCCGAAAGGTTTCAGAAAAAGAAGTTTTTTGACGGTCCGGTACCATTTTTCCAGTCTTCCGAGGGCATTTATATCCTATATGGTGAAAAGTACTATTACCGAAATAAGTCCCGGGTACTGGCAACGATAATCATCAACGGATTAAGTGAAAACAAGTGTATAATTGATATTATAGTTGGCGGCGGAAGTCAGGGGATTACAGCAACCTTGGGATCCGAGACCAGCTTTTTAAAGAAAATAACAAAATTTATTGAAGCCCTTTGTGAGGAAAAACAGTGGGTAATGACTGTAGTAAAGGAAAAAAAGCCCATAAAGAATAAGTCCGGTGAAAATAACGATCCGGATGATGGAATGAAAAAGATTAGTCCACTATGAAAATGACTTACAGTGGGACGGCTTGAAAATCTCACGTCAGAGCCATCCCTGCGTGAGGTATGAAGAAATGTAAAGTAATAAAAAGGAACTATTCTAAGGATCATTAATCATCCAAATGAATGGTTCTTTTTTATTATACTTAAAGTTCCGTCTTAAGGCGGAGGGGCTATCCGACTATATGCCCTTATGATTTTGATGGAAATTGCATATACTTTTACTAGGTATTAGCAACAGTTATTGCATTGAAAATAACCGAAACTGATGAAAAATAAAATTAATATAAAATAGGAGGATGAAAAAATGAGAAAAATCACAATGAGAAATTATCGAATGCTGGAGGATTTTCAACGGGTGGAGTCTTTGCTTAAAAAGGAATACCAAAAGAAGGATCATAACGGGTATCTTTTACCGGAATTTTGGGAATATGCCCATACCCATCCTATGTTTAATCCCTACAAAGCTCATCGCATGGGGATCTGGGAAGAGGAAGGAGAGCTGGTAGCCGTCGCCGCCTATGAAATGGATCTGGGTGATGCTTTTCTCTTTGCCAAAAGAGGTTACGAGTTTTTGTACGAGGAGATGCTAGCCTATGCTGAAAAAGAAATTTCCATGATAAAAGACGAGGTTTATATCAGTGATGTGTGGACAACGGATCAACAAAAAGACGTGATGGATTTATTGGAAAAGAGGGGCTATGAGAAAGTCCATGAAGAAGCGATTACTATCTATAACTATGATCAAGGTTTTGATGAAGTGAAGCTTCCTGACGGGTTTGAAATTGTATCCTTAGAGGAGGAGAATGATTTCGCAAAAATCCATGAATGTTTATGGAAAGGATTTGATCATGGAGATGAGCCCGACGATGATGTAGACTGTCGGCGGTTAATGCAGTCCGGTCCTCATTTTCGGAAGGACCTTTCTATGGTAGTAAAGGCTCCCGATGGTAGTTATGCCAGTTTTGCGGGGATGTGGTTGAATGAAGAGCAGAAGTACGCTTACTTAGAGCCTTTGGCCACGGTTCCGAAGTACCGAAAACTTGGACTGGGAAAAGCCTTGTTGATGAAAGCAATGGAAAAGACCCAAACTTTCGGAGCCACCTACTGCTATGGCGGGATGTTTGAGTATTACAACAATCTGGGGTTTGAAAACGCCGGTATGCGAAGAATGTATCGTAAAAAGAGTAAGGAGGCCCTCAATAGAAAGAAAAGAAACCTTTGATCATGCAGCGAAGATTTATGATGCATCAAGACCAAGTTACCCCGATGAAGTGATTGATTGAATTATTCAGCGGACCGGTGTGAGAATAGATCACAGGCTCCTAGAAATAGGGGCAGGCACCGGGCAGGCAACCCTTAAATTTGCTGAACGAGGATATAAAATTCATTGTGTTGAAATGGGGCAAAATCTTGCGAATATCCTTGCAAAGAAAGGTGCGGATTACGATCTGAAAGTGGATGTGTCGGCTTTTGAAAAATGGCAACCGGAAATACCCTTTAAAACCTCCTTCATTTTTTCTGCGACGGCCTTTCATTGGCTTGACCCTGGGGTGAAGTACAAAAAATGCTATGAGCTTTTAGAGGATAATGGTTATTTGGTGCTTCTGTGGCATGTAGCGCCGGAAACTCAGTTTTATGAGGTGAAAAAGGCCTATGACCTCTTGTGGGAATACTATTCTGAGAAGAAAGACTTGTCCAAATCAAGTCATCAGCTGGTAGCAGAGAGAAAGCTAGAAATTGAAAGCAGCGGCTACTTTGTATTGGAGGATTATCTGGCTTTTCGGTGGAAACTCTATGAAAGCCGGGAGCAGCTGACGAAGTCTTTTTTCTCCCAGTCTTCCTTCATTGCGCTTAGCAGTGAGAAGCAAGAAGTCCTCCGGTCAAAAGTAATGGATCTTTATCAAAACCTAGCGGAGCCCCTGGAAGCAGAAATGCTTACAACGGTTTATATTGCCCGAAAAAAAGATAGGTAAATATAATGTTGAGTATCTCACACAGGGACGCTGGTTTTGTAGCTCACAATGGGACGGTTCTTTTGTGAGTTAGCAATACAAACGTGTAGAGCATATGATTGATCATTTTTTCTGATTATAAGAGTACTGAAACCGACAATCATATTTAGCGAAAGTTCGATAAATGGTTCTCTATAATGTATTAGAAGTCTCAATTTAGAGTTCATTATTTAGAATTATGTTGCTCAATGAACCAAAGAAATGCTGTTATTATATGAAAATCTCACAACAGAACCGTCCCCGCGTGAGGATCCCCGCGTGAGGAAGTTAGATAATTGTAAATATACAGGAGGAAAAAGCCGATGGTTTATCAGGAATTAGAAACCGAGAGAATGATCCTAAAAAATATCAGTGCAGAGGATCGAGAGTTTATTCTAAGCCAGTTTTCCAATGATGATATTAACCGCTACTTATTTGATGCAGAACCCATAAAGAGCCTTGAAGAAGCAGACGAAATTATCGGGTTTTACTTACAGCCGGAACCTAGAGGGCACCACCGATGGATTCTGATCAATAAAACCGGTGGCGGGAAAATGGGAACCTGTGGCTTTCACGGGTTTAATCAAAAGGAATGTAGTATCGAGATGGGCTATGATCTACAAAAAGAATTTTGGGGAAAAGGTTATATGGTGGAAGCTTTAGAAGCAATGATCATGTTCGCAAAAGAATCGATGAAGATTAAAGCAATCCATGCATGCATTTATATCAGAAATGAAAAATCCATTAAATTGGTTCAGAAACTGGACTTTGTGTTAACCGGAACAAGGAACGAGACTTTCAGGGGGAAAGATTATTTGCATAATGTGTATACCCTAGAGATTTACATGGAAGAGGAATAAGTGTTGACCCATCGAATGAAAAGAAAGGAGATGTAAAATGAAAAAGATTGTGAGAAAGCTGATTATACCAAAATCCTGAAGTAGCACTTAAAGCTATTTACAGGGTTTCTTTTTTTATTATTTTTGTAAAGCATGCTTGACATCAATAGCTAATTGGTTTATCATGTACGTAAAGTATACTTTACCTTTAAAAGGAGATAAAATAATGAAAAATCGATTAGGAGAGATTCGAAAAGAGCGAGGGATCAAACAAGATGAACTTGCAGAGATTCTGGAAGTTTCAAGACAAACCATCAGCTCATTGGAAAATGGCAAATACAACCCGTCCATTCTACTGGCTTTTAAAATAGCCAGGTATTTTAACATGAGCATCGAAGAAATATTTATATACGAGGGGGAGGAAAATGGAAAATAAAGTGCTTAAGTATAACAAAAAGAAGTTTTTTATCGGTTTAGGAGGCTATTTTGCAGGAAGCATACTTTTTGGGTTGTTGGGCGGTGAAGATATGGCCTATCGATTATTGGCAGGGGCTGTTGTAGCAGGGATTTTGGCAATTTTATCGGACCTGTATGATTTCAAAATGTATCCGAAATTGAAGAAAAAAATCAGCATTGAAGATAAAGATGAGCGCAACCAGGTGATTCGTGAAAAAGCCGGATATATTACGTTAAAGATGACTATAACCGCACTTTTCCTAATCGTCTTTGTTGGTGCTGTAATGGAAGATGGATTAATCTCATACGGTGCAGCAGTTCTAACTGTATTTATTCTAATTATCAATTGGACTTGTATTCGTTACTGGCAAAAGAAAATATAATTATTATTCCTTTGTTTAAGCTCACAGCGGGCAGCTACCCTATTGTGTGTTTATTCGAAACACCAGTGGTTTCATATGTTACAGGGACGGAGTAATTGTCCTCCTAATCGATCGTACACTTATTGATTATTCAACACCGGAACAGAGTATCTCACTCCCCGCAATAGCCAAGGGTAGTTATGTTTGCCATGGAGGTAACACATCGAACTAAAAGTTAGGACACAAAAACTTACCGGACGAAAAAACAGGGAATTGTCTGACGCCAGACAGGGCCCTGTTTTTTCGTCCGGTACTGGTAAAGCTTTTTCTAGAAAGCCGAAATCAAAGTTTCATGTTTTAAGAGTTGTGAAACCCTTACACAGCTTGTCGTTGAAAAAAATTATAAAAACTGGTTTCCGTATCTGGTATTTACGTACAGTGCTTTTGTCTCTGTATGCGGCTGTTTAAATTACAAAAACAAAAAATGGTTTTTATTAAAAAAGGTAAGTGGAAAATAAGGCAGGGTAAAGGAAAGCGGAGATTCTATGGAACGGATTTCTAATTTTCCTGCCGTGATCGGTTACCAAAACTAAAAACCCTGATGTACCAAGTACATACTATGATTCCTAGGAAAATTTTTGGAGATAAATAAAAAAGCAAAGGGATTTCGCCTTTCTTCCATCAGCAGGACATTTACTCCGTCCCGCTGTCCTCATCAGCAGGACATTTACTCCGCCCCGCTGTCCTCACTGTTCTCTCAGTTCGTCTCAGTAAAGTATTTGACGCTGGTTTTCTTTAATTCGTCGGTGCTGTAGAGTATGGTGTAATCGTATTTTCCGATTTGGTTCATAATATCGGAGATGATCTCTTTGCATTCCTCCGTACTTTCGCAGTGAATCATGGTGTACATATTATAGGGCCATTCTTCGGTTTTTTCCCGCTCATAGCAGTGGCTTAACATGGGGTAGGTGATCATGACCTTGGCGGCCTGATCCACTTTCTCCCTCGGGATATCCCATACCACCATGGCATTGGCTTTATAGCCCACTTTACGATGACGAAGCACGGCGCCCACCCTTTTCAAAATCCCCTGCTTCTTGAAATCCTCCAATCTTTCCATCAGTTTTTCTTCGGAAATACCGAGATCCTCAGCAAGCTTTCTGTAGGGCTCCTTTACCAAGGGCAGGTCCTCTTGCAGTTTTCTTATAATGTCTTTATCCAGGCTATTTAGCATGAGATATCCCTCCAACATCAAATTGTACTTTTAACTTAAAGGATTTTAAAGAATTCAGCTGTACAATTTTTTCGATTCCTGTTTCCTCTTTAATTTCCCTGATGATTTCTTTGATCCTGTCCGGGGAGGCGGCGGTAATGGTAAACCACATATTGAATTCATGGGTCCTAAGATAATTGTGGGTGATCTCGGTAAAGGCGTTTACGGTCTCGGAAACTTCCCGGATTTGCTCCCGGGGTACTTTCATTGCACAAAGAGTGCCTTTATAACCGAGCTTCTTGGAATTGAAGACTGCGCCCATTCTTCGGATATAGCCTTCTTTCTTTAATGTGCCTACCAGGTTTAGAACTTCTTCTTCCGTAATGCCTAATTCCCGGGAGATGGTTAAGAAGGGTCTGGACTCCACGGGAAAGTCGTTTTGTAAAATATCCAGCAGTTTAGCCGATGTATCGTTCATAGGAATAAGCACCTCCGGTTTTATTTATCAAGTACTGTTTCAGGGTCTTCCAGTCCGATTTCCCGGTCCGACAGATAACACGCGGGATCCGACTCCCAAAAATCTCCGTTTAGGGATTCTCCTCGGGCGCGGAGGTTCCCATTACAGATATTAAGCCATTTACACTTGGAACATCTTCCTTTTAATAACTCTTTTCGGTTTCTCAAACCGTTGAGAATTGTATTATCGCTGCTCTCCCATATTTCACTGAAGGCAGTTTCCCGTATGTTTCCGAAGGTATGATGCTGGGTAAATTGATCGGGATGCACATCGCCTTTATAGTCCACATTTGCTATTGCGATACCGGATCGGTTGCCGCCGTTCATTTGAAGGAGCTCCCATACTCGTTCTTTCCTTTCCGGATATTCTTTACAGGTTTTCATGTATAGATATGGAGCATCTGCATGATTGTCCACTGTAAGGATCTCCACTTTATCACCAAGCTCGATTGTTTTTTTTATGATAAAATCAATGGCTAAGCGCTTTTCAGAAGGGGTAAGATCCTCATCAATCATGGAATCCCCTCTGCCGGAATAAGCAAGATGGTAAAAGCAGACTCTTGGGATATTTTCTTTTTCGATCAAATCAAATAATGCCTCAAGCTGATCATAGTTATGTCGGTTAATGGTAAAGCGTAAACCGACTTTCTGACCGATTTCAAGACAATTTCTGATCCCATGGACGGCAAGGTCAAAACTGCCCTTCATCCCGCGAAACTGATCATGACGCTCGCCGATGCCGTCGATGCTGATCCCGACATAACTGACTTGGTGTTCTTTAATTTTAGCGGCAATCGCTTTGTTTATCGAGGTGCCATTAGTGGAAATCGTACATCTTATATTCTTACTTCTTGCATAGTTAATTATTTCGAAAAGATCCTCTCTCAGTAACGGTTCACCGCCGGAAATCAGCAGTACCGGTACCTTGTATTCTGCTAAATCATCGATAAATTTCTTAGCTTCCTTTGTGGTGAGCTCCTCTTTGAAACGCCGATTATCGGAATTGGCATAACAATGTCTGCAGGTGAGATTACAACGGTTTGTACAGTTCCAGACAACCACCGGGCCCCTGCCGGAGCGCACCCCATGTTTTGCCCTGTTCGCACCATGGACGTAACGCAGACTGTCACCGTAATTTTCTGTTGCGCATAGTAATTTTGAAAATCCTATCATATGATTACCCCTCCAATGTTAACGGTTCCAATGATTTTAAATTTTTAAAAAACTCTTTATACATATTATTCCATGGGTCACAAACGTCTGTCAAGTAAACTGCACTTTAGTATTAAATATAAAGACCGTTTCAAGTGGATAGCAACAGTTTTTTTATATGGATATACAGAATTATTCGACAAAGGTTTGCTTTTATCCTATAGGATGGTAAAATTAATTAGCAGGGATAAATAGATTACTGGGAGGCATTGATTATATGAAGCACAGCAAAAAGATGCATCACATCTCTTGGAATGTAACAAAGAAATGCAACCTGTACTGTAAGCACTGCTATCGGGATTCAAGTCCCGGTGAGCTTACGGAGGGAGAACTTACCACCGGGGAGGGGAAAAAACTCCTTGAGGATATAAAAAAAGCGGGGCTCCAGATTATTGTTTTGAGCGGCGGAGAACCTCTTATGAGACCGGATATATATGAACTGATCGAACATGCAACTGCCCTTGGGTTAGTCCCACTGATGGGAAGCAACGGCACTTTGATAACCGATGGTGTGGCAAAGAAGCTTAAGGCCAGTGGACTAAATGCCATCGCAATAAGTATCGACAGCGCTACTCCGGAGGTTCATGATCAATTTCGAGGCACTGAGAATGCCCTTTCAATGGCAATAACCGGCATTCGAAACAGTATGAACAACGGCTTAAAGGTACAGGTAAACTGCACAGTCAGTAAATACAATGTCGACGATATCGATTCAATCCTGGAATTTGCAAACTCCGAAGGTGCCCTAAGCTGTCACATGTTATTTCTGGTGGATGTGGGAAGAGGGAAAAATATCGAGGTAACCCAGTTAAGTAAGCTGGAGTATAAGGAAACGATTCAGAAGATCCTTTCAAATAAGTTTGATATGCGGGTAAAACCCACCTGTGCACCCCAATATAAAGTAGAGGCTTTTTTAAAGGACATCCCGTCGATAGGAGGAAGAGGTTGTATTGCGGGTATAAGCTACTGTTCCATTCTGCCCAACGGCGATGTCCATATTTGTCCTTATACCCCTGTAAAAGTTGACAGTATACGAAAGAAACCCTTTGATGAGATTTGGCACAACAATGAAGTGTTCAAAAGCTTAAGAGATTTTTCGAAGTACAAAGGGAAGTGCGGAAGCTGCGGATATATCGACATCTGCGGAGGCTGTCGAGCCAGGGCATTTTCCGCAACTGGAGACTGGTTGGAAGCCGATCCCTACTGTTTGTTGGATATTGAAACCTAAATGAGTTCTCACTAGAGGTCTTAGGCAGTTGGCTATTGTACTTGGCTATCGATTATGCTATGCTGATTATACAACTAAAAAAACGTTTGTGGTGCCCCGAGTTGGGGTTAAAAGGGAAAGTGGTTAAAATCCACTACAGCCCCCGCTACTGTATTTGGTTAGAAGTCCTTTATTATGCCATTGGGAAAACCGAGAAGGCAAAGGATCATCGCCATAAGTCAGGAAACCTGCCATCAAATAAAATGCTATAACAATCTTCGGTGGGAAGATGGGCGATGGGAATAAGACCGTTTTTTTAACACAACAGTTCTTATTTTAACCAATTGTTCATTAATTCCTCGAAAGAGGAATTTTTTTTTACAAATTTTTATCATCAAAAATTTTAAAAATAAGGAGTGATTGGATGGAAGTAATGAAGCTCGAAAAAAGCAGTGCCGTAACAAAACTGACCTACAGCGGAATATTGGTAGCCCTATCCTATGTGGGGTCTTTGTTAGGACTTATTATTCCCGGAAGCCTGGCCTTTGATTCCATGCCCGCCTTTTTGGGCGCGATAATTTTAGGACCGGTTTACGGAGCCGCCGTAGGGGGTGTGGGGCATCTGTTAACTGCTCTGATTAATGGTTTTCCATTAACCTTGCCCCTGCATTTATTTATCGGGATACAAATGGCATTGATTGTAGGTGTTTTCGGTTGGGTCTGTCAAAGGGAGAGAAGAATGGTTGCCGGAGTTTTGGCCACGTTGTTAAACGGTCCGGTATCCGCTGCGACATCCGCCGTAGCCGCCCATTTTTTAGGTCTTCCCTTTAGCGGATGGCTCCTATTTAACGCCATGGTTATTCCTCTTACCATTGTATCCTTCTTGAATGTATCCTTGGCCTTAGTCCTTGGAAATATCCTTTGGAAGCGTCCGGCCCGATGATTCATTTTGAACAGTTTCGGGATGTAACCCTGCTACATATGGAAAATGAAGAGACCCTGGTGATTTCCTGTGATTCCATCGGCGGAATCGGAGAGAAGAAAGAGGACCGGGTCCAGGCACCGCCGGAAGTGGTGGGGTACTACGGAGCCCGAGTAGCCTTAATGGAGGTCATCGCCTTAAAGGCCAAACCCTTAGCATTGATCAATACCCTTTCCGTGGAAATGGAAAATTACGGCGAGCGTATTTTAAAAGGGATCGAGAAGGCCGTGGCGGAGCTTCCTGAGGATGTTATAATGCCGGTTACGGGAAGCTCTGAGGAAAATTTTCCGATGGTGCAGACGGCTTTAGGTATTACGGTGCTCGCTGCTATGGAAAAAGGAACAATCCTGCCGCCGAAAACCGACGGCACAGAAAGTCTTTACCTGGTAGGGCTTCCTAAGGCAGGATCTTCGGTTCTTGCCGACCAAGGGGAGATTCTATCCATGGAGGACCTGTATCATCTGAAAAACCAACGGAATGTGAAAGATATCCTTCCTGTAGGATCTAAAGGCATTGCCTATGAGCTGAAGGTTTTAGGTGAAGCAGGTAGAAAGGTGGACCGGGATAAACACTCGGAGTTGGATTTTTATCAGTCCGGAGGGCCGTCCACTTCGGCTTTGGTCCTTATGAATGAGGAAGGAATAAACGAACTACGGAGCATCATTAAAGCCCCGATTACAAAATTATAAT
>SL_8KL_010_SEDDRAFT_10004550_pt1 | contig 11091 bp, 11 predicted proteins | sample SodLakKL_010_SED_4_FD_11160 | JGI IMG/M metagenome (IMG submission 11160) | reverse complement strand
CTTTAGGTAAACCTAAAAAGCAATATCGCCGTAAATGTCGCTAGAATCGCCGAGAATCGAATTAAAGGGTTAAAGGTACTCTACTATTGCTTATAGGCTTAACGTTGTTTTTGGGGTTCTTAGTAGTATGCTGGATAGTAAAAAATAGGTCTAAAAACGGCGACATACAACAGATTAGGTTATAACGGTGTTTAGACTGACCTTTATTTCCATTGGAGATTAATATAAAGTTAGTACTTTCGGCGATTGACCGAAAGACTTTTAAGTACCTTAGGGTATCTAGGATTAGGACATGAATACGCAATTCCCCGGCGCCCGGGGAATGGGTTGGGTCCGACAACCCCGAATAAATAGGACATAAAAGAGTACATGGAGGTAGAAAAAAATGTGTTATTCGATATCGGTACTTATCGCCGGCGCGGTTGAGGAATTTTACCTGTATGATGACGTTCTCGCTGAGGATGTCCATCAGGTACGGGACCACTTTGCCGAACTGGTAGAGCAGTACGAGAACGAACCATTAACGGAAGACTTAGAAATCGTTTTATACGACATGGTTTATGGTTCGACAATTGACGAATACAGGCGTTTTGAATAAACGCCGAAAACTCTTTCCCATTTTTTTTTATGTCGATTTTTATTCAATCTCAATTATATTAAACCCGAAATTATACAATAATAATCACTAATGTATAGTTTTGTACATTGGGGGGCGTTTTTGGGCATTACTGTATAGAAACCATTATATGCTACTACATTGCTGTAACATACAGCCCCGGGAGGGGCAGGAGAGTGTGAGAATATGGACAGAAAGGTTTGGACAATAGAAGCCGTGGGAATAAAGACGATACATTTCAGAGAGGAAAGGACTCTGATGAGGATTGAGGGAATTCCCGATTCCATGTTTGACAGTGTCTATCAGACAGTCCTTGAGAATCTGAAGAACGAATACGAGGATTACAGAATTGGGACAATGGCTAATATGACATGGATATCCTTGGACGACATGGTTCTTAGGATGTAAATCTACGAGAAGGCGAAGAAGGAGTACGATACGGTAGCCATCCGGCATTAAACAACAAACAAACCTTTTTCTTTTTTTTGCAACATTGTTTCATATTCCTATAGGAATATTTCACCATAATTATTAAGGTACTACTAATTAGGTTACTTAATTATTGGTAATGTAGTTACTACCAATATTTTAGTAGATAGTAATCCTTAATACTTAAAAAATAGTAGTACCGAGTAAGTAGTATATATACTTTGCTATATTTCAACCAATTTATTGGTTGTATAACCAATAATTAGGTAACTACGTTACCTATATTATGGTAGGTGCATCTACGCAATAATGAGTAACTCAATTATTGGTAGATACCAATTATTCCTATAGGAATATAATCCGATTTATATAATTATATAATTATATAATTACTTAACAATTGTTAAGTCATTAACGGTGTTACAATCGTTAATGTCTTAACGGTGTTTAATATAATGCGTGATGGATAATAAACAATCGTTAAGGTCGCATTAACAATCGTTAAACGTTTAACAATCGTTAACCCTTAACGGCGTTAAACTTAACAATCGTTAAATTCGACTTAACGCCGTTAATATTTTTCCAAAAAAATATAAGCCTTAACAATTGTTAAATCCTTAACGCTGTTAAACAATCTTAACGCTGTTAACCGTCTTAACAATCGTTAAAAGCCATCTCAACACCGTTAAAGTTAACAATCGTTAAGACCTTCACAATCGTTAAGTCCGGATTAAACGGCGTTAAGACCGGGTTAACAATTGCTAACCCTACCCCCCGTCGAGCGGTAAGGTGACTACATACGTCCTGGAGCCGATTTTCAAAACTTTCTATTGAAGTCATATTAGGGCACAACTAGCCGCCTAGCGGTCGCCCACGGCCGTCCTACGCCTGCCCTACTACGGCCTCACGGAGCACCTATAGCACCGATTCTAAACATTGCCGAGAAGGGGCCTTCCCGGGCCGTGAGCGCAATTTCTGCCCTCGAGACATAGTAGGGTACGGGTAAGGGCTCCGAATCGATTCTAGGGGCACTTTTTCGGGCGTTAGGCGGGGCTCCCCTCCCTCCTTCCCTCGATATGACCGAAAAGTATTTATATTAGAAGCGACATATACTATAGCACGCTTTGTCGGCCGTGCGCCGGCGGGAGGATTTTATGATAGAGCGATTGAACGAAATGAGCAAGATTGCGGACCGCTATGGCGACACCCAGGGCGTGATGGGGCTCTCCTACGAGGATTCCATACACGAGGCGACCGGCAAGCCCATCACCACCTACATCATCATTGTGGAGCGGGCCGATGGCTGTGGCACGGAGGACAAATATGAAAAGCGTCATTACGGATGAGGCCGACAAGCGCTTCATGCGCTACTACGACATGACCGCCGACGAGTTGCGGGCCGATGCGCCGCCCGTCTTGCGCAAGTCGCCGCTGTTCAAGGGGCTCGAAAAGATGAGGCGGATTCTCGCCATCTATCGGGCCCTCGAGCACTACACGCACAGCACCATGAGTGAGGTCGAATATTACACCCTTGCCATCAAGCAATACGAGGCCGAGGAGCGGCTCAAGGTCTCTGACGGGGAAGACGTGAAGCAAGACGAGGAGACACGCAAACTGTTCTCCGACGTCACCGAGGCACTGCAGGCGTGGCGCAAAGAGCGGCGGCAACAGATGACGAGCCTCGCCGATATACAGTTGCGGTTCGCTGAGGCACGGGCACAGCACGGCTCCGTCCTGGACATGAACTTCGAGCAATTGGAGGAGAGCCGGGACGATGAGTGAAATCGTGCAGAGCGCAGTCGTCGACGTGTCTCGCATCCCTAAGATGTACGAGGTTATCGGGCGGTCCATCACCCCGCTCCAGTTCGAGACCCGCAAAGAGATAATGCGGCGATACGAGGAGCACTTGGAGGCGGCGGAGAGTAACAGCGACCTCTACTGGCGCCTCTGGAACGACTTTCCCTGTTGGTGCCTGAACTTCCTCACCGACGACTCGGACAACCCGATGTTCCTCACCAAGTGGCAGGTGGAGTTCGCACACCTTTTCCAGACCAAGAAGTACCTGATGTCGCTCCAGTGCCGTAAGGGCGGCAAGACCACCATCCTTGCAGCCATCGCAGCCCATATGGCGTGCGGCTTCGACCGCAAGCGATATACGGTGTTCTCGCCCTCGGCGTCACAGTCCTTCATTTTCGAGAAGGCGAGGGAGTACATAAGGCTTTCGCCGTTCCTGAAGAACGTCTTCTTCGATGAGAAGAAAGGCGCACAGAACACTAGCGAGCGCATCAAGTCCGTGCTGGGCGTGGTGATAAACAACTCGGCCGTGTCGGCGCAGTCTCTTGTCTCCAAGCGTGGTGAGTACGGGGACGGGGTGTTGCTCGACGAGACACAGGACATTCCCAGGGACGTGAAGGAGACTGAGTTGGAGCCCATCATATCCGATACATACAGCGAGGGCGGGAAGCGGTACGTGCAGATTGGGACGCCCAACCTGAAGCGCAACCCGAACCTACTTACAGAGTGGAACTGGTATAACGACCGGGCCAACCCGGACTCGCCAAACCACAACCCGGATTACGGCGTCTTCACGCTGAACTGCTGGGAGGCCATCGACCAGGGTTGTCTGGACCGGCAATACGTGCTGGACATGAGGGACCGCATGACGCCCGACGACTTTGCCATGGAATATCTGGCGGAGTTCCCGGAGGTATCTACCCGGTTCTTCACCCTCTCACTGCTGGACCGGTTGAGGTATGCGGATTCCTTTCACGAGAACCCAAGAAGCCCGATGTACGAGTATGCTATGGCCGTGGACTGGGGTTTCAAGCACGACCGCACGCAGATACTGGTGGGAGAGTACCGCAAGGAAGACGACAAGATGCAGTACATCTACTGGGAGGAGATAGACCCACGAGATGGGGAGACACCCTACGAGGTGCAGGCGAGGCGTGTGAAGCGCATCTACCACCACTTTGGGTGCAGATGGTTCTGTCCCGATTTAACAAGCAACCAGGAATGGGCGCTGGGACCGCTCACGCAGGCCGAGGAGGGCGCATCGGGTATCCCCATCACACACTTCTATCATCACAACCCCAGTTCGCCGGGATTCAGGGCGAGCGGCCACACCAACTTCTCCATGTGGGCTAACCACCGGGAGCAGATGTACAGCGGCCGCATACAGGTGCCGACGCAAGGCGCCAAGGAGACACAGTTCTTCGACAAATTTGTGAAGGAGCATCACGAACTGCAACAGCGGGATGCCGGCCACGGGGCTTACAAGATATTGAGCGAGCCCAAGAACGGCTTCAAGGACTTGGCTGTCACGGCGGGTATGTTGTCGCTGTTCGTGGCTGAGAAGGGAAAAAGAACCAAGGCGTTCTTTGGAATGGGAGGCTGGTAACTATGGAAAAGACGGCAAGCGACGTGATGTACTACGGCGAGCCACTCGAGGACGACGAACTCCGGGACCTGCTAAACGAGAAGGTCCGCAAACTGGAGGCCGTTGAAGGCGAACTGAGCCGCTGGAAAAGCGTCCACTATGAGGCGGAGATTGCAAAAGACTGTTTCGAGGACGAGCGCATCAATCTGCTCGTTGACGTCTACGACATCGAGTCCGAACTCGAGCGGAGGTACCTTGAGCGGGAATAATGGCTCCAAACGACCCTATCCGCCCCGCTATCGGGACAGTACATGGTACGGGGAGACGTCAAGCGGCTTCCATTCCGGCATCAATGACGCACTGGTGTTGTTGAAGGCCGTGTGGGAGCACCGGCATCACCCGGATTATTGGGAAGGTCAGACACAGGAGAAACTCTCTGAGTGGACCGGCGGCACAATATCCCAACAGCGTGTATCCCGTTTATTGAACCCCGAGCAGGACGAGACCTACTACCGGCGACGGGGTTCGCTCACCGATTTCCTTTCGGTGACGGCGGAGAAATACGGATATAGATTTGTAGCGCCACGGAAACGAGGGTTCCTGATTGACGTGTATGATAGGCGGCCCATTGGGGAGTATGAGGAATGACCGAAACCTTTAAATACCGTCGAATCTTTACCCATAAATATCTATGAGGGCAGTATCATGGGCAGACACAGTAAACAAACCGAAGTAGGGGCAGGCACCCTTTATGCACAGGCATCTGGTGTCTCTTTTCAAGGCAAGACATACACGCCGTACGATGGCGACCTGTACAAATTGATAGAGGGAGTCGTGTATCCCCAGTACCTTTTTCACGCCTACGATGAGAGTTACCGCACCAACCCATATACCCGTGGCTTTGTCGACTATCTCTACAGGCACATCCTGGGTTCAGGGTGGCACGTAGAGGGGCCGGGAGCCAACGAGGTAGAAGATTTTTTCAAGAAAGACCAAACCATTAGGAAACTCAATAGCGGGATACTGTTCTCCGGATGCCTTTACGGCAATTCGTATATGGACTTCAGAACCCAAGGCTTTAATGGCCCACTGTCCTCAACAAAACTATTGAAGCCCCACGACATTGCCGTGAAATTTGAGCATGACAAAGAAGGGTATTTCAACTACGAGAAACGTGAGTATACCCAGGGCGGGCGGCAATTGCGGGATTCGCATCTGTTCCACTTCTTACTGAACCCTGCGCCATTTGAACCACTTTCTGAGGCGCCGCTCCGCCCAACCCTTTTATTCCTGACCATGTTGCACGATTCTAACGGCGACATTGGGATGGCGATTAAGAGGGCGGCCTATGCGCCGTATCTGGCGAAACTCGACCTGGAGGGATTGGACCCGAAGGACAAGAAGCAGGCCATCGAGGCTTTTGCGAAGGAGATGGAGGAAGTGCAGTCGGCCCGTACTAACTGGGTTATTGACCAGAAGCACGATATGGGCTTTATCGGGTCGCTCGGCGGAGGCGCCGGTGCGCTGTCGATGCCGACCAACGACCTGCTCGAACCCGTCTTCGCAATATCCATGATGACCTTCGGGATACCGCTCGGTATGTTCCTCCAGACGGGCGCCAACAAGGCAATTCTGCGTGAGCAGATAGAAGACTCCATTATCTTCTACAACAACATCAGGAGCCGGTTCCGCAACGAGNTTGAGGAACTGGTGTTTCCCCGCATCACCGACAAAGAGGTCGANTTGGTGTGGGATATGCCGTCGCTATCCGGATACGAGATGAAGGAGACGGTGGCACGGCTGACGGAACTCATCAACGCCGGCATCATAACTGCTGACCAGGCTTACGAGTACATCAACTTCGAGAGCCTATCCGGTAAGGAGCGAGACATATCACGGCTCGCCGGGCAAGTGGTGAGCGGCAACCGGCCTTATGAAGACATCCCGGAACCGAGGGAGGTGGACAGAGAATGACGGCCCTTTACAACATAGTGGGGTACCAGAAGTCTTCGCTCAATCTGCGCTTTCTGTGGAAAGATGAGGACGGGAACCCAAAGGACATTACCGGCTACGAGGCGGCCATGCAGGTCAGGCCCTACAAGACACCGCCCAAAGCCGAGTTTCTGGGTGACGTGGCTATCGAGGCCACGACCGACAACGGGAAACTAGTCATAGATGGGCTTGAGGGAGCCATACAACTAGTCCTCCGCAGGAGCGACCTGGATGTGGATGCCGGCAAATATCGCTTTGACCTGCTGATATGGCAGGGGCCGGGAGACGAGGAGAACGCCGTGCGCTTGGTGGCTGGAGACTTCAGTGTCAGGCCGGCGGTGACAGAGATTTAGGAGGTATAACATGAGTAAAGACACAGTAGGTATAGGACACAAGACGGAATTCCGGCTGGCGAAGTTTAAGGTACCGGAAGGCGAACTCCGTTCCAAGATTGAGACTGACGGCTTCGAGGCCGCCGTAGAGGAACTGGCGTACGAGGTCGATGAGTGGGAGGGCAACATTGGGCTCAATGAGGGTCTGCAGGAAATGTGGGCTCTGACTATTGGGTCAGGAGGCACCGCTTACAACCACGCCAACGCCAATATCGGTGTGGGCGACAGCAGTTCTACCGCCGATGCGACCCAGACGGGACTAATGGGTGCCAACGCCTATGAAGGCATGGAGTCCGGTTATCCGACGAAGACCAACCAAACGATGGCCTTTAAGAGCGTTTTCGGCGCCAATGTGGCTAACTTCGAGTGGAAGGAGTTCACCGTTGCCAACGGCGATTCCAATGCGGCCAAGAATCTTTTCCGCAAGGTCCACGACAGAGGAGAGAAGTACGAGGGCGAGAGTTGGACGATGGAAATTCAGATTACCCTTGAGTGATTTTGACCCCGTCGCACCTTCCTATGGAGGATTGTTATGGCAGTAAGAATCACCTGGAGGCTGAAACCAAGCGCTGACATTACACTACTCATAGTTATGGCCTTCTACCCCGATGGCGAGATGGTTGCCAGAAGTGTTGCTGTACCGGAAGGTTTCGGGGTTGAAACTAACGATGACGTTCTCGAACTGATTGGGAGCGAGTTGGGGTTCAGCGCCATCAAAGCCATCATCGAGACCGAAGAATACTATTTTGATGTGTAGAGGGCGCTTCGATGGATTTCCACGAGATTAAGACCGTAACCGAATCGGATAGTGTCACCAAACCCTACGGTGTCAAAAAAATATATTACCTTGTAGTTGCGGGCGGCGGCTCTGGCGGTGTAGACCACGGAGGCGGCGGCGGAGGTGGCGGTGTAAGAGAGGGAACCGTTAACGTCGATATCGGTTCTATGACACTGAATGTCACAGTGGGTGCTGGGGGTTCGGCCCCCAGCAATAACCGTCCTAACTCTCTCGGAGGTACAGGTGATTATACTCGACTCAATGTAGACGGCACTTGGTATCAAGTCTACGGTGGACGTCCTGGAGACGGAACCAACGCTGTTAATATTGGAGGCGGCGGGGGCGGTGGCCGTGGATATGATTCCAATGTGGGGAAGGGTACGGGAGGTAGCGGCGGCGATTACGGCTATGACGGCGGCGATGGTCAGTGGGGCGCTCCGAGGTACCTCGGCGGAGGCGGCGGCGGGGCCGGAGGAATCGGTTCTGCTTATGCGAGTTACCCACCCCCGGCTTATGAGAAATGGACCGGCGGCACAGGCGGCATAGGAAAATTGTCCTCTTATTTCGGCGGCAGATACGGCGGCGGCGGCGGCGGTTGCGGTGCCGAATCCTTCTATGGTAGCGGTCGAAGGGGGGGCATTGGAGGCTCGGGAGGAGCCGGCCATGGCGAAGGACAGACCAGTTATGGTGATGATAGTAGCTGGGTCCATCCAGAAGACGGTGAGGACGGGACCGGCGGTGGCGGCGGAGGCTCTGCTCGTTACAGCGGGAGGAACGTCACCGCTTCCAGCAGAGCGGGGCACGGTGGCGACGGCGTTGTCAAACTGGGTTGGTATTATGAGGAACCCATCGCTGATGCCGGTTCTAACATAACCATCAACACAGGACAAACGGCCAATTTCAACGGTGGGAACAGCACCGTCTATTTCGGAAGCGGCAATTACACTTGGACCGGGGGTCCGTGGAGCGGGTCTCTGTCTGGTTCTTCGCCGAGTTATAACTCCGGGTCCGCTGATGGCGGTACTTACACCGTCACCCTCACCGTGGAGGACGATGCCGGTCAAACCGACACCGATACACTCACACTCACTATTAAGTCGGCGCCCACAGCGGACGCCGGCTCTAACATAAGTTCCTTGGTGGACACCGAGGTAGAATTCGACGGTACTGGTTCTACGGCCGGCTCGGGGGCTAGCATCAGCAGTTATAAATGGACAAGTAGTGCTTGGTCGGGCGAGAAGACGGGTTCTACTCCTACCCACATCTTCACAGGCACCGGTGACTATACAGTAACCCTTGAAGTTGAAAACAGTTTCGGCAGAACAGACACCGACACGGTGCAGGTCACGGTTTTCGACACGGTGCCGCCCACTGCCGTCGCCGGGCCGGACTGGCAACATCACGTGCCGGGCGGTAAGGTCATATTCGATGGCTCTGCATCATATGCCGATTCATCTCTTCCCGAGACTAGTATCAAAAAACACATATGGACTGGTTCAGATGGTAATAAACAGGTTTCGTTTGAGGCCAATAACGCATTGGATTTTTCTCTTGGAGACAGAGTTGAAATGGGAGCTCCGTCTCTCGATAATGAAACCGTAACCATATGCGCATGGATATACCCATATAATTGCAACGACTCTAGAGCGCCTATTGTAAGAATAGACAGACTTTATTTTCAATTTTATGACAATAATCGGTTGGCGACATACTGGTATGGTAAAAGCTCACAGGGATATCATTATTCTCCCTCAAATTCCGTGAACACATACGAATGGACTCATGTTGCTGTGTCATGGTGTAATACATACGGTGTTAGGTTCTTTGTGAATGGAGAATTGACTAACACAATTGATTCAACTGGAACGGGGGATAGTTTAGGTTGGGCCAGAATCGGATACGAAAATACAAGTAGGAGATTCGAAGGTTTAATTTCAGATGTGAGATTATTCGATAGAGGACTTTCTGAAGAAGAAATGAAGAGCATATATCTTGGCGAAACGGTTTTCAACGGCCTAGCACACTATTGGCCTCTGAATGAGGGAACGGGCAACACTGCTTTCGACACCTCTGGTAACTCCAATGATGGAACAATAACTGGGGCAAGTTGGCCTTCGAACATGAAAATAATGCGTAAGACCGAGCTTTTCGATGCACTTGAGTTCGATGGGAGTGGAGGAGATAGGGTCCAATGTTCGTATTTACCGTCTCGTAATAACCAACCCCTCTCACTTTCAATATGGGTTAAGTGGTATGGAAGCACGTCTACCACAAGAGGGATATGGCAAGGAACGGGGGGGGCTGCGTGTCATTTTGAGATACGCCCTAATAATACGAGGATTCGTTTAGGGGACGTAGACTTTGGGACTTCAACATTGACTCAACCCTCTGCCAATCAATGGGTCCATCTAGCCTTTACGCATGAACCACAAAATGGAGGAGTTACTCGGTTCTATATAAATGGAGTTGAGGATAACCAACTTACTGGAAATACGGGGTCCATCTTGGGGGATTCTCACCAAATCGGAGATTCTCATGGAACTGGAAGGCCATTAGATGGTGAGCTTTCGGATTATCGTTTTTATGACCGAACACTATCCGCCTCAGAAGTATCCAATCTCTATAACGGAGTTGAATTATATGATGGTTTGGTCGGCCACTGGGCTTTAGACGAAGGAAGAGGCACTACTGTATCTGATAAGAGTGTGAATAATGACGATGGTTCAATCGATGGCGCAACGTGGGCTAAGGGGTTGGAGTTCGATGGCACGGATTATATTGTCATAGGAAACCCTTGCCCCGAACCTTTGAGATTAGGAGGTAATGAATTTACTATATGTGCATGGGTAAAATACCCCGTTGCCCAAATTGACAATACCTCTCTGACAGTTATTTCTCAACAATGGAATACGGGCGCATATAGATTACGTGTAGACCCAGGAGCAAATAGAATACGTATTCATCTAAATTCTTGGGGGGGCGATGCATTAGATTGGGAATATTTGTCTGGTGATTTTCCTCCCGATACATGGCATCATTTAACATTTAGAATTAAAGATATAGGGTCTGGATTAAGAGAGGGTAAAATTTATCACAATGGAATTGAAAAGGTTTCAGGGACGGGTTCGGCTCCAAGTTCATCATCAAGTGCAGAGCTTAGGATAGGCATGAGTCCTGGCAGTACAAACCAATCATGGCATGGGAATTTATCGGATGTAAAAATATATTCTGTACCTTTATCATCGTCTGACATCACCGCCCTCTATAACGGCGGACACATCGCCGAAGGACTTGTAGGTCATTGGCCTCTAAACGAACTCGGTGGCGATATTGCTCACGATTTTTCAGGATATGATAATCACGGAACTTTGTCAGGCGGCCCTAAATGGAAAAACGCTGGCTTAAGCAAAATATCAGACGACTATGCAGATTACTTTAATGGGTCTGCCGCCATAACTGTCCCCAACGACGCTTCGTTACAAATCACCAAAGACCAAACGATTGC
>SL_8KL_010_SEDDRAFT_10004549_pt1 | contig 11093 bp, 9 predicted proteins | sample SodLakKL_010_SED_4_FD_11160 | JGI IMG/M metagenome (IMG submission 11160) | reverse complement strand
CCGGATATTTTGGCCGGATTTAAAAAGAGATTTTGATCCTTGGCCATCTTGATGGTCACCGGGGCAAACTGACGCATGAACCGCCGGCAGCAGCATACCTGGCCGCAATTGCCCAGGGCACCCACCATCTGGGTCTCATGTCTGACCCCGATCTGACGCAACTCTATTCTGGTACGGTAAACCTTGACCAGTTCCTTGACCAGGTCTCTGAAATCCACCCGGCCGGGGGCGGTAAAGTAAAAGATTATCTTGCTGCGGTCAAAAAAGACTTCCACATCCACCAGCTTCATGTCCAGTTCGCGCTCTGCCAGGCATTTTTTGCAGTAGGCAAAGGCCTCCCGGCCAAGCTCTTTGTTTTCCTCCTGGACCTTGAAGTCTTCTTCATTGGCCAGCCTGAATATGGGCTTTAGGTCCTCAAGGGCAAAGCCTTCCGGCAGGGTGTCCCTGACCTGGACCACGATGGCCAGTCCCAGTCCCTCCTGGGTCTTGACAATGACCCCGTCTCCGGGTTTGACCACAAAGGGAGAGGCCTGAAAGTAGTAAATCTGGCCCTGGTCCCTGAATTTGACGCCCGCAATCTGCGACATGAGTATTATCCTTTGATCCTTTTCAGGATTTCCCTGGCCGAGCGCCTGCCAGCACCCATGGCCTCCACCACAGTGGCAGCTCCGGTTACGATGTCTCCCCCGGCAAAGACCATGTTCATGCTGGTTTCCCCGGTTTCGGGGTCAGCCCGGACATAGCCGCGTTCATTCAGCTCCAGTTCAGGGGTGGTCTGGGTCAGGACCATGTTGGCCCCGGTTCCCACGGCCATAATGGCCAGGTCAGTGTCCAGGGAAAAAGTGTCGCCTTCTATGGGTACGGGCTGCCTGCGCCCGGAGTCGTCGGGGCTGCCCAGTTCCATGCGCTGCAGGACCATTTTGTTTAGCACCCCCTGGTCATCGCCGTGAAAGGAAAGAGGAGACGAAAGAATCTCCAGTTCGATGCCCTCTTCCAGGGCGTGCTCCAGTTCTTCCTGCCTGGCCGGCATCTCCCCCTTGGTGCGCCGGTATACCACCCGCACCCTTTCCGCACCCAGCCTTAGAGCGGTCCTGGCCGAATCCATGGCCACGTTGCCCCCTCCGATGACCACCACGTTTCTGCCCGGGGGAACAGGGGTGTCGTATTCCGGGAACCTGTAACCGAACATGAGATTGACCCGTGTCAGGTATTCGTTGGCGGAGTAAACCCCGATGAGGCTTTCTCCTGGCAGATTCATGAATCTGGGCAGTCCTGCCCCCACTCCCAGAAACACCGCCTTGTATCCCTGCTGGAAAAGCTCGGGCAGGGTCATGCTCTTTCCGCCCACGTAGTTGCACAAAAAATCCACCTGCAGGTTTTTCAGGGAATCTATTTCCCTTTGCACCACGGACTTGGGCAGCCTGAATTCCGGTATGCCGTAAAGTAGCACCCCGCCCGGTGAATGCAGGGCCTCATATACGCTTACCTTGACTCCGTTGGCGGCCAGGTATCCGGCCAGGGTCAGACTGCTGGGCCCGGAACCAATGGCTGCAACTTTCAGGCTCTCATCAATGGGAACACAGGAATCAGCGCCGGTCTCTTCCTCGCACGAGGTATGGGCATAGTAGTTGTCCGCCACGAATCTCTCCAGACGGCCTATGGCTATGGGCTGTCCAGTGGGCCTGAGCTTGCAGGTCTTTTCGCACTGGTTCTCCTGGGGGCAGACCCGGCCGCAGATGGCCGGCAGGCTGTTGGTTTCCTTGATTCTGGCAAAGGCCCCTGCCAGATCTTTGTCGGCCACCATGCGGATAAAGCTTTTACAGTCCACGTCCACGGGACAGCCTTTGATGCAGGTGGGCTTTTTGCACTGCAGGCAGCGCTTTGCCTCGGAAACGGCCTGTTCCAGGGTGTAGCCCAAGGCCACCTCGGAAAACATCCTGCCCCTTTCCACAGCGTCCAGCATGGGCATGGAAACCCTGGGACTGATCTTGGTCTTGGTCTTGGCTTTTTTCTGCATAATCACAACAGCTCTTTTTTCTCGAACAGTTCCATGGATTCTTTTTCCTGGGACTTGAAGGCCTGCAGTCGCATCATGAGTTCATCGAAATCCACCTGGGAAGCTTCGAATTCCGGGCCTTCCACGCAGGCAAAGCGTATCTCCCCGCCCACGTTCACCCGGCAGGAGCCGCACATGCCGATTCCATCAACCATAATGGAATTAAGACTCACCAGGGTCCTTATGCCGTAAGGCTGGGCTACCCTGGCCACTGAGCGCATCATGGGCACCGGCCCCACACCGATGACCTCTTTTACATCCGGGTCCCGGTCCAGGTACTCTTCTAACACCTCGGTGACCACGCCCTTGTGACCCACGCTGCCGTCATCGGTGGACACCAGGACCTCGTGGGAGATCTTTTCCAGCTCCGGTTTGAAAAGTAAAAGATCCTTGCTCCTGGCTCCAATAACTGAGACAACCTTGTTTCCCGCCTGAAAATTGCCCTTGGCTATATGGTGCAGGGCGGCGATTCCGGTTCCGCCACCCACACAGGCCACTGTACCCTGTTTTTTAATGCTGGTGGGCCGGCCCAGTGGGCCGCACAGATCCAGGATCACATCCCCCTCTTTCATGGTATCCAGAAGGGCCGTGGTCTTGCCCATTATCAGATATACGATGACAATATGTCCTTTTTCCGGGTCTGCATCGGCAATGGTCAGGGGAATACGTTCTCCTTTCATGCTCAGCCGCAGCACCACGAAATTGCCCGGCCTGGCCTTGGAGGCAATCACCGGTGCTTTTATGGTCATCTCTGTAACTCTTTTGGGGATCAAAACTCTCTTCTGGATTATTTTTCCCATAAAATCCGTCCGTTTTTTCAGGCAAAAAAAATCTTGCCTGAAACAGATAAATAGTTATAAAATAATTGATATATGAAATCAGGGGTATTTAACCCTGCCCCTGCATAATTTTTTGAGCAGGCTTAATGACTCAAATAACATCTGCTGCCGGTCCTCCGGCCTCTTTCTACTCCCTGGTAGACAAAAAGACCTGTCCTGCGGAAAAAACCGAGGGTATGACCAGGGTAAAAAGTACCCAGAAGTCCATGGGCTTCAAGTGGAAAAACATTTCCCTTGAATACACAAGTGAAAAAATTGAACTGCCAAAGCCCCCCCAAGGACTTGCCCCGGAGCAGAAGTTTGTACACGCCATGCATGAAGCAGGAGACGTACACAGGCTATCCTCAAACGATCCCCAGGCCTTCAACCCCGGCACTTCGGATCCGGGTACCGCTTCCAGGGCCTACCAGAAGCAGAAAAACATGGATCTTGCTCCGCCCCGGCCGCCCATGCTGCAGGCCTATGCCTGATGCTCATTCCACCCTGTACGCCGATGCAACTGCATTCTTCTTTTGCCCATTACCACAGCAAGAGCAGAGATTAACTTCCTGCCCTCTGATCTCTGATTCCTGACCACAGTTACATCATGCGCTCAGCCAGTATTTCCTCCAGGCGCTCTATGGCCCTGTCCAGGCCCTGGGCATCGGAGCCTCCGGCCTGGGCCAGATCCGGACGTCCGCCACCTCCGCCCTTGATCTCCTTGGCCACTTCCTTGATCAGCTCCGGGGCGGTAAAGTTCTCGTGCAGGTCTTTACTCACGTACAGAAGAAGCGTGGGCTTGCCCTTGTTCCTGGTGCCCAGCATGGCCACACCGGTATCCAGCTTGGACCGGATATCATCCATAAGGCTCCTGAGTCCTTCCACGTCGCCCACATCCACCTTGCGGGCAACAAGCGGCACCCGGCCCACCATCTTCTTTTCCGAGGCGATATCCCTGCCCTGCTCAGCTGAAATCTTCTGGGACAGGGCCTTGTTTTCCCTGGCCAGCTCGCGCATCTGCTCCTGTAGGGCCTGGACCTTGTCCACAAGCTGATCCGGGGCGACCTTCAGGGTCTCCTGCAGGGAAGTGACGCTTTTGCGCATGCCCCTCCAGTAGTTCAGGGCATCCCAGCCGGTAAGGGCTTCAATCCTGCGCATCCCCGAACCCACTGCTGACTCGCTCACCAGGCAGAAAGTCCCGGCCTGGGCCGTGGAATCCAGGTGCGTGCCCCCGCAGAGCTCCATGGATATATTGCCCACCGAAACCACCCGGACCTTGTCCGTGTATTTTTCGCCGAACAGGGCTATGGCCCCCTCCTGCACCGCCTGGGAATAGTCCATTACCCTTACCTGCACCTGGTAATCGGATAAAATGGCGGCATTGACCTCTTCTTCGATGCGCTCCATCTCTTCCGCAGTCAGGGCCTGGATATGGGTAAAGTCGAACCTGAGCCTTTTTTCATCCACCAGGGATCCGGCCTGGTGCACGTGCTCACCCAGAACCCGGCGCAGGGCCAGGTGCAGCAGATGCGTAGCGGTATGATTCCTGGCCGTGGCCACCCGGCGTCCTTCGTCAACAGTCAGATCCACCACATCGCCTTTGTGCACCTCTCCCCGGCTTACCTCCACCTCATGGGCCACAACACCTGCGGCCTGGTCCTGAGTGTCCCGGACCATGGCCTGACCCCGGGCGGCTTGAATGCGCCCCCGGTCTCCCACCTGACCGCCGGATTCGGCATAAAAAGGTGTCCTGGAGGCCACCAGCCAGCCCTTTTCCCCCTGGCTTAGAGCCTCCCTGCTGCGGCCTTCCTGGTCCACCAGAAGCACTATCTCTCCTTGATCCTGGAGACGGTCGTAGCCCACGAAACTGGTTTGCGGCAACTCCCCCTCCAGACTGCTCAAGACCTCTCCCAGCCCGGCGTCCCCGGATCCTTTCCAGGCGGCCCTGGCCCGCTGTCGCTGATCCTGCATGCACTCCTGGAAACCGGCTTCGTCCACGCTGAATCCGCGTTTCTCAGCGATATCGTTTACTATATCCAGGGGAAATCCATAAGTATCGTAAAGCTTAAAGGCCGTTTCCCCGGGCACGGTGTTCACCTGCAGGGATTCCAGCTTCTTTAGTTCTTCTTCCAGGAGAACCAGGCCTTTCTCCAGGGTCTCGGAAAACCTTTCCTCCTCCTGCCGGATGACCCGGACCATGAAATCCCGGCCTTTTTCCAGCTCCGGGTAGGCCATGGACATATCCTGGACCACCACCTGCACTGTCTGGTGCAGGAAAGGTTCAGCCAGCCCCAGGTGCCTGCCGAAGCGAAACGCCCTGCGGATAAGCCGGCGTAGGATGTAGCCGCGTCCCTCGTTGGAGGGCAGGATCCCGTCGGCGATCATGAAGGCCGAGGACCGGGCGTGATCGGCGATTACGGCCAGGGCCACGTCGTCATCCCGGTCCCGGCCGTATTCCTTGCCGGACTTGCGGGCTGTATCCGTTATGAGGCTTTTTAAAAGATCGGTGTCGTAATTGGAATATACCCCCTGACAGACCGCGCTGATGCGCTCCAGGCCCATGCCCGTGTCTATGCTGGGCCGGGGCAGTGGATTTAAGTTGCCTTCCTGGTCCCGGTCGTACTGCATGAACACCAGGTTCCAGATCTCCAGGTAGCGGTCGCAGTCGCAGACTCCGATGGCGCAGTCAGGTCCGCAGGACATGCCTTCTCCCTGGTCATAGAGCACCTCCGAACACGGCCCGCAGGGACCTGTATCCCCCATGGACCAGAAGTTGTCCTTTTCCCCCAGACGGTAAATCCTGTCCGGGGAAACCCCGGCCACTTCCTGCCACAGACCGTGGGCGTCGTCATCGTCTGCAAATATGGTAATAAAAAGCTTGTCCCTCTCCAGTCCCAGCTCCCGGGTCAGAAAAGTCCAGGCCAGATCTATGGCTCTCTCCTTGAAATAGTCACCAAAGGAAAAGTTGCCCAGCATCTCGAAAAAGGTGTGATGCCTCCTGGTTCGTCCCACGTTTTCCAGGTCGTTGTGCTTGCCCCCCACCCTGAGGCATTTCTGAGAGGTTACAGCCCGGGTATAGTCCCTTTTCTCCTGGCCCAGAAAAACCTTTTTGAACTGCACCATGCCGGCATTGGTAAAAAGCAGGCTGGGATCGTCCGCTGGTATAAGCGAAGAACTGGGAACCACAGTATGATGGTTGTCCTGAAAAAACTTAAGAAATTTTTCCCTGATCTCTGCTGCACTTAGCACCAGTCAACTCCTGTCCTGGGAATCGCTCTGTCCCTGCTGGGCTTCCTCTTCCGGCTGCACAACGCCCAGTTGGGTCAAAAGCTGGTTTTCAATATTCTTGCGGATCTCATCATTATCCTGCAGAAAAGACCGCACGTTCTCCCGGCCCTGGCCAAGCCTCTCGGAGCCGAAGGCGAACCAGGCCCCGCTTTTGTCCACCACCCCGTGCTCCACTCCCATGTCCAGAAGCTCCCCTGCCCTGGAGATGCCCTGGCCGTAGAGTATATCAAACTGGGTCTCCCGGAAGGGCGGGGCCACCTTGTTCTTGACGGTTTTCACCTTGACCCGGTTACCCACCACTTCATCCTTGTCCTTCAAGGTCTGGATCTTGCGGATGTCCAGGCGCACCGAGGCGTAAAACTTGAGGGCATTGCCCCCGCTGGTGGTTTCGGGACTGCCGTACCCCATGGAACCGATTTTCATGCGGATCTGGTTGATGAAAACAAGAGAGGTTTTGGAGCGGTGAATCGTCCCGGTGAGCTTGCGCATGGCGTGGGACATGAGCCTGGCCTGCCCGCCCACCTGGCTTTCGCCCATACTGCCCTCCAGCTCGGCCTGGGGAATAAGAGCGGCCACAGAGTCAACAACAATCACGTCCAGCCCCCCGGAGCGCACCAGCAGGTCGGCGATCTCCAGGGCCTGTTCCCCGTAGTCCGGCTGGGAAACCAGCAGTTCCTCGGTCTTTACCCCGAGGCGTTTGGCATAGTTTACATCCAGGGCGTGCTCGGCGTCAATAAATGCCGCTGCCCCTCCCTTTTTCTGGGCCTCGGCAATTACATGCAGGGCCAGGGTGGTCTTGCCCGAAGATTCAGGCCCGTAGATTTCCGAAACCCGGCCCCGGGGAATGCCTCCTATACCCAGAGCCAGATCCAGCCCTATGGAGCCGGTGGGAATGGACGGGATGGCCTGATGCGCCTCGTCAGAGAGACGCATGACCGAGCCCTGTCCATACTTGCGCTCTATGGTGGTAATGGCTGTCTGCAGGGCCTCCTTGCGCACATCTTCGGCAGATTGGGTTTTCTTGGCCATATATGCTCCTGATTTAATTTTCTTTAGAAACCGGATTTTTTCAATACACGTATCAGGTGATAAAATCAAACCCTGGACTTTAATGCTTTCCTCTGCCGGTAATGGTGGCGTAGGCGCTGTGATTGTGGATGGATTCAAAGCTTTCCACCTCCACTTCATACCAGATGATCCGGGGATGTCTGCTCAGGCTGAAAGCCACACACCGCACCACGTCCTCCACAAAAGTCGGATTGGCAAAGGCCTCATCAGTTACATACTTTTCATCCTCTCGCTTGAGCAGGGGATAAACCGGTGAAGATCCGGCACTCATGCCTGTGTCGATGAGTTCTTCCAGCCAAAGGAGCCCCTTGTAGCCGCACTTGATCTTCACGTAGGCCCTCTGGCTGTGGGCCCCCTGCTTGCTGATGGCCAGGGAACAGGGGCAGACCGTCATTACCGGCACCTCCACTCCCTGGGTCATCCTGATCTCCCCCATGGAAAACTCTCCGGCCAGAAAGGATTTATAATCCATCAAAAATTCATGCCCGCTTACCGGGGTCCTGCGGGAATAAAAATAGGGAAAATCAAAGCGTAGAAGGGCCTTCTGGGCTTCCAGTCGATGAATGATCTCCGCCAGGAGCTCCTTGATGCTCTCATAGGTCAGAACCTTGGACCAGTGGCTCAGGGATTCCAGGAAACGACTCATATGAGTGCCCTTGAACTCTCCGGGCAGATCCACGCAAAGGTCCACATCCGCCACTGTGTGCTGCTGCCCGTGCAGGCGGTCCTGGACAAGCAGGGGCAGCTTTAGGTTCTTGACGCCAACCCTGTCTATAGGCAGGGGGAACTCCGGCATACCGCTCTGAACATCCTGCATTAGAGCAAATCCTTACCTGTAGTGGCCATGTTGAGGTTGCCGTGCTTGACTCCCTTGGTGGAGGAGAGCTTCTGAGCCGTTTGCCGGATATCCCGGCCCGGCCCCCGCAGAATCAGCACCTCCAGGCAGTTGTCATGATCCAGGTGCACGTGCAGCGAGGTTATCACCAGGTCCAGGGCATCGTGCTGGATCCGGGTCAGTTTCTGGACAAGATCGCTCTGGTGATGGTCATAGACCAGGGAAAGAACGCCCACATTCTCCTGGGACTCCTCCTCCCACTGCTGCTGCACCAGGGCATTTCGGATGAGGTCCCGGATGGCCTCGGACCTGGTCTGGTAGCTTTTATCCGAGCACAGCTGATCAAACCTGGACAAAAGATCCAGGTCCAGGGATACTCCGAAACGTATGGTTTCTCCCATTTTCTGCTCCCTTGCTTATAACGTCTTGAAACTATTATTGATCAATCTTTGCGCACCGCTGATATCCAGGGGCCGGGGGCTTCGCAAACTGGGCGTAAACTGTCTGAACGACGCGTGGTCACGCCTGTGGCGTGATTAATCAAAACCGTAAAACACCGAACGTGATTTAGAGCAGTTTTTACAAATTACACTGGCTTAAAAACTCGTGTATAGGTTTTGATCTACGATTCTTAGGAGTGAGTTTTTACGTCCTGTTTGCGAAGTCCCCGGGCCTTGGTGAATAGTTACCTATTTATAAACTATTTTCTGATATCAATCTGAATTTCTTGCTCATTTTTGTTTTTCTCATGCTGCTGCCTTACCGCCGCACAAGCTCTAAAAGCCTCACCCCGGCCTTTTGACCGAACCAGCTTACCCTTCGCTCTTCAATCTCTTTTGCTTTGAAACCCTGGCTTAAAAGCCTGGCCCAGGTATCTGCGGACACATTTCTGTTCTGGTCCGCTATCCAGATGCGGCCCCCCGGAGCGAGACAGTTCCGGAAAAACCCCGCCAGGGGCAGGGCGAAGCCGGTCTCGTACAAGACGTCAGCAGCCCAGATAAACTCGAACAGGTTTTTCTTAAGCCCGCCTCGCTTCCAGTCAATGCCCGCCCAGAGTACTTCCGGGGTGTTGTTGGCCTTTGCGCTTTGCCTGGCAAAAACCAGGGCATCGGGCTCCATATCCACGGCCACCACTCTGGCTCCCAGCCTTGAGGCCAGTATTGACGTGGCTCCCAGGCCGCACCCCGCTTCCAGGCAGAGTCTTCCCCGGATAAGTTCCCGGTTGCGGTCCAGGTGTTCGGCCAGAAGTACGCTGGAGGGCCATACCTCGGCCCAGTAGGGGATTCTTTCCTGGTCCATGTCCCTGGACGGCTCTTCCAGGCCGGACCACAGGGTTTCCAGGTCGGCCTGCCTTTTTAGTTTCAGCCTGTGCCCGGCCAGCTTCAGGTTCAGCACCTGGGATAAATCCTGCATACTTATCTGAGCCTTCCCCTCACCGCCAGGAAGCTGCTCAGAATGCCCACCAGGGTCAGGACCCCCGGAATAGCCAGGGCATAAGGCAGGGGCAGAAATTCGATCCTGATCCAAAGCGGTGGAAAATAAAGCACATCTTCCAGGGTCAGATGCAGGANCTTGAGCAACCCCAGAGAAATAACCCCTCCCAGAAAACCCTGCAATGCCCCGCTCACCAGCAGGGGAAACTGAATATACCTGCCGCTGGCTCCTACCAGGGCCAGAATGTCCACTTCCTCCCTGCGCTGCATCTGGTTCAGCTTCAGGGTGTTGGCCACCACCAGCCCGGTAATGAGCAGCATAAGCCCTATAAGGGGCCAGAATATGCCGGAACTGACCCGCACCCAGGTCCTGGCCAGGTCCAGTTGAACCGGGTTGTAGCTGACCCTCTCCACCCCGGGCAGGTCCATAAGCCTGCTGCGCATCTTTTGAGCCCGGTCCCGGCTGTTTTCCCCTTCCAGGGAAAATTTCACCAGGGCTGTTGCCGGCAGAGGGTTTTCCCGGGACAGGTAGCTGACATCCATGTCCCCGGAAATGGATTCAGCCAGGGACTTCAGCGCCTCGTCCGGGGTAAAGGTGTTGATTCCGCCTATATCCCAGGACTTTATCTCCTCCCACTGCTCCTGAACTTCCTGCTGGGGATGACCTGAATCCCAGTAGACCTGAAACTGTATATCCTCCTGCGTACTCTGGGCCGTCAGATGCACGTTGTAGAGGGCCAGCAGAAAAATCCCGGCCATAAACGAGGTAAAGGCGACAGTACTCAAAGTGAAGAACTGCGCCCACCTGTTTCGGCCCAGATTGGCCAGCCCCTGCATAAAAAGCCTGGCTAAAACGCGCATGTCTAATCCTCCGCGGACTCCCAGTTGCAGCCGGCTTCAGCACCTTCGCGCAGACAGAGTATCTTGGCCCCGGGCAGGGAGTTGATGAGTTCCTCGTTGTGGGTGGCCAGAACCACGGTAGTGCCATGCAGGTGGAACTGCCTGAAGACCTCCACAAGCTGCATGGACAGTTTTTTGTCCAGGTTTCCCGTGGGCTCGTCCGCCAGAAGGACCTTGGGGTTTATGACCACGGCCCTGGCCACCGCCACCCGCTGCTGCTCTCCACCTGATATTTCCCTGCACTGGCACCAGGACTTGTTGTCCAGGCGCAGGCTCCTGAGCACCGCGCGCACCCTTTTGTGCACCTGACCCGGCACCATGCCCCGGACCTGCAGGGGCAGGGCCACGTTGTCCCAGACAGTTTCGTCGGGCAGGATCTTGAAGTCCTGAAAGACGATGGCCACCTGCCTCCTCAGCTGGTAAAGCCTTTTTTCCGGCAGGGACTTAAGGTCAAACCCGGCTATGGAAGCTATGCCCCTTTGCACCGGCAGACTGCCGTGCAGTATGCGCATCAGCGTTGTCTTGCCCGCCCCCGAAGGCCCGGTTAGAAACAGAAAATCGCCCTTGTCCAGGGAGAAGCTGATGTTCTTCAGGGCCCAGTAGCGGCCGAAGGAGTGGGACAGATGTTTTACCTGTATCATTACCCGCACTTGGTATAGCCGCATGCCTGGCATACAAAGCAGCCTTCCTGAAAA
>SL_8KL_010_SEDDRAFT_10004546_pt1 | contig 11098 bp, 8 predicted proteins | sample SodLakKL_010_SED_4_FD_11160 | JGI IMG/M metagenome (IMG submission 11160) | reverse complement strand
GTTAAATTAAAAGCCTGCAAAACCTTTAGGCTTGAATTCCATATTTCTGTATCTTTCGATATAAAGTAGCTCTGTGTATGTTCAACAGTTTTGCTGCTTCGCGCTTGTTATTGCCTGATATTTTAAGGGCTTTCGAGATCACTTTTTTCTCGGCGGTTTCCAATTCTTTGGTTAACAAAGAGTAAACGACTTGCTCTTTTTTATGTTCTTCCTGGCTGATACTGAATTCTTGCAGGTAAAGGGGTAGATCTTTTAATTCGATTTCCGGACCTTCCATCACGTTAACCGCTCTTTCCAAAACATTTCGCAGTTCACGTACATTGCCGGGCCAGGGGTAGTTCATGAACAGTTCTTTTACCTGACCGGAAATAGATTTAATTTCAGTTCCAAGTTCTTCGTTAAGTTGGTTTAAAATGTAGGAAGAAATTTCTAAAATATCATCGCGCATTTCCCTTAAAGGAGGAAGTCTCAAAGTAACTACATTAAGCCGGTAAAAAAGATCGTACCTAAATGACCCTTGTTCGAGCATGGCTTCTAAATCACGGTTGGTAGAAGCTATAACCCTGGTATTGATACTTATGATCTCTGTGCCTCCTACCCTGTCCACTTCCTTTTCCTGGAGCACTCTTAATAGCTTTACCTGCATTTCCTGGGGCATGTCCCCGATTTCATCGAGAAAAATTGTGCCTCCTTCAGCCAATTCAAACTTTCCCGGTTTTCCCTTCTTTTTTGCCCCGGTAAAAGAACCTTCTTCATATCCGAACAATTCTGCTTCCAGCAGTTCTTTTGGTATGGCGGCACAATTAACCCGCACAAGAGCGCTTTCGCTGCGGGGGCCGGCTTCATGGATGGCGTGTGCTATAAGTTCTTTACCCGTGCCGCTTTCACCTCTGATTAACACTGTGGAAGGGTACTGGGCAACCTTATTGATCATTGATTTAAGTTTCTTTATTTCAGAACTGTTGCCAATGATGTGGTTAATATTGTATTTTGATTTTTGCCATTTTTTATATTCCTGCTGGTAATACTCGAGCTTCTTTTCTACAACATTAAGCTTTGAAGCAAGCCTGGCCAGTTCTGATACATCCTGAAACATCACCTGGCCGACTGCGCCAATTATTTTATTGTCAGATTTAATCGGGATGCGCATCACGATGACATCTTTCCCGTTTATTTTTTGGATATCCCCTATTTCAGCTTTTCCGGTTTCAAGTACTTTATGCATCCGGGTGTTTTTAATGACTTCGGTTACATGTTTCCCAATAACATGGTTTTTATCTATTTTTAAAAAGTCGCAATAACTATCGGTTATGTTGGTAATATAACCGTTTTTGTCTACCATAATAATTCCTTCAGATAAATGTTCCAGGCTTGTTTCCAGTTTATCTAGGAGGTCTTTAGTGATAGTTAGTTCCTGGATCGCTTCTCTTAGTTCGGTAATATCCTGAAAAACAGCTACTGCTCCCACTATCTCTCCATTTTTTTTAAGCGGGGTCCGGTTTGAAATGATTACCCGGTTTTCTAATTCCACTTGCCTGTTTAAGCGGGGCATGCCGTCTTTAACCACCTGGTCCATTTCAGTTCTCGGAACTACTTCCTTTATTTTTTTATTAATGGTATCATCCCGGGATATGCCCAGCAACTTACAGGCAGCATCGTTGCAATAAGTAATCTGGGTTTCTTTATCAATTACAATAACCCCGTTGTGGGCATTATTCAATGCTTCTTCCAAAAGATAACGTTCCATGGAACTTATCCCCCCGGATTAAGTAAGTATAGCACACTTTAAGCTTTCATCTTTTATTTCAAAAGGGATAGCTGATTGTGTAGTTTTTATATATTAGAGCGTGTTATCGATGGTATCATTATAAACACCATGAGGAGAAAATGCAATTAAACTGGAAATATTAATGAGTCTAGCTTTTTTTAATAAATCGTGTACACTGATAATATATGATAAACTTAGTTAATGAATGAGCTAATATAACTTAAGCAAGCAGGAGGTAATTAAGGTTACATTAATAGCGAAGCTAAAAGCTAAACAGGGAAAGGGTAATGAACTTGTGGATTTATGTCTTGAGATGGCCCGGGAAGTAAGGGAGAAAGAAGCGGGTTGCTTGAAGTACGATCCCTATGTCTCTGCGGAAAATCCGGATGAAGTGGTTTTCATTGAAAAGTACAACAGCATGGAAGATTTGGAAGAACACCGCAAAACACCCCATTATCAGTGCATTGTTAAAGAAAAAATCGGGGCGATTCTGGCTGAAAAACCGGAACTGGAGCTATATGAAAGTTAACTAAACCAGGCAGGAACAAAAGTATTTCAATCAACAGGGCCGGGACTTTCCGGTCCTGTTTTAATTACCAGGTAGAGACCGGTTAAAATCGTAGCCCCGCCAAGAACCTGTAATGAAGAGGGCACTTCTTTAAAAAATATCATTGCCAAAATGGTGGCTCCCAGGGGTTCACCAAGATAAAGCAAGGATATTAAAGAGGCACGCACCCTTTTTAAGGCCCAGTTAAATACTGTGTGGCCGAAAAGTGTCGGAACAACAGCCAGGGCGGCAAAAATAATGTACTCCCTGGCAGGGTAGTAAAAAAGTTCTACCTGAGCAGGTATGGCAATTATAAGCATAAAAATAGATGCAGCAGCATAAGTTCCTCCTGCGTATATGATAGTTGATAAACGTTGGCGCAGGTGGCGGCCAACCAGCAGGTAACCTGACATCATCACAGCGCCACCAAGGGCCATTAAGATCCCCCTTATTTCTGTGGAAGAGTAAAGTATAACCCCGGTAATACTTTCGAGCGCTATAGCAGCAGTTCCGGTTAGCACTAATATTAGTGACGGTACAAACCGGGGGGGGACAGAGTCGCCTAACAGTAACCGTCCTGCGGCGGTAACAAAAATAGGGTGTAAAGATACCAGGATAACAGCCACGGCTACAGGGCTGTAGTTTAAAGAGTCAATCCATAAATAAAAATGGCCGGCTAGGAAAAAACCACTTAGAATTATTTTCCACAAATCAGGGATGCTGATCAAGCGAAGTTCCTTCCACTGGCCGATTAAGAAACCCGGCAAGAGAATGAATAAGGTAAATAGAAGACGATAAAAAGCGATAACCAGCGCTGGAGCTTCAGATAACCTGATAAAAATGGCAGCAAATGATACAGCCAGTACCGCTGTGATCAAGGCACTGTTTTGAACAACCTTATTTTACCACTTGCTTCAATGGGGTTTGATGACAATTTAGCTGCCTTCCATAAATAATTATCCTACTGCAGCATGATTTTAATACACTGCAATAGGATAATTTTTAGTACTTTTTATTGGCTTAATCACTAAGATATGGAATTATCCATTGGAATTTATAGATCTTCGAGCATTTCTATATCGCTGTCATCCTTAAGATCTTCGATCATCTCCATGAAGATCCTTTGTTCTTTTTCCTGCCTATCCTTTGTTAACTGGTCATCTCGCATTTCATCTTCAATCATAGGCCTGGCTTCTTCGTAATCTTCTGCTTCCAGGATATGCCCGTACTGTTGTTCTATTTGCGACAACTGCATTTCTGCCTGTTCAGTGGGCATTTCTGGATCTTCTTCCTCCAGCATTGCATTGATCTCAGCATGGGCATCATTAATTTGCCGGTAGAATTCTTCAACCTCTTCTTCGTCTATTTCCACTTTTTCTTCATCGATTCTTTCATCCGGGTGTTCTTCCAGGTAATTATCCAGGTATTGATCCAAAAAACTTGTGACTGTTAATTCAAGGGCAATTTCTTCTTCAAGCTCTTCCCTGGTCAGTCCCATCTGCTCCATCTGGGCTTCAAGAGCTTCATCTCCGCCGAATTGGGTTTCGTATTCCATGTAACGTTCTTCCACTTCTTGATCAGTGATTTCAATGCCCACTTCCTTGGATTTCTGCTCGAGAAGTATGGGGATTATAAAGTTGTTTTCAAATACCTGCTCTTTGATTTCATCTTCCGTTTCTTTCATTTCATCGCTTTCCATGTCTATCCCGTGCATTTCATACTGCGCCATCTCTTGCTGAAGGGCCATGTTAAATTCGCCCCTGGTTACTTCTTCTCCGTTAATGGTGGCTATAACTGTTCCATTTTCAGGTTCTGCTTGAGGGTCTTCGACAACTTCTTCCGGTGCTTCAATTTCCGGATCTTCAGCAATCTCTGTCGGGCTGTCGAAAACACCAAGTGCAAAAATTATACCGGCTCCCGCTAAAACGATCACTGCTGCTGTGATAACAATATACATATTATTTCTTGTTATTTTTAAAACCGGATCGTTTTTTTCCGGGCCGTTATCCTGATTTCTTTTTTCATTATCCATATTCTGTTTACTTGCCTCCCGCCTCCAGGTTATTTCAGTTAAAAAATTAACCGAGTAAACTGGTTTCAATAATAACAGATTGTTTTTTTTCAAACAAGGGGGAGGAGGAGTAAGCACTTATGGAATATGTTGGAAATATTTTTGTTGACATTTTGCAGAAGAATACTTTATTATAGATTATAAACTAAAGAACCAGTGCAACTTGAAAGGATTCAGTCGCTATAGCTATTATCTCCCGCCAAATCAACGACTATTTAAACGTGTAGCTTTGTCTTTTACTTAAATTTAAACCATTACAAGGTTTAATTCCAGTAATTCTGTGCAAATGTTAAACTGGAGAACTCTATATGCAGGAGGTTGATAAAAATGATCAATCACATAAAAACTATGTTTCTAATGATTTTGCTTACGATTATTTTACTGGTAGCTGGGGAATTGCTGCTTGATGATGGGGGCATAATCATTGCCTTATTAGTGGCAATAGTTCTCAACTATTTTGCATACTGGTATAGCGATAAAATGGCGATTATGATGACTCGTTCCCGGCCATTAAAAGAAAATGAAGCGCCGCAGGTTTATGAGGCTGTACGCGAACTGGCCGCTAATAGCAACCTTCCCATGCCCCGGATATGCCTTATGCCTACAGAACAGCCCAATGCTTTTGCTGCCGGGCGCAATCCTTCCAATTCTGTAGTTGCGGTTACCCAGGGGCTTGTGCATATGCTTAGTCAACGAAAATTGAAAGGAGTCCTGGCTCATGAAATGGCCCATATCCGCAACCGGGATATTTTAGTCAGTACTTTAGCAGCTGTGATCGCCGGAGCCTTGATGGTAATTGCCCGGTTCGGTATGTACGGAATGATGTTCGGCGGCGGCCGGCGGGATGGCCACCCGGCACTATTATTGATCAAACTGGCGGCGATGATTTTAGCGCCTGTAGTAGCTATATTCATCCGCATGGCTATTTCCAGGACCCGTGAATACCAGGCAGATGCCTCGGGAGCAACTTTTGCCAGAGATCCGGAGGAGAGCCTTGCCAGCGCCCTGCAAAAGATGGAAAGTTACGCTCGCAGGCGTCCTTTACAGGTTAATGAAGCTGCTTCACACATGTTTATAGTTAACCCTCTGTCAGCGAAAGGGCTAAGCGGGCTTTTCAGCACCCATCCCCCCATCGAAGAGAGGGTTAAGCGTTTGCGCAACTTATATGTGACATAACAGGCTATAATGATCCGGTTTTACCGGGGGATCAGGCGTTTGTTCGATGGAAAATTATAAATCATGGAACAGGGTTATGGCAGGTAACCCTGGTTCAGGTAATTAATATTTTATTACCCGGATTTTGAAAGTCCGGGTTTCTATTTCGATAATTCTAGCATTAACAATCATTCTGAGTTATTTTTTTGTTACTGCTCAGCCTTGCTGCATTCCGGACTGGAGCCATTGCAGGTAAAGTGGTAGCAATGGCCGAAGAAGCAAAGGTTGCAGCTGGTCGGTCTGCATGGAAGCAGTCCGCCGAGGCCTGAGCCATGGATGGCGAATGCCGAGGAAAACCAAAGCGAAAGCCTGCAGCTAAGGCGCTGCCATTGCCCGCGATGAGCCGGAAACAGTCCAAAATGCAGCAAGGCTGAGCAGATACATTTTTTTAAAAAGGAGATCCCTGGGAATGGTAGAATAAAAAGTTAAATGAACAAGTTATGCTTAGGAGAGTTTTGCTGATATGGACGATGGGTTAAAAAATATTTATTTAAGGGACCGGAATTGCCCTAACTGTGATATTTATGAGAGCGTTTTAGATTTGATCCCCGAGCCCCTCGTAATAGTGGATCGTGAAGGGTATATCGTTTTTTTTAACCAGGCTTACGAAAATTATCTTGGCATTTCCAAAGAGGAAGCGCTCGGCCGTTATGTGCCCGAAGTTATTGATAATACCAGGTTGCATATTGTATCTAAAAGCGGAAAGTCTGAACTCGATTGTATCCAAAAGATTAAAAACCGCGATGCCATAGTCCAGCGAATTCCTATTGTGTCAAGTGATGGTGAAAACTTAGGAGCTATTGGCAAGGTAAATTTCCAAAACAAGGCGGAGCTTAAATCGTTAATGGACCGCCTGCGCTCCCTGGAAAATGAACTTTCACAGTATAAAGAGCAGTCTCTTGTCCAGATGAGAGCGGCCTATACTTTTGATCAAATAATCGGAGTGTCCGAGCAGATAAATCATTTAAAGGAAGTGGCTGAAAAATATGCCGCCACGGATTTAAGCGTCCTGATCCTGGGGGAAACCGGGGTGGGCAAAGATCTTTTTGCCCAGGCAATCCATAATGCCAGCCCTCGCCAGCATGACCCGCTTGTCAGCATCAATTGTGCCGCTATACCCCATGAACTTTTGGAATCCGAACTTTTTGGTTATGAAGATGGAGCGTTTACCGGGGCTCGTAAGAAAGGCAAGCCGGGTAAATTTGAGCTGGCCGACGGTGGCACCCTGTTTTTAGATGAAATTGGCGACATGCCTCTCAGTATGCAGGCTAAATTACTGCGGGTTTTGCAAAACAGGCAAATCGAAAGAATAGGGGGGCTTTCCTCAAGGAATATTGATGTAAGAATTATTGCTTCCACGAACCAGGATTTGGATTTGAAAATAAATAGAAAAGAATTCCGGAGAGATCTGCTTTACCGCTTGAATGCAGCCACAATAAAAATCCCCCCTCTGCGGGAAAGACCGGAAGACATAAAAATTATCGTGGAAAAAACTTTAGCTAAACCGGAGATGCAAAAATCAATAGATGATCAGGCTATAAGCTACCTGCAAAGTTACCGCTGGCCAGGAAATGTTCGAGAGCTTATTAATGTGGTGGAACGTCTTGTTTATCTTTCCGACGGGGAAGTTGTCAGTTCTGCCGAAGTTAAACATTTATTGGTCGATCTGTTTGAGGATAGGGGTCCCGGTAACGGGGAGGATACTGAAAAGAGTAATGAAATTGATATGACTCGAAATTTTGCGGATAATAAAGATTTAATTGAGCTTACCTCAATGTCTTCCGGGGGCGAAAGCAAAAGGAACCTCGATGATTTGGTAAAAGAAATTGAAAAAAAAGCAATTATCCAGGCCCTGGAAAATTGCAAGAACAACAAAGCCCAGGCGGCAAAACAGCTTGGGATACACCGGACTACTCTATATCAAAAGTTAACTAAGCATGGACTGGAATAAGGACTATTAAAAAGTGTAGAGGTTTGTATACGGTTATTTGTATATAAATAACTACATAGTGTAGATTAAAACCTACGCTATGTAGTTGTTTATTGAGGAAGATCAAAAAGAAAATTTAAAGGAAAGGCCAGTTGACAATACTTTTTACCTAATATTTTTAGATGGCATAAATATTGCATATGTTAATTAGAAAAGGGCAATTGTTCTGCGCAGGCTAAATTGCAAAAACCGGGTTAATTTTTAAGTCAAAATTTTACCCGGAGATGAAAAAAGCTTGATAAATGCAGAAAAATTTGAAAGGAGACATTGATAATGACTGCAGTGAAGAAACTTAAATTTTGTGTGAACAACCAGTGGAGGGAAACCAGGTCCGGTCAGTACATGGAGATTACGAACAGCAGCACGGGAGAGGTTATGGCTCAGACTCCACGCTGCACCAGCGAAGAAGTTAACGAGGCGGTGGAAGTCGCTAAAAATGCATATCCTGAGTGGTCGAATACCCCTGTTCAAAAAAGAGCGGATGTTATGTTTAAGTTTAAAAGAAAAATCGAAGAAAACTTAGATGAACTGGCCACCCTGGTAGCTACAGAGCATGGTAAGAACATGGCTGAATCCCGTGGAGATGTCATTAAGGCCATGGAAGTGGTTGAAGTAGCCTGTGCCACACCCACTTTGATGCAGGGTGATTCTTTGATGAATGTATCACCGGGACATGATACTGTCATGTATAGAGAACCGCTTGGAGTATTCGCAGGGATAGTACCGATGAACTTTCCGGCCATGATCCCCTTTGGCTGGATGCTTCCTCTCTGTATTACAACCGGTAATACTTTTGTTTTGAAAGCGGCCAGCCAGGTTCCCCAGACGGCAATGCGCTTGATGGAACTATTAATTGAAGCGGGACTGCCCGAGGGTGTGGTCAACCTGGTCACCTGCAGCCGAAATGAAGCGGAGCTTTTATTGAAACATCCAGATGTAGAAGGAATTTCTTATGTGGGTTCAAGTACTGTGGGCAGGCATATTTACAGCACGGCGGCGGCCCATGGCAAAAGGGTCCAGGTTTTAGGGGAAGCAAAAAACCATGCCCTGATTTTAAAGGACGCCATCATTGAAAGGGTAGCGCTTGGGGTAAGAAACTCAGCCTTTGGCTGCGCCGGGCAGCGCTGTATGGCCCTACCGGTGGTTTGCGTCGAAGAGGATATCGCGGACGAAGTGGTAGAGCTGCTGGTTAAAGCGGCTAAAGAATTAAAAGTTGGTCCGGCTTACCTTGACGATACGGATCTTGGGCCGGTAATATCGGCCGAGCATAAAGAGAAAGTTTCTTCCTGGATTGCTAAAGGTGTTGAAGAAGGGGCGGAATTAGTTTTAGACGGAAGAGATATAACTGTGGAAGGTTATGAAAACGGTTTTTACCTGGGACCGATTATTTTAGATAAAGTCAAGCCCGGTATGAGTGTAGGTGAGGAAGAAATTTTCGGGCCGGTTTTATGTGTGAAGAGGGTTAAGGATTTTGAGGAAGGGTTGCAGATAATGAACAGCAGTCCTTATGCCAATGGTTCCTGTATATTTACACAAAACGGTTATTACGCCCGGGAGTTTACCTATAGAACCCATGGCGGTATGGTTGGTGTCAATGTAGGGATTCCAGTTCCGGTATCCTATTTCCCCTTTGCCGGGCATAAAGGATCTTTTTATGGAGACCTTCATGTAATGGGCAAAGACGGGGTTGCTTTCTACACTGAAGCAAAATGTGTAACCAGCCGCTGGTTTACCGAAGAGGACCGCAAGGATACCAAGATAGGGACCTGGGAAGGAACCATCCACAGGGAATAGCAGTTTAACCAGGAGTCATTAATTTGTGAGGAGGCGTTTTTAGTGGAAAAAAGAGTTTTCCAGATGCCATCCAGAGTATTGTTTGGTTTAGGAGCGGTCGAAAATGCCGGTGAGGAGTTAAAAGGCCTGCAGGCTAAAAAGGCGCTGCTGGTAACTGATAAAATCATGGTGAAAGTGGGTATGGTCGATAAAGTTACCGGTAATCTTGACAATCATGGGATTGAGCATACAATATATGACCGGGTCAGCAGTGAGCCTACCCTGGACTTTATCGAAGAAGGGGTTAAGCTTTTTAAAGATAATCAATGCGATTCCGTCATTGCCGTAGGCGGGGGGAGCCCTATTGATGCGGCCAAGGCCATTGCTGTCATGGCTAAAAACTCAGGAAGTATCGCAGATTATAAGGGACTCGGCAAACTACCCCTGCCGGGAGTTCCCTTGATTTGTGTGCCCACCACGGCAGGAACTGGCAGTGAAGCTACCCAATTTACCATCATTACCGACCCGGTAAAAGATGAAAAAATGCTGATCGGCAGTCCCCACTTGATGCCGGATATTGCGGTGGTAGATCCCGAGTTAACCCTGACCATGCCCAGGGGACTTACTGCGGCCACCGGTATAGATTCTCTGACCCATGCGATAGAGGCTTATGTATCAGTCAAAGCTCAGCCAATGAGCGATATGTATGCCTTGTCTGCTGTGGAACTGATTGCCGGTAATCTCAGGCAGGCCTGGGCTAACAGCAATAATCTTGAAGCCAGGGCAAAAACCATGCTGGGAGCTCTTTACGGAGGTATTGCTTTTAGCAACTCCTCTGTAGCTTTGGTCCACGGTATGTCCCGGCCCATAGGAGCTAATTTCCATGTGGCTCATGGAGATTCGAATGCCGCCCTTTTAGATGTGGTAATGGAATTCAGCCTGATTGGAAATCCTTCCCGCTACGCTCGACTGGCTGAAGTTGTGGGGGAAACCGTAGAAGGGTTAAATACACTTGAAAAGGCCGAAGCCGGGGTTGCCGCGGTGAAAAGGCTTGTGAGGGATGTTAAAGTGCCTTCACTCAAAGAATTGGGAGTGGAAAAGGACAAACTTAAAGAGCTTCTCCCGAAAATGGCTGATGAAGCTATAGCCAGCGGAAGCCCGGGCAACAACCCACGCCAGGCTACCCGGGATGAAATAATGGATCTTTACATGGCAGCTTACAAAGGAGGCAAATAAACCAAGGTTAAACATAAATTATATGAACAGCGCCTGCCGTTGAAATTTAAGGGTTTGGATGTTTAACATTTTCCCCTTTCTTTCAACTTGAATTCCCGGGATTTTATACCTATGCCGGCGGTTCCACCTCAAGTAGCCGGTAAAGCTCGAGCTGCTTTTTAGTTGCCTCGCCCAGGTGGTGTTTTTTCCCGGGGTGTTCAAAGCGCTCAATGATATCGAGTTCATCGAGTAACTCCTGCAGGGTATAATCGTGGTAAAGATTATTTTCGCGCATTAAAGTGTCGATATAAGCCAGGTAAATCAGGGCTACAAACTGAACAAAAAGCTTGCCGTCCAGATTTTCTTCGGAAAAAACCGAGGTGCGGCGCAAGTTGAGTCTTTCCTTAAGGTTGCCGAAGGCCTTTTCGATTAAATCTTTGCTCCGGTAAATATGCAGTGCGGTTAAGGGATCTTTGATATCGTTTGAAATCAGGGCAAAGTAGCCGTAATTTTTTTCAG
>SL_8KL_010_SEDDRAFT_10004544_pt1 | contig 11101 bp, 12 predicted proteins | sample SodLakKL_010_SED_4_FD_11160 | JGI IMG/M metagenome (IMG submission 11160) | reverse complement strand
TAGATGAGGAGGCTACCACATTTTCTATTGTTAGACCTTCCATATTTTATCACTCTTTTTATACCTATTAATTACCCTTATTTAAAATGAAGGGTGTTCTTCTTTATATATCCCTTCATAAGGGTATTAAAAAGGAATTAATTAAATTTTCGTTAGAGTAAACTTTAGGCAGAAAAGAGAATTAGACTATTGACTTAAGGTGATTCGACAATTTTATATATGATTTTTCCATACCCCCAACAGAATGACGGGATTAAAGGAAAGGATAGCTGGGGAGATAACCATCTCTAAGAATCCAGGTGAGATAATCCAAAAGTGGAGAGAGATGTTCGACATCTCTCAAACACGACTTGCAAAAGAGATGAATGTAGCTTCCTCAGTCATCAGCGATTATGAGAAAGGCAGGAGGAAACCCGGAACCCCCTTCGTTAGAAAGATCGTTAACTCCCTTATCAAAATAGATGAAGCTAGAGGGGGAGATGTTGTTGACCGCTTTACCAGGCCTGGACAGGAAGGTATATTGAGTAAAAACGAGTTCCCAGAGCCAGTCTCCTTAGAAGAATTGTTAGAAGATATAGAAGGCGAGATGATATCAGATATTAATCGAAAAAAGGATATCTATGGTTACACCGTTATCGACAGCATGAAGGCTATACTCTCCATGAAGTCATTTGATTATTTGAGTATATACGGATGGAGTACCGAAAGAATATTATTTTTCAAAGGAGTAGAACATGGACGTTCTCCCCTTGTAGCTATTCGTTCTACTCCACTGAGTCCAGCAGCGGTCTGCTACATTAAGCCCGAAAAGATAGATGATCTTTCGAAGAAATTGGCCGAGGTGGAGGGTATCCCTCTAATAAGAACTGATCTTGATACTGATGAATTGATCAAAAAAATGAAAAAATGGTTGTGATATCAGATGAAGGCAAAAAACGAAGTCGGAATTAAAGGTTACGCAGGCTATGTGCCTAAATATAGGATCACCCCAAAAGAGATCGGAGATGTTTGGGGAAAGGATGGAGAGACCATGGGAAGAGGACTAAGGGTTGAAAGCAAATCCGTACCATCCCCAGATGAGGACGTAGTGACCATATCTACACAGGCTGCAAAATGGGCGATGAAACGTGCAGACATAAAAGGGGAGGACATAGAAGCGATATATGTAGGTTCCGAGTCTCATCCCTATGCAGTCAAGCCTACGGCGACCATAGTAGCGGCCTCACTCGCCGCTTCACCACACATGACCGCAGCTGATTACGAGTTCGCCTGTAAAGCAGGGACCGCCGCATTTCAGACCTGTATGGGTCTCGTAAGTTCAGGGATGATAGAGAATGGCATGGCCATAGGAGCAGATACTTCGCAGGGTGCACCTGGCGACGCTCTAGAGTATACCGCTGCAGCGGGAGGAGCAGCTTATATCATAGGCTCTAAAAACCTTCTTGCTGAGATAGAAGAAACGATCTCTTATACCACCGACACGCCTGATTTTTGGAGGAGAGAAGGAGAAAAGTACCCACAGCACGGCGGAAGGTTTACAGGGAAACCTGCTTACTTCAGACATATCACAAATTGTACTAAAAAAATGTTAGAAAGTACCGGAAGAGAACCTGAAGATTACGATTTTGCTGTGTTCCATCAGCCTAATGGGAAGTTCCCTGTCAAGGCGGCTAAAAAGCTAGGTTTCTCTAAAGAACAATTGGAGCCCGGACTTTTAGTCACGAAGATAGGAAATACTTATTCTGGTGCAGTACCTCTCGGTCTCGCGTCCACTTTAGACCAAGCTGACCCCGGAGATAGGATATTGGTTACATCCTACGGTTCAGGGGCAGGTTCTGACAGCTTCGATATCAGGGTTACGGAGAACATAGAGAGAATAAGGGAGAGGAACGTTCCTACGGTTGAAGACGTGATCTCCAATGAGGAGTTCATATCTTATTCGGTTTACGCAAAATTTAGAGAAAAGATCGATGGAGGTAGATAATTTGAGAGACGTAGTTATAATAGGTATTGGTGAGACCGAGTTTGGAGAGTTATGGGACAAATCTTTGAGAGAGATCGGTATAGAGGCCGGTCTTAAGGCTCTAAAGGATGCTGGCGTTAGAGGCGAAGAAGTAGAGAGGATGTATATCGGAAATATGTCAGCAGGAAAGCTGATAGACCAGGAGCATGTAGCGCCTCTAATCGCAGATTATGCTGGATTGAGTAATATACCCTCAACCAGAGTGGAATCCGGCGGAGCTTCTGGAGGAATGGCTCTCTCAGAAGGATATAAGACCGTGGCCTCAGGCATGGATGATATAGTTGTAGTCGGTGGTGCAGAGAAGATGACTGACGTTGGAGAAGAAGAAGCAAAAAAGATTCTATCTTCTACTGCAGATCAAGAATGGGAAACGGTGTTCGGAGCAACGTTTGACTCGCTGTATGCGATGATGGCTAGATATCATATGGATAAATATGGGACCACTAGAGAACAGCTGGCTGAAGTAGCGGTCAAAAATCACTCCAATGCATCTAAAAATCCTAACGCTCAATATCCTAGAGAGACTACCAAAGATTTCGTTTTGGGCGCTCCTATGGTAGCGGAACCTTTAGGCATGTTTGACTGCGCCCCGTTATCTGACGGTGGAGCGGCTTTAGTCCTATGTCCTGCAGAGAGAGTTGATGAGTTTGAGGGGGAACCCATCGAGATAGTGAGCATGGGAGAAGGCGGTGATACGATGGCGGTCCACGAGAGAGAAGATATCGGAACACTAAAAGGTACCCAAAGAGCTGCGAAAAAGGCCTACGAGAGAGCGGGCATAACCGCTAAAGATATAGACTTTGCAGAGGTACACGATAATTTCACTATAACTGAGATAATGGCTATAGAAGATCTTGGTTTCTTCGATAAAGGCGAAGGAGGTCCAGCAACTGAAGAAGGTAGAACTAAGTTAAATTCTGAGATTTCTATAAATACCTCAGGAGGGCTCAAAGCCAAGGGCAGGCCTGTAGGTGCAGTAGGTATAAGCCAGGCAGTCGAGGCAGTTCAGCAGTTGAGGGAAGACGCGGGAGAAAGGCAGGTGGAAGATCCTAAGTACGGTTTGACTCACAATATAGGTGGAACTGGAGCTAGTACCGTAGTACATATCTTCAGGAGGTGGTCTTAGATGGCTATCCCAAGGTTTTGGAGAGAGATAAGACAGCGTTATAAAGGTATAGGCGTTGAGTGTAAGAACTGTGGAGAGATCTATTTTCCTCCAAGAGATATCTGTCCTGAATGTCGTCGAGAGAGTTACCAGAAGATGGAAGAATACGAATTAGAAGGTACAGGTGAAGTCGTGACTTACACGAGAGTACATGAACCGCATCCAGAATTTAAAGACCTTTCACCCTATGTGATAGCGATCATCGAGATGGAAGAAGGAGTAAGATTGACAGGCCATCTTGTCGATGTGGACCATGAAGACGTCGAGCGAGGTATGAAAGTTGAAGCATCCATGAGAAAGCTTGGTGAAGAAAGTCCTAAGGGCCTGATCTACTACGGCTATAAATTTTGGCCGTTAGAGGAGAACGAGTGAGTTTGGAGCTTAAAAAACCTTTTTTCTTTTTTTGATAGTAAATTTTAAAATGCTTCCTTTATTTTGCCTTTTGAAATGATGGACGTGTTCGATGCTATTAAAGAACGGAGAAGTATCCGAAGATATACGGGCGAACCTATAGAAAAGGACGACATAGAAAAGATGGTGGAAGCCGCTAGGTTGGCTCCTTCAGCTAAAAACCTGCAGCCTTGGAAACTAGTCATAATCCAACATCCAAAGGTGCTTGAAGAACTTGTTCCCATTTGTCAAGGACAGGAATTTGTAAGTGAATCAGGGGCCTTCATAATAGGCATGGTGGAAGGCACAAAATGGTCCGAGATCGACCTAACCATCGCTATGGACCACCTATCTTTAGAGGCTGTAGAACTTGGATATGGATCATGTTGGATAGGGGCCTTTGACAAAGATGGAGTGAAGAATAAATTTGATTTGCCTGAAGATCATGAACCGCTGGTATGTATGACCGTTGGAGTCCCTGAGAAAAAACCAGAACCTCCTACAAAAAAAGCTATAGATGAACTAGTGGATTGGGTGAGAGTTTGATAAGTGTTCTTTCAACAGATATTTAGCTATTGATCATCCATTTTTTTAACCAATCCCTCCCTCATATCGAGGGATTTTATCTTTGTATTTTCGCCTACGATCGAGTTCTTTACCACAGAATCTTCGATTTGACAATTTTCGAATACAATAGAGTTCTCGATCTCAGAATTCTCTATTTTAGCGTCTTCAAGTACGGTTACGTTCTTTCCAATTTCTGAATATTCAATAACCCCTCTTAGTATATTGTCTTCTCTGATCTCGCTCTCAGCTCTAAGATAGCCCTTCCGTGTTCCTACATCGGCCCAGGTTCCTGAGAAAGGATAAGCGTAACAGTCATATCTTTCTGATGTCCATGCTAAGAATCTTCCCGGTTCATCTAGATATTTATCTTTCGAGATGCGGCCTTCCCAGTAATCGATGTATTCTTCGAAGACCCTGTTGATGTTCTTTGGGAAGTAATAGAACGCGGTAGAAGCCATCCTTGATTTAGGTTCTTCAGGTTTTTCTTGAAAATCCTGAATTTTTTTCTTTTCGTCGAAATCTACTATACCGTAGTTTTTTGCTTCCTCTAAACTCTCGACTTCAAAGCAGGCGTTGACGATACCGCTCCTTTCCTGTGCAAAGTCAAGAAAATCTTGGATTCTGAAGGAATAGTAATTGTCCCCTCCTATTATTAGATGATCAGTGTTCTCTGCTTTTTCTAGAGCGTTGATAATGCCGCCTATAGCTCCCAGCTTCTCTTCCTCTGATCCCTGTTCCTCGATGATCAGTTCGTAAAGAGCTTCGTTCCGATCTGTAAGATATTTTTTAAATGACTTCTCAAATCTTTCGTTTGTGGTGATATGGATCTTATCTATCTCTTTGATCCTTTCTAGTTCATCTAATATGTAACTCAGGATCGGTTTACCTCCTAAAGGCAGCAGCGGTTTCGCCTTACGTTTGGTGATCGGCCAAAGCCTTGTAGCGTGTCCGCCTGCCAGTATTATCGAATCCATATTTATCGTTGTCTACATCGATGGAAGATAAATAAATTGTTCGCTTTTAAAGTTCAATTTTCGGCTTCAATTCGATCTCAGAATTCATGCTTTTCGAGATAAGGCAGTTATCCTTAGCGAGTTTTAAAGCTCTTTCAACTTTATTCCTGTCTTCTTCATTTTTTAGTTTTACCTTAGGCACCAAGTCTATCTTAGTTATCTTACTGCCCTCTCCTGTATCTTCTAGGATTCCTTTGGTTTCTAACTCAAAGTCCGCGAGTTCCAACCTCATCTTTTCCAAAGTGGACTTCAAGGTTATGGAATAGCACATAGCTAGAGAACCGACAAAGGCATCCTCTGGATTCATCATACCTTCTTCTCCACCGAACTCAACCGGTTTGTGAAATCCACAGGCGTATCCGCAGTCCATGGTTATGTTGCCGTGCTCCTCCCCATCTTCGCTCCAAGTCACGATTGAAGTATATTCGTGAGACATGGTTTTGCAACGTAATTACAAAAATATAAATGTTGTTGTCGGGGATTTAGCAGTTTGAAAATAGATGATTTCGAGGAGTAGTTGTTATCCACTATATATAAAAACATCAAAGATTTTAAATAACTATAATGATATGATATTTATTCGCTAAACAAGTAATAGACAAAAAGGTTTATAACCGGTAAAAGTTGATAGTGGGTTGAATATATAAATAAAGATTAAAGAATGGGAAATCATGACAGGAGATTCCCGAGGAGATTCAGCTAAAAAGATAAAACCTTCTGAAGAATCCTTAGAGGAAACTCTGTCTCGATCTCAACAATCCATCGTTAAAGAGCTAACGAAGATATCGATAATAAACGAAAAGATGGCAATGGAACTAGTAGATGAAGGCTACAATGATATGAAAGATATCTATGAGGCAGAATACGACGAAATCTCCGAAGTGCTTGATATCGATGAAGAAAAGTTCGAAGAGATGAAGAAAGAAATCGAGGAAAAGATCAAAGAAATTGATTTTTCATCCGGTAAAGAGGAAGAAAAACCCAAGGATGAATTCACCCAGTGGTTGACGGGAGAGATCGATGAAGATCTAGGAGGCGTGGTTAGCAAAGAGGATAAGGAGAAAAACAAAGGGAATCCCATCTCCCGAGATAAAAACAAAAATACAGATTCTCTAAAAGCTTGGCTTACTGGAGAGGAGGACTCGTTCACAGAATGGTTAGGAGAAGAAACATTTGAAGAAGAAAAAAGGGAGATCGAGGAAGAACTGAGAGAAAGGGATAAGGTCCTAGAAAAAAGAGAAAAAGAACTAAAAGAAAAAGAACAAAAGATAGAACAGCTTAAGGAAAAATTCGAGCGACAGATTGAGAAGATCGAAACCGATGAATTCGATTCTGAAGAAATTCTAGAAGAAAATACTGAATTGGCTGAGGAGATTGAAAGTAAAGAAAAAAGGATCGAAGAGTTAGTACAAGAAAAAGAAGAATTAGAAGAAGATATCGAAGAGATAAAGAAAGGTACAGTTGCCATAGTCAAGTACCTTAGATCTCAAAGAGATGGTGGTTTATCGGGCTCTTTTGAAGGAAAAATAAGTGAAGTCCAGGAAGATGGGTTTGAGGGACTTAAAGAAGAAAACGAGAGATTGAAAGATGAGATAGAAAAGTTGAGATCACGATCGGATAAAGATAGGAGTGAAACTCTACAAACCATGGATAATAAAGACGAACAGCTCCGAGAGTTGAAAGAAGAACTCGCTCACAAAGAAGAGAAAATAGAAAATTTGAAGGAAACAGTAAAGCACAAGGAGAAAGAGCTCAATGAACGCGAAGACGACCTCATGCATAGAGAACAAGTAATAAGAAAAGAAAGACAGAAGTTAGAGGCTAAGAAAAAAGAGATGGAAAACAAGACTGAGCAGGAGCGTAAAAGAGAATTAGAAGAGCTCAAAAAGGAGATCTCGAAGAAGGAACAGGAATTGAAGGCAAAGGAAAAATACATCGAACAGAAACAAAAAGAGATAAGAGCTAAAGAGGAAGACCTTATTGATGAAGAGTTGGAAGAAAGAGAAAAAGAGATCCTACAGGAGATCGAACAAGAAAAATGTAAAACAGGGACAGGTAGGCTCGATGATTTACTACTAGGCGGTATACCTTTAGGTTCCAATGTTTCTATATATGGCCCTCCTCACGTGGGAAAGGAAGTTATGATAAATAGCTTTGTAGCGGAGGGATTGGAGAAGGGTGTACCTGCTATATGGGTAATAACAGATAAAACGATCCAGGATCTAAGAGAGGAGATGAAATTCGTACTTCCCACATACGAAGAATATGAGATGAGAGGTCTAGTTTATTATGTAGATGCATATTCAGCTAGTATGGGTGAAGTCAGCGAATCCGAGAAAGAAAAAGATTATGTTAAATATATAAAAGATCAATCCGATGTGCAGGCTATAATAGAATCGGTGAATGATTTTGCGGGAGAAATAAACCAAGATAACCGATACTATAGGATGGCTTTCGAATCTGTTTCCACGATCATAGCGTATCTGGATACGGAAACAACTTTCAGGTTACTTCAACCTTTCTCGGGTAAAAGAAAGAGGGATAAGGCAGTTTCACTCTATACTCTTGAGAAGGGTATGCACTCTGAGCAAGAGATTTCGATGCTTGGTCATATCATGGACGGTGAAATAAAATTCAAGGTAGATCAACTCAAAAATTATCTGAAAGTAGAAGGTCTGGGAGATGTACAGACTAGAGATTGGATCGAATACTCACACAGCAAAAGTGGAATAACTATGGGTTCTTTCTCACTTGATACTATCAGATAGAGGTTGGATGGTATGGATTATCAGGTTTTATTTGGGCTCGCTACCAATATAATTTTATTGCCCGTTCTTTCTTTATCTCTTTTGATAGTATATATGAATAAAAGGGAATTTTTAGAAGATTCTGGTTTTGATAGGCCAATTGTTGGAATGATAATAATCGGGTCTTTTTTCGGTGTCTTTGCTGATATACCTTTGATCGTTTTCGGTGATTCATTACTCAACATAAACCTTGGAGGAGCTCTGATCCCAGTGATCGTTTGTGGAGTTTTAATCCACAAGAAAAAGATGAACATTTTAGCATTGATCGTGGGTACAACCGTGGTTTCAATACTTGCATATTATGTATCCAGGATCGAACCAGGGATGGGCATCGTCGCTGAATTTCCATATTATTTTTTACCTGCTGCTAGTGGTCTAGTAATTTCACTTTTATTTGGTTTATTGATGAAAAAAGATGAGACATTTCAGATACCTTACGCCTATACCGTAGGTGTTTTAGGCACTCTGATCGGAGCCGATCTGGTCAGGATACCCGAACTGATCGAGATGGGTGTTCTAGGTTCTCTAGGAGGAGCGGGAGCCATGGATCTCGTGTATCTTTCCGGGTTGATAGGAGCTGTTCCTCTCATCTTTATATACTACTTTCGGCATGATTATTCACTACCTTCAGATCCCTTATTAAGAGCGAAGAGGTACCTGAATAAAGGCAAATACGGTAAGAGCAAAAAATACATCATACACGGTGTCCAAAAGGAGATTGACAAGGCCTACCGATTATTGTCTAGAAATACGAATCCGATGTTTTTAAGACCAACTAAGACGCCTTCAGATGTTCTGCAGTGTCTAGGTTTTAATCCAACGGTTGTAGATGATTATATCACTCTCACCCGTAGTGGAGTAAAAAACGACATCATAAAAGCTAAAAAGGATTTATTGACAGGACGACTTTTAAAGATAAGTATAGAAAACAGGTTGAGTGAAGTCTACACTAGTTTTTTAAGAAGATTTTTAGCTTATATATTGGATTTAGTCCTTTTAGGAATTCCGTTCATCCTGTTGTTCATCTATATTTTTTCGGACGTACTATCTCCTAATTCTCAGATTTTAATGGGAGAACCGGTATTTCTTGCTGTTTTATCTTTAGCCACATCAATCCAATTCATATATTTCACTTTGACTGAATGGTATTTTGGAAGAAGTTTAGGTAAAGCTGCAGTTGGTCTCAGAGTTCTTGATGATGATCTAGGCAAAATTAGCTTTGCCCAAAGTGCCGCTAGAAATTCCGGTCGATATGCAGATATCGTTTTAGGTTTCTACATGTTGAGTTTTATCCTGATATTGCGGAGCCCAGAGAAGAAAAGAATAGGCGATTATATCGCTGGTACAAGAGTAGTCAAAACTAAATAATAATTCTTTTATTGGGGACCATGAGATCGAGAATTGAAAATATATTCGAATGGATCGAAGAGGATCTAGACGCGGTAATGATATTGAATTCAGTGAAGCCCCATGTCGACAAGACCTTTTTTTATATTACTGGTCTGAACAAAGGCGAGTTCGAAAACTGTGGATTGATAATTTATCCTGACTATACAGCAGAGATGTGCGTGAGTAAACTGGAATCTGAAAGCGCTTCTAAGTCTGACATACCTAGAAAGGTTATGGAAGATAGAGAAGACCTGAAAGAATGGTTAGAGGAAAAACTGAGTGATGAGGATAAAATCGGCGTTAACGCTTCTGAATTGACCTACAAGGGCTTCAAAAAAATCAAGGATTCCACCGATGCGGAGATAATAGATGTTTCTGATGCGATAGTCGAGGCTAGGAACAGGAAAGATGAAGAGGAGCTCGAAATTCTAGATAAAGCGGGAGACATTGCTTCTAGGGTCGCAGAAGAGATAACTGAACACATAGAGGAAGGAATGAAGGAGTTTGAAGTGGCGGCCGAACTATCTTATCGTATGAGAAAAAAAGGCGCTACAGGAGACGCTTTTGAGATAATATCTGGTAGTGGGCCTAACTCTGCAGAGCCGCATTATACCTCTGGAAAGAGGGAACTTCAGAAAGGAGATTTTATAGTGCTCGATTTTGGAGCACTTTATAAACGATACAGATCCGATATCACCAGGACTTACATAATAGGTGAAGCCTCTGACCGCCAAGAAAGGATGTACCAAACAGTTTTAGAAGCTCAGGAAGCCGCGCTAGAGATGATAGAACCTGGTGTCGAAGGAGCCGAAGTACACAACGCTGCTAAAGAAGTCATCGATAGTACTGAATTCGAAGGAAAATTCATCCATGGTCTCGGCCACAGTATAGGCCTTTCTACCCATGATGGTTCTGGATTATCACCTAATGTAGAGGTGACGTTAGAGCCCGGGATGGTGTTTACCGTGGAACCAGGTATTTACATATCCGATTTCGGAGGCGTTAGGATAGAAGACGATATAGTGGTTACAGAGGAAGGCTACGATTTGCTAACTGACGCGGACAAAGAGATGAAGGTCCTGTGAGCCTACGGAATTAAAGACAAAATATTTATATTCAACTAATGATTATCCTAAGCGAGGTGTAAACTTGGCTATAGGATTTGTGCTCGTTAAAACAGTACCCGCAGCGGGACGAGAAGTGTACGATATAGTTAAAGACATGGAGAATGTCATAGAAGTCCATTCCCTTTTCGGTGAATACGATCTTATACTCAAGTTGCAAGCTAAAGATTTCAACACCCTCGGTCAGACAGTCGTTGATGACATAAGATCTATCGAGGGAGTTGAAGATACTAAAACTTTGACAGGTATAGAATTTTAGGAGGTAAAATTATGGGATTAGATGCATGGACTTTCGTGACGGTTCTTCTATTGACGCTGGGCTTAGGACTGTTTCTAGCCGGTATATTCACGGCGTACTTTGGAAGAGGGAAGAGCAGGATGGTCGGAACGGTATTGACTATCATAGGAATACTGGTTTGGATAGGATCATACGCCGGTTATTACGGAGAGTACTTTGGAACTCAAACTTTCGTAGAAGTTCTGAAATACGCTCTCTTCTTTGTCGGAGCTTTTGTAATAGGCGCCGTGATCGCTCTTGGCATATTTTTAGTAGCGATAATGAAAACATAGCCCGACCGAAAAAACTATTTTACCATTCTTTTTTACCCCTGATATGGATGTAA
>SL_8KL_010_SEDDRAFT_10004543_pt1 | contig 11104 bp, 11 predicted proteins | sample SodLakKL_010_SED_4_FD_11160 | JGI IMG/M metagenome (IMG submission 11160) | reverse complement strand
GGTTACACATGCTTTCTTGACAATGATATCCCTCTCTACTGCGGAGAAGGTACTAAAATGATAATAGTGAACTACGAACAGTCTTCTTCGGCAGGACCCTCTAAGGATTATTACCTTGCAAACCTGACAAAAACTATAGACGAGGAGTACAAGGATTTTAGAACTTTCAGGACCGGAGATAGATTCAACATAGGCGATATCGATGTAGAACCGGTCCATGTAGATCATTCAGTGCCCGCAGCCTACGGCTACATCATCCGGACGAGTTCGGAGACGATAGTCTACACAGGGGACTTCCGGCTTCACGGCCCTAAGGCAGATATGAGCAAAGAGTTCATCGAAAAAGCGTCTAAAGCAGACCCTGATCTTCTAATAACGGAAGGTACGAACATCACTGGAGGACATATATCTTCGGAGGCAGAAGTTGAAGAAAAGATCGATTCGTTGATCAAAGAGACACCCGGTCTCGTCGTTGTCAGCTTTTCGCAGAGAAATATCGATAGATTGAAGTCTGTCTACAGGGTGGCTAGAAACAACGATAGAAAGCTTGCCATCTCGATGAAACAGGCATTTCTCGTCAAAGAGTTGAGAGATGATCCGCATTTGGACATATTCGATATCAAACAAGATGACATCATGGTATTCGGGGGAGAAAAATCGAGCAGATATGAATGGGAGAAAAGGGTGCTGGATGAAGTGGAACTCTGGAAAGGAGAAGACATCAACCCGATACAGGAAGAAGTGGTCCTTACGGCGACCTATTACGACATGAACGACCTCATGGATGTAGATCCAGTCAGCGGGAGCGTTTTTATATCATCTCAGTCCGAAGCATTCGACGAGGAGGGCGAGATACAGCACGAAAAACTGCTGAACTGGTGCGAACACTACGGACTTCCGCATTATCAAATCCATACTTCCGGGCACATCTTGCCACACCAGCTTAAAGACGCGATCGAGAAGATAAATCCCGATGAGGTCATGCCCGTCCACACTGATAGACCTAAACTCTTCAAAAGATATATGGATGATCTAGAAGCGGATATAGTGCTACCAAAGATGAACGAAACTTTAAAACTGTGAAAATTCTTTAGTTCTTTTTCTGATTTTTATATTATAAATAAAAACCGGGAGACCCGGTTTGGATCTCCCGGAGCACCTCCCTCCCTGGGAGTAAAGGACGTTCCGATAATGAACGCCCCTCTATCGTAAAGGGTTTTAAGCGTACCTCCTGGAGTTGTCGCTCCTATCGTCGCTCTTCTTTTCTCCTATGTAGTAGTCCATCGCCTCTTCACCCTCCAGTTCCTTCTCACAGGCCGTCTCAAGGTCTTCTTGGGTCACCACTTCTTCTTCGCCCATCAGGGATCGTCGCGCAGCATTCACTACTGCATTCCTTATCTTGCCACCCGGGAAGTCGTATTTCCTCGCGAGTCTCTCGATATCCACGTCTTCGGCTAAGGGGAGTTCATCCGGCAGGTGGTACTCCCAAATCTTTTCTCTCGCCTCAACGTCGGGAACGGGGAACTTCACTTTCAGGTCCATCCTCCTTTCGAGCGCGGGGTCTATACTTTTGGCTAGGTTGCTGGTCATTATGATTATGCCCGAATGCTCCTCTAACTCCTGCAGTATCAGGTTGACCATCCTGTTCTCCGTCGCATCTGTTGAAGAGTGCGCTCCTGTCCTCATCTTCAACAGACCTTCGGCCTCGTCCAAGAGTATGACGCCTTCTTTTTCTTCTACCAGCTCGAACATCCTGCCGACGTTCTTTTCCGTTTCACCGTACCACACGTTGACAATATCGCTCAAAGAGACCTTGTGGACCTCCTTGTCCAGTCGGTTGCCTATCGCCTTCGCCATCATGGTCTTACCCGTGCCGGGAGGTCCGGAGAATAGCAGGTTTATGCCCTCCCTCTCTCCGATCACCGATTTCATGTTCCACTCATCAAGGAATTTCTCCTTCGAGCTTTCCTGTGCAAGGAGCGAAAGTATCGAATCCTTGAGTTCCTGTGGAAGCACGACGTCGGAGAAAGAGACCTCCGGATCTAAGCTCTCCATCAGGTCCTTCTTCATCTTCCTATCTTTTCGGGAGCTAGATCTGCCGCGCTTCTCTTCTTTTATCTCCATCTCACCCGTCCCGAGTATGGCATTGGCGGCGTCTGCCCTCAGGTAGAACTTTGATCGTTCTATCTCGGAATATCCTTTCTCCCTGTCTCTTCTCCCCGGTGGTCTTCGATGAGATCTTTTTGACTTCCCGCTTTTGATTATCTTGTTATCCAGCAGTATCGAATCTTCCGTCAACAGTTTCCTCGTTTCTTCTGGAGGCGTTCCGTGGGTGAGCTTCAAGGCGTGTATCAGACTCTCTCCGTCTAGAGTTATCTCGCTCGGACCTATGCCGACGCCTCTTTTGCTCAACAATAGTAAGACAATGGTTTTCTCCTCTTCGGACAGTTCATGTTCCTCGTAGAACTCGGTGGAGCGGAACGGGTCTTCCTCATCTTCACCATTCTCCTTCTTTTCCTCTAGCTCCTTCAGCTTCTCACTGTACCTTGCGCTTTTATCTTCGAATATCTCCGGCGATGGCTTGTGAAGAAAGTATTTCGTGTCGCCTATTATCTCGTTGAAGAGAGTTATCGCGGCCTTAAGGTACTCGTCGTTGCTTTCGAAGGTTTCGACATCGTCCAACTCGAGATAGTAGCCGAGCTGGAAGAGTTTGAGCTTGTTCAAACCGTGCATGTACATCTCGTCTGACCTCCTGCTCATCTCGGATCGACCTCCTCGAAGGTGTTTTTAGAGACTGCGCGAGAGGCTACCCTGGTAGATACATTTTTCATCATGACACATTTCACCTCGATATCACACGGAGGAAAGCAGGATGAATTGGATCAGGTCAGGCGTAACGGGAACCTTCTTCTTCCTACGTTCTTCCATCCGGCGGTCCTCCTGTGCATCTTAACCCTATATGTCTAGCATTATTTAGTTATTACGGATAAGTTCGTTACTTTACTAAGATAAAAGTTAAATAACAGTTTTAACAATGTAGTAATGAATAATATCCTTAACTTCGAAAGGGTTATTTGGGAATAATGTTCGGGTTGATAACATGGGACTTCTGAGCAAGATATTCGGGATAGAACAGGAATCCAAAGGTGTTCCAACACCTCAAGAGCTCGAGAACGAACTCCGTAAAGTTTGCAGGACAGGTAAGATACAACTAATGTTCTGCGGGATAGATGAGGATTTTTTCGGAAAGGATCATACTAAGATGTCAGAGTCCGAGCTGTGGGAGCAACTGGTGTTTTACATAGTTGCCTCCGGCTTAAGATCCAAGCAGATCTCCTATTATCTCAATAGGATCAAGAAGGCCGGGTTATTGGACAGGAAAAAGATAAGGCGAAATCCGGAAGAATCTAAGGAAAAATTTGCTCAGAAGATGTACGGATGCCACAATTACAAATCAAAGGCTGATTGGATCGTCAAGGATGCAGAGAAATTAGAGGGCGGTTCGATAAAGGACATCTTAGAATCCGCAGAGAACGGTGAAGAGGCCCGTCGGAAATTGAAGAGAGAGGTAGTCGGTTACGGCCTGAGGCAGAGCAGCGTTTTCCTGACGAGCGTCGGCTACACGAAAGAGCTGGCGATACTTGACGAGCGCGTAACCGACTATATGGATAAGATAGGGCTGAAAGGAAGCCATTTGAAGTGGAACAAAGATTACCTGGAGTTAGAGGATGTGATGAGGGATTATTCCGATGAACTGGGTTTTGAAGTGTCCATGGTTACCACGGCCATTCCTACTGCACTGAATAATAAGGGCTACGCTGCACTCTCTTGGTTGATGAGCTAAACCCGAATACTGGAATATGAAAATATGTTTGAAAAACTGGATTGAGCATGAGGTGTATAAGATGAGGACCGAAAATTGTCCCGAGTGCGGTAGGCCGATGATCGGAAACGATGAAGTTCTACTGTGTCCGATCTGTGGTTATAATACCGCTGATGAGGATGAATAGGAAATGAGTTTTAATTTGAGCTGATAAGAAGGATAAGTAAAGGATAGAAGATAGGGAATCAAAAAAAGATTAAGATATCTTGGAGAATTAAGACTTTAAGTTTGCTGAGGGTAAAACTCATTTACGCCCTGTTAAGTAACGAAGCTAGCTCATTGAAACGATAATAAATTAGAAAGCAAGAATGAGTTGGTTAGGCCTTTAGAAAGGAGGAAAAAACATGACTAAAGTTATAGCAATAGACTTCGACGGGACGTTGTTCGAATACAACGGCTGGAAGAACTCAGCCCATTACGGAGAGCCGATAGACGGGGCAAAAGAGGCAGTGGAAAAGCTCCGGGACAGAGGATTCAAGATCATGATCTTCACCACTCGCGGAGATGTAGAGGGCGTGAAGGAGGCTTTGGAAAAATACGACATACCGTACGATTACATCAATGAGAACCCACATGCACCTCCCGAAGCTGATATATCAGACGTCAAACCTCCGGCAAACTATTACATCGATGATCGAGCGGTTCACTTCACAGGAGATTGGGGCGAAACGATGGAAGAGATAGAAAAGCGGGAAAAAGAAGAGGATTAAGATTTTTTGAAGGATCAAGTTTCATATCATTGCTTTTCTCACAGCTGATGAGACCTTTACAGTCTTTTGCAGCTCCTTACTGACATCACCGTGTTCATCGAAAGTCGACCTCACCTTACCATTATTGAACTCGTCGTCGTGCATGCCTTTCCAGATACCGTGTACACCGCAGCCTAATCCCTTCAATTTTACGTATCCAAATATCTGTGCGGTGTACCTCAACAGCAGATAAAGATTTTGATGGTCTATGCTGGCTTGTGAGGGATCAGGTTGTTCCAAAAGCACGAAATCCACATCGAAATCTTCGACCTTTTCGGGAAAGTCCTTCTCAAAACCCAGGAGTATAGGTTTCTTCTTCGTTTCTCTCTTGGAATCCTCGTACTCCTTGATTATGCGCAAGTCTCTCTCTTCACTATTCTTGGCATAATCTTCATCGCCGTGGAAGATGCTAGTCATCTTCCTGTCGATGTGGTCCATCTCAGCATGGGCTAACTTTGCCTTCCTACTGACCAGTTTGTACTGTTCATCGAAGTCTTGGAACTTCTCACCACCGACCTCGGTAAGTTCGTCGACCTCTTCTTTCTTGTATCTCCGGTTGTATTTATCTCTCACTTCGCTTGATACCATGTTGCTCAAGATCATCTCCATGCTCTCTGAAAGGCCTTCTTCTTCTAGAGCGGTCGTCAATGTAGAGGAAACAAACCGTTTGTAGAGGACATTCGTGTCGAAACACAGGGAATACTTTCCGATATTTCCTTTCATCTTCCTGATAGTATGTAAAATATCCTCTCCGAAATGTTCTAGTTCAAAGGCTCCGGCTGCTATAAGAACGGTCCTCAAAGGATCTGTCCCGGGAATTTCATCCATCAAGTGGTTGGGTAATTTACTTCTCGCTTCTTCAACTTTGTTTTTGAAGGTTTCTAAATCTGTCGCGGTTTCACAATTCCAATTCGATCTTTCCAACTCAACATCGAAGATATCGGTATCCAATAGTGGAGAGTGAACGGAGAAATTTCTTTTCTCTTTCAGATAACACAGGTTCAGAAGGATGTTTATCTGGGAATCGACGAGTTCAATCTTTGACAAAGTGTTCACCTCCGGTCATCTCAAGGAGTTCCTGTCTCGGAAGAGGTATATCAAGGTAGGGTCTCTTCGCAGATTCGTCGACCTCATCGATATAGAGGTAATACACATCTTCAACATCTCTCTTCATCGCCTGGACCAGCGATCCGCTCGCCATGAACTTTCTGGCAGGGGTGATGTCCAAAACTATCTTGCTTTCCTCAGATTTTTCCATTATCTCTTCTACTATCTCAGCAGGTCCCATCAGATCGAACCTTTCCTTCACTTCGTGTTTTTCTATATTGCATGATATCTCTTCAGCTTCAAGTATCTGGTTCAACCCTTCTACACATGATTCTGCCCTGTCTTCGTCTGAACTTCTGAAAAGAATGTGTACTTTTGAGGGTCTTAGGTCCCTATGGTGAAGAATCGCCCAAAATGAATTGACGACAGCCCATTCACTCCTACCAACGAAGGTTATGAATGTAACATCTTTTTCAGACAACTCTATGACCCCGATGAAAGAAGTTACTCTCAGTATATAATTATTGGTCTTTTTTTGTAAATGTATTGTGTGGCAATTCAAGAGAAGAGAAACAGATATAATTGATGTAAAATTAAGAGGCATGAGAAAAACTAAATGGATTAGGGCATATACTTCAGTAAACTTTGAAAATCTGTGGTGATGGAATTGGGAGAAATTTGTGAAAAGTGTGACGGGACGGGGGAATGCAGTAACTGTGAAGGAACTGGCGAAATAGGTGATGGTTTGTTTGGATTGGGTCTAATAGAAGACTACTGTCCAGAGTGTAATGGGACAGGAAAATGCAAGTACTGTGATGGAACTGGAAAGGTCTCTTAGTTTAAGAAATAAAGATTTCTAACCGTAAGATAATTAAATAAAAGTTCTTTTGATTTCAAATACTAGAAATTTATAAAAACTGATTTTTTAGTTTACCTCTATAACTTTAAATTAAAGACTAATCATACCAAATACTTCTCCCATCATAAAATAACATTTAAACTGTGATTCAAACTTCTCTGACAGGCAGCCCTAATTTGTCAAGTTCCTCAGTTATTATCTCATTGACTCTCTCTTCTCTCAACTTGTGCCTGTACTGATATTCAAATATCTCTCTAATTTCCATCTCTAACCTCTCCCACGACAAATCATCTCTGATTTCTCCACTCTGTAATATAGAGCAGATTTCATGCCTTAGTCTCTCTTCTTCATTATTCATTTTTATACCTCCTTTCCCCAATAGATTGGTCTATCAATTTTCTAAGATGTAAGGGTAATACGAGAACAAATTTCATTTCTCTTCCCCCTTTTCAAACTTTTTGAAACTAATTTTTATGGGATCTAATGTCTCTTGAGTGCCGTCGTGGTATATCACTTGGCAGCTGCCGTCATCTCTCAATTTGAACAATTTAGAAGATTTTTCATTTTCCCCTATTTCATCTATTTTAGATTTTATCTTATCCTTCATTTCAGGTTCTTTTCTTTTCAAGTACTTATCAGCAGCTTCGACTAACTCTTTGATGTCTTTCAACGCTCTCTCCTTTTTTTCATCCATATATATCAAAACCTCCTGAATTATCTAATCGATATTCATCTGAATGAAGAGAGTAGTCCATGACATTATGTTTTTCAGATTTAACACCCTCTAGAAGATCCTTTTGACATACCTTTTTCCTTGATTCACTTAAGGCGAGCCTTGCTGCATAAAGAACTACATTCTTGATTTCCCCTCCTGTAAGTTCATATTTATGAGCCAATCCCTCTATATCAACATCTTCAGCTAAGGGTAGGGAATCAGGGATATGATGATCCCATATCTTTCGTCTCGCTTCATAATCAGGTCGTGGGAACTTCACTTTCAAATCAAATCTTCTAGAAAGGGCTTTGTCTAATGCTATTGAGTAATTCGTAGTGAATACTAGAATCCCACTGTGGTTTTCCATTCCACGAAGGAAGATATCTACAATTCGGTTTTCGGTAGAACCAGCGGCTCCATTAGAAATGGATCTTTTTTTCAGTATACCCTCAGCCTCATCAATAATAATTATAGCCTTTTCTTCGTCTATTCGATCAAAGACTTTTTGGACCTTCTTTTCTGTCTTCCCGTACCAATGACTAAGAAGATTATCCAAAGGTAATGAATAGATATCTTTGGAGAGATAGGTCCCTAATGCCTTAGAAAAATAGGATTTACCTACTCCAGAAGGGCCTGTAAAAAGAAGATTAAGACCTGACCCTCCTTCGATTACTTCACCCATCCATTTGGAAAATTTATCCTGTTCAGCCATTTGATCAACCGTCGCTAGAACAGATTTCTTCAGCTCGGAGGGGAGAACCACCTCCTCTGGGTCGACCTCTTCCTTCAGTGGATCTAATATCCCATTTCCGTCTTTTTCTTTTGAGGAGGGGAGATCCCTTAGAGGTGAAGTAGTTGAAGAGGTTTTCTGAGTATCATAGTACGACTCGATACGTTTAGCCCTTTCCATCTCCCCTAGGATTTTTGATATTGCATATTCTCCTATCCCAAATTCCATCTTTTCTATCTCCATATCTTCCGGGTAGCTGCCGGGATATCCAATGATCTTTTTTTCTACTAACTTAGAAGACTTTAGGAGGTATCTTCGAGCTTTTATTACCGGTGTATTATGTAATGTGTGAAGACAGGTTACTATCTCTTCACCAGAAAGTGTTGGTTTATCTACCTGGACTCCTAGTCCATTTTTTGCCAGCAAAAGAAACACTATAGTTTTCTCCTCCTCTTCCATCTCTTGATTCTCGAAAAACTTTGTAGAATCAAACTTTCCTATTTTCTTTTCACCTTCTAATCTTACCGTTTTCAGTTGTGATAGCTTTAAGTTGTATTTTTTTGCTAACTTGTCTTTTCGATAGTTGTCAGGCACTTTATGAAGATCCTGAATATCATCGATTATGTCCAAAAAAATGTGAATTGCCTTTTCAACATATTCTTGATTATCTTTGAACATATCTATTTCCTCAATCGATTTAGTTGCTCTGTCGAGAAGTAGAATTTTTTTAGCTCTCTCCACATTTTGATTATCTTTAGCTACCATATGACCACTAGGCTAGGTTAGATTTTAGGTCAATTAAATTAGTTTCTTGGGATGAATAATGAAAATGGTTACATGTTGCGTCCAATGTACTTAGTTGCAACACAAAAAAAGTTAAATTGATCTATCTATTGTTTATTTCAATGAACAAAGATTTCGATTCAAATAGTGATTATGACATACCAATCTTAGAAGCTTTGAAGACAGCTAAACTAGAGGCTGATAATCCTTCGGACGCAGCATTATGGAAGGCCGAAATCAGAAGAAGAGTTAAAAAAATTTATTCTGACATAGGACCTCTTAATAAAGCAACGGTCGGTAGAAGGATTAAATCTTTGTTAGATTACGAATTGGTAGAGGAAAAGTTTTTCTCAGAAGATTACAAAAAAACACGTAAAAAGAAAGAAAATCGCACCCACATGGGAGATAAAGGATTTAGGATTACTGAAAAAGGTGAAGAATATCTAAATGAAAATTATGGTGATCATCTAGCCGAAGTAAGTTGTAGCGCCCTCTATGATTTTATCACGGAAAGATATAAAGGAAAATGTAAAAATTGCGAAAAAGAAGATAAAAATTGTCTTGAGCTATCTACAGATATCCTAACCGGTAAAAACACCCCATTTTTAGACCTCGATGACGAAATTGTTGGAGAAGCAAAGAGTTACAGAGATAATGCGAAGGACGTAAAAGAAGTAGCTGGATTGATATTGTTTTGGTCGTATTTCCAAAGAGCGATCAAAAACGAAATGAAAGTAGAACATGGAAGAGAAAAAAACGAGGTTCTAAAAAGAATGGCAATAAGAGATCCAAGGGTTGCGGAGTTGGTTTTTTCCACTTATATACTACCTGATGAAGATATAAAGGATATTTATGAAGGCTGGAATAAAGGTTTGACTATGGTTTTACCAGCCGATCAATACTTAGTGATTGATGTTTTAAAAGACAATGAGAAGGGATTAACCAGAGATGAAATAGAAAAGGAATTGGAAAAGATTCGTATCACCTATGACTCCTCAATTACTCTAAGACATTTGGTTGAGAAAGGTTTACTAAAAAAAATAGATAAAAAAGGCGAGACTAAATATAAATTACAGGAGGTATAAAAAATGGTTAAAATGGAACATATATTAAAAGGATCCGAACCAGATTATCGTTGGTTTAGTAAAGATGTAAGAAATTTCTTAAATCGGAATGGGGTATTACCAAAGAAACCAAAAGAAGGCAAAGAGAAATTCCCTATATATGATAGTGACGGGAACAAATACATCGCAGAATTTGACCATCAAGGAAGACTATTTTGTAGGGACTGGTATGATCAGTTCATGCCGGAGGAAGGCGATAAAATTATGGTGAGAATCGAAAACGGGGAACGAATTATAATATATCCTGCTGAAAAGGAGACGAACGGAAAACAGTCATTAGATGAGAGTGAAAAGGAAAAAGACCATAAAACATCAGAAAAAGGTTCTGAGTCGCCGTTAATAAATATCAAAGTTGAAATTAACTTCAAATAATTCAAAAATGGGACGACGAGGTTCCTTTTGGAGGAGATCCAATACTAAAATTTAGGTATACTACTTTAGATATATTTATTGATGCTGAAAGTACTAGAGATTTGTGGGAGTAGAAGATTTATTGATTAAAGAACCAGTTATTATCCCCCCTTAACAAAACCTGAAAATTAATTATATAAAAGAAAAGATATCATAAATTTCTCAAAAATTTTATTATAGTTGAACTAATTAGAGACTTGTATCTAATCACGAGAGGGGAAAAATGGTTATTCACCAAGAACGAGAACCTGTTGGCTTGGAAGATGAGATTAAGAACTTATTAGATAAAGAATTAGATAAAGAAAAACTTGGTCAAAAAGGAGATTTACGCGAAGAAGCTGTAAAACTATTTCAACAATTATTTGTTGAAAAATTGAATTTTGATGTGGTAACTGGGACTTTAACAGGTGTTGCTGAAGAGATACCTACTGACGATTGGAGTAAAAGTTCGAAAGCCAAAAAAGCTTTCATGTTGGCTGAAGCTCTAAATTTCAGAGTCCTTTATATCGAACTAGAGTCTATGACTAGAACAACAGAGAGACATGCAGTTTCAACTATGAGGGCACAGGGATGGGCTAGAGAAAAAGAGTTCATAGCAATTTTTTACGAAGAGGGGTCTGATATATGGCACTTGGTGAGCCCTTATGAAGAGGAAGGTGAGGGGAGGACTGTATTGAGAAGATATGTAATAGGAAAAGGAGAAACTCACAGGACTGTTTCTAGAAATCTTGCAAAGATGGATGTTGAGAGGACAGAAGCATTATATGACAGAGTTCAAGAGGCCTTCAGACTACAGCCAGTAA
>SL_8KL_010_SEDDRAFT_10004540_pt1 | contig 11116 bp, 8 predicted proteins | sample SodLakKL_010_SED_4_FD_11160 | JGI IMG/M metagenome (IMG submission 11160) | reverse complement strand
CTTGTAAAGGCCAAACCGCCAATCTGGTATCGGATAGTCGCCTTCGCTGTAGCCTCTCGTAGCTTCTATGTCATGGAATTTGAACAGTCTCAAGTCCCAATCTTCATCTTCGAACAGGGTCTCCATCGCATTGCCGAATTCGAGGTCAACATGATCAAACCAGTTCATGCGAACTGATATTTCTGGTTCATCATCGAATTCTTCACCGTCTTCTTCTAGAGAACCACCGTAGCCCGTTCCACCTGTAAAGTACCAGTCTTGTTTCAATGTCTCTTCTACTTTGAAATGGAATTGTCTTGGACCATTAACATCCAATCCCAATTCTGTGCTTTGTGGGATGAGGAAATCCTCTGGGTGAATCCAGAACCAAGCCTCTCCGTCCGAATTAGTCGTGGTAGTCATTATTGGATCGCCCCAAGGACCATCTCCGGGTCCATCTTTGTAGTACAGTTTGAATTCCCAGTCTTCTAACCCTTCTCCATATTCATACAAATCACTTTGTTCGTCGCCGTAGTACTTGAATATATTTATAAGCATATACTCTTCACCTGTTGCTGTTATATCACTGTCCTCCATTATTCCGGAGGCGTTTGTAATCACTGTTACGCCAATTCCTAGGCTGCCTATAGCAAGGAAACTCGCTATCAACAGCGCTAATACATATTGTTTCAAGTTTTTCACCGACTATATAATGAGTAGAGTAGTATATATAACTTTCTTAAACTATCAATATTTTAGTATATCTAAATATAATATAAAGAAGGTTGTTTAATTGCTAAATTTCAGTCAAATTCGATCTAAAAAAGGAAAGTAAGGAAGATTTTATCCCTCAAAACAGTCTAAAAAACCTAGATCACTTGGCCGATGTAGCAGGAGAATCCTTTTTCTTCAATACCTTATAAACCTTCTTCACAGTTTTAGGTTCACTAGCAATATCTTGAGATCCTTTTTTGACCAAGAGAGGATATTTTTTTACTATTTTTTCAGTATCAGATGGAACATTTGGCTCTTCAGAAATCCTCTTGACCCTGACTTTAGATTTTTCTCTTAGATAACTTCGATATGTATCCGAAACTACACTGCCAATAACCCATGTCATTCCAAGCAAGATTAAGTTGATCGACCAGAATCCAATAAAGACCACTATGAAATAATTCTGGTATTCAACATTGGTCATTATGGTACTCAACTCAGCCTCACCACTAGTGGGAACTGGTGTACTCGTGATGAATAGATAAGCCGGACCTAGAGAAGGCCATAACAAGAAAAAACCTTTCAACCAAGTCGGCCAATTGCTCCACTTCATACTTTCAGACAATTTCAATACAGTTAATTTCAAACCCATAATTATGCCTCCAATCTATAAACGATACTCGTATATATAAATATATCTAAAGTATATAGAGATGAAAACCCGTTAGATTGATAAATCATCCTTCCCTTAATCTAAAATCAAGGGTGGTTGGATGTCCGAGATAAAGATAGGGACATGCGGTTATGGATATTACAAACCTGAAGAAGGCTGGAAGGAGAAATATGAAAGCAAACTCCAAGCCTATTCAGAAGCTTTCCAGACCGTCGAGATCAACAAGACTTTCTACAAACTACCGATGGTCAAAACGGCAGAAAAATGGAGAAAAAATACCAGTGAAGATTTCATGTTCAATTTTAAAGCTTGGCAGGCCCTGACTCATCCAACTTCAAGTCCCACGTGGCGGAATAAAAAAGATCAACTTACCGAGTCACAGAAGGAAAATTTCGGTTATCTCCAACCTAATGAAGATATCATCGAGGCTTGGAACAAAACTAAGGACATAGGAGAGGCCCTAAAAGCGGACGTCTGCGTTATCCAGTCACCAGGCAGTTTTGGCTACAGCGAAAAAAATGAGAAAAACATGCGGAAATTACTCGGAAAAATCAATCGAGGCGATCTAAATATCGCTTGGGAACCAAGAGGTGATTGGAAAGAAAAACCAGAAAAAGTGAAGGATATCTGTGACGATCTTGACCTTATTCATGTAGTCGATATCTTAAGGCGAGAACCTACTTCAGATCATCCTACAGCTTACATAAGACTTCACGGACTGAATCCCGAAGAATACGACTATGATTACGATTATTCAGAAGAAGAACTTCATGATCTCGCAGAAAAATTAGAAGATCTGTCGGAAGACCACGATAAAATATACTGCATGTTCAACAATTATGAGATGTTCGAAAATGCAGAAAAATTGAAAAGGATTTTGTAGGAACTCCTCTCTTGACCTCTAACCTATTTTAGCTCTCCTCAAGTTTTTTCTCTAGTTCAGATATCCTTTCTTTCAACTCTCTGATTTCCTCTTTTTTGTCTTTCTCCGTAGGTTTCATCATCTTTTCATAAGTAGACCTGATCGGCTCTAGAATGTTTTCTATTCGGTCCATATAGTCCTTTTCAGTAAGCTCTGTGAGTTCTTCGATCTTTTTAGCCAACTTTGGCTTCTTCCTTGCGAGATTTTCCCAGAATTCCTTGTAAATATCATCGTGCTTTTCTGGTATCTTTGACATCTTTTTGTCCAATTTATCAGAGATCAGGTCCCATTTTTCTAGTAACTTTTTGGCTTCATCGTGTTCCTCAGCAAGACCTCGTAACTCCTGAGAGACCTCCTCAGAAAATTCGTCCCAAGTATCACTTAGCTCCTCTTCCTTCTCCTCAAGCCTGTTTCGACCTTCTTCTAGCTCTTCTCTTACCTCTTTGATCATGTCGAACCAAAGTGGGTAAAGGTCTCTCAACTTTCTATCGGTATCGGTCATCACTTCACGACTTTCTTCGGTATGATCTTGAATTATATCCCTAATTGCCTCTCTTCTCAATTCGATCTCTAGAGGTATCTCTCTAAGATGGAAATTCATCTCGTCAGTAAAGGCGTCCCATTTATTACTTAAACTCTCGACGTCCTCTTCAGGCAGTTCCCTCTTTGCCAGTTTCTCTATATTCTTTCTTATGACATCCGATTGTTCTTCCCACATCTTTTCGAGTTCTTCCCAATATTTCTCCGGACTGATCTTTAGATTTTTTAAATCCTTACCTGCTTCTTCCTGCATATCTTTCCAGAACTTCTTTATATATCTCGGTGCACCCATATCGAAGTCATCGAAGAGGTCAGCAGTTGGAAGAGCTTCTTCTGATTCTGTTTCGACTCCCTCATCTTCGGAACCAAATCCCATTTCTTCCTTGACTTCATCGTAAAGATCAGTAGAAAGCAATTGTTCCGCCATGTCGTCCTTTAGCCAATCCTGATCGATTTCGATACCAAGGCTTTCTAAAATCTCTTCCATCTCATCTCTCAAGAATTCATTTTTGAACTTTTCTATCAGTTCATCGTCGTTTTCTTCCTCATCATAAACTTCTAAATATCTTTCATACAGTTCTTCTACATCATCCATATTGATCACTCCCTGTTTTTATCATATTAATACCTTAGAGCTTAATATATTTTTTTATTTTACATTTTCTTATATAATTCTGCTCTTTAACTTTCATCTACAGGACATTCAATATTAGGACAAGAAGGAATCTCATTACCGTGTGGACAGAAAGAAGGTGCACCCATCTTTTCACATATCTCATCTATCATTTCCATATCGAAGATATGCTCGAGCTCACATGCCTTTTTGTGCATTTTATCATCGGATATATCAAAAAACTCATTCAAAAAAACTTCCAGTACCCTATGGGTTCTGACTATCCTCCTACCTTCCTTTTTACCTTTTTCCGTCAATTCAACACCATGGTAAGGTCTATAAATCACATAACCTTCCTCTTCTAGCTTTGGGAGTACCTCTGTCACCGACGGAGACGATACACTAAGGTCCTTAGCGATCTCTCCGGTCTTGATTTTATCTTTTTCTTCCAAAGACAGCTTATAGAGGGTTTCCAAATACTCTTCTTTAGTTTCTTTGTTCATCGTTAACCTCTAAGGTTTAAACACTTAGTTAAATTTTCTCCAAAATAGAGAAAATAAAAGAAGTATAGCGGGGAGTGGATTTGAACCACTGGTCTCCGGGTTATGAGCCCGACGGAATATCCTGGCTATCCTACCCCGCTATTTTGCATTTGAAACTCAAAACTCAATTCTGGGAATTTTCATACATATATGTTTCTTATAAATTTTTCCTTGAATTCAGGTACGCTTGAACCACTTTTCGATCTCTTTTTCGGAGAAGCTGACGATAGTTGGTCTTCCATGTGGACAGGTATAGGGATTCTCCATCTTTCCCAGCTCTTCCAATAATCGCTTTGCGTTCGTGATGGAAAGTTTATCACCTGCGGTGACGGAATCATGACATGCCATGTACTTTATCATCTCTTCCTTCCTTTCCTCAAGAGAGTTGCTGTTCCAATCGCTGAGTTCATCGAGTACGGAGTGAAGAACTTCTTTTTCCTGCACCTCTCCGAATATCACCGGGACTCCCCTGATCCTGAAAGTGGTCTTTCCAAAGTGATCTATTTCAAATCCGAGTCTATCGAGAAGTTCTTCATTAGCTCTCAACAAAGCAGCTTCCTCCGGTTTTAATTCTACATTTTTTGGAGATACAAGTTTTTGACTATCAATCTCGTCTTTAACCTTCTCTTTAAGATTTTCATAATTTATCCTCTCATGAGCAGCATGTTGATCAACGACCGCCATCCCGGACGGTGTCTCAACCACAATATAAGAATCTTTTAGGATGCCTACAACGCTCATATGGGAAAGTTTCGATTCTTTCACCTCTCTTTTTTCTTCGATCCCTAATCTAGATTGTTTTCCTGCGGATAACTCTTCCGTATCTTTTTTCTCTTCAACGCCTTCATCGATGTCCATCTTCTCCTTTTCAGCTGATTTATCAGGTACCAAGTCCTCTTTCAAAAGTGCCTCATTGACTGCTTTAGCTACTCTCTCCTTTACTTTTTCCGTCTCTAAAAACCGTATCTTGGTCTTGGTCGGGTGAACATTGACGTCTATCTTTGTGGGATCTATCTCTATGTCGAGAAAGGCTAGGGGATATCTTCCTTTTTTAAGTAGAGTCTCAAATCCATCTACGATGCCGTTTTTGAGAACGTTGTTCTTCACGAATCTCGAATTTACATAGGTAAAGATATGTTTTCTATTCGACCGAGTTATCTCAGGTTTGCTCACGAACCCTCTTATTGAAAAATCATCAAATTCCTTTTCAACATTCACCATCTTCTTTGCGATCTCCTTCCCATAGATAGATTTTATATTTTCCAACATCGAAGAGGATTTTGGAACGAAGGTCAATTCGTTCCCATTGTGTGAAAGTGAGAATTGAACTTCGGGATTGGCTATGGCGTTACGAGTAACGACTTCGCTGATTTGCGAAAGTTCCGTGTTCGTCTTCTTCAGGTATTTTTTCCTCGCAGGAGTGTTGTAAAAAATATCCTTGACCTCTATCGAGGTCCCTACGGCACAACCAGTCTCCTCTATATTCTTGATATCGCCTCCCTCAAGAACTATCTTAGTCCCTTCGACCTGGTTCTCTGGTTTAGTCTTGGCCGTTACCTTCGAAACCGCAGCTATACTCGGTAGCGCTTCACCTCTAAAACCCAAACTGCTCAGATCATCAAGGTCCTTGATATCTTCTATCTTGCTCGTAGCGTGTTTTTTAAAGGCTAATTCAACTTCTTCTTTTGTCATCCCAGAACCGTTATCTTTCACCTTTATCCTCTCTTTACCTCCCTTTTCCACTTCAACCGTTATTTCGTCAGCCCCTGCATCTAATGAGTTCTCAATAAGTTCCTTAACCACCGATGCCGGCCTCTCGATCACTTCGCCCGCGGCTATCTGATTCACGGTCTGCTCCGATAGTATTTTGATCTTTCCCACCTTCATTCCTCCTCCAAATCTTTTTTGAGTTTCCAAAGTTCGTTCATAGCATCCATAGGAGTCATATTCTCTACATCTATCTTTTTCAATTTCTCCACGACGGGATGAGATTCAGATGTCGTCCCTTCTCCACTTTCTGGATCGAAGACCATCTGGGTGAATTTGGGACCGTCATGTTTTTCCATCTTTATCTTATGATCCTCTTCTATCTGACCGAGAACCTCATTAGATCTCTCCACAACTGGATCTGGAAGTCCAGCTAGAGAGGCTACATGGATGCCGTAACTCTCGTCGGTACTGCCTCCTCTCACCTTCCTCAAAAATTTGATCTCACCGCCTGTATCTTTAGCAGCTACGTGAAGATTTTTGACTTGATCTAGAGACTTCTCCAATTCGGTTATTTCATGATAATGCGTCGCGAACAAAGTCTTAGCTCCGATCTCCCTACAGATGTATTCAGTTACGGCCCATGCTATACTAAGTCCATCAAAAGTGCTGGTTCCGCTACCGATCTCATCTAAAAGTATCAGACTATCTTCTGAAGCACTATGTAGTATGTTCGCAAGTTCCACCATCTCGACCATGAATGTAGATTGTCCCTTGGTAAGGTCGTCTAAAGCACCTACTCTTGTAAAGATACGATCTACCACACCTATCTTAGCTTCTTCAGCTGGAACAAAACACCCGACTTGGGCCATCAGAGTTATCAGTGCGATCTGACGCATGTAAGTGGATTTCCCTGACATGTTAGGACCAGTGATGATCAAGAATTGATTGTTCATATTGTCCAACTCGCCGTCATTGGGTACGAAGTTCTCCTCTATTGTGGTCTCCACCACAGGATGCCTGCCCTCTTTTATCTCTATCTTTCCTTTTGGGAATACCTCAGGTCGATTGTAGTTATTCCTTATGGCGACTTGAGCGAAGGTGGTCAACACATCCAACTCAGCAATAGCTCCAGCTGTTTTCTGAAATCTTTCGGCTTCAGCGCCGACGTCTTCTCTCACCTCTTTGAAGATCTCGTATTCAAGGGCTTCCATCTTTTCTTCAGAACTTATTATCTCCTCTTCCTTATTCTTCAATTCTTCGGTATAATATCTCTCAGCATTTTTCAATGTCTGCTTTCTCGAATAATGTTCGGGAACCTTGTCGGTTTTTGATTTTGGCACCTCTAAATAATAGCCGTGTACCTTGTTGTACCCGACCTTCAATTTATCTATCCCGGTCTCTTCTCTCTCTTCTCTTTCCAATGAATTTATCCATTCTTTCCCTGCTTGAGCTTTTTTCTTAAATTCATCGAGCTCTTCATCAAAACCGTCTTTTATTATGCCGCCCTCTTTGACTGTTGCAGGTGGATCTTCTACAATCGCAGATCCTATCTTTTCCCTTATCTCATCTAAAGTATCGATGTCTTCATAGACATCTCTCAACTTACTTTCTCCGTTCTTTTCCATCCCCTTCTCCTCTAACATCTTCTCTATAGAAGGTATCTTAGAGAGCGCATCTTCTATCGAAAGAAGGTCTCTCGCATCGGCATTACCATACACGACTCGACTGATCAACCTTTCTAAGTCGTAAAGACCGTCCATCTCTTCGCGAAGATCGTCCCTCAAAAACATGCTGTCGGTCAATATTTCCACTGCATCAAGTCTAGAGTTTATCCTATCTAGGTCTAGAAGAGGCTGCTGAAGCCAATTTCTCAACTTTCTAGAGCCCATGGCTGTAACAGTTTCGTCAAGAACGCTCAAGAGCGTACCTTCCTTACTCCTATCACGAAGACTTTGAAATATCTCAAGATTTTTCAATGTGGTAGCATCAAGGGTCATGTACTGGTCTGGAGAGTAAAACCGCAGTCTTTTGATATAGTCCATCGTTCTTTTTTGGGTCTCTTTAAGGTAATCGAGTATAGCTCCGGCGGCTTTGACCGCCAAGTTCTTTTCTTTCAAACCGAGAGGTTCGAGGGAATTGGAAGAAAAGTGATCTAGCAATTGGCTCTTGGCAGTGTGGAAGGCATCTTCACGATGTGTATGGATCATCATCTCGTTCTCTTGTTTCAAATCTTCAACAAAATCCTCATCATCGTAGAGAGTATTCGGAAGGATACACTCGGTCGGTTCGTACCGCAGGATCTCAGAAAGCAGGTCTTCCTTTCCCTCGAGTTGAGTCACGAAGAAATCGCCGGTTGAAACATCTACGATAGATATACCGTAAAAGTCAGTATTCGAACCGCTCTCTTGTGCATAGATGCAGGTCAAAAAATTGTTCTCTGACCCCTCGATCATCCCATCATCTATCACAGTACCTGGAGTGACGACTCTCACTACCTCTCTATCTACGATCCCAGTGGCCTCGTCTGGATCCTGCGTTTGTTCAGCGATAGCGACCGTGTATCCCTTGTTTATCAGCCTTTGCAGATAGCTTTCCACGGAATGGTAGGGGACACCAGCCATCGGGGTTGGATCATCTCCATTTTTGTCTCTGGAAGTAAGGGTGATATCTAACTCTTTAGATGCTAGCTTTGCATCTTCGTCGAACATTTCATAAAAATCTCCCATCCTGAAGAAGACTATCGAGTCTGAATATTCGTTCTTGATCTCATAATATTGTTCCATCATCGGAGTCAGATCGCTCAAGTCTTCTATACCTCCTACATTTTAGGTGCTTTTCGAGTAAAGATGGATTGAAATTAGTGTATATTAAATCTTTTCGAGAACTGGTCAAGGACTACTAGATCTGTTTTGGTTAAAATAGTATTCTCTTGAGTTCAATTCCAGTATTTTGAGGGAAAGTATTTGTATCCAATTCCTGCAGCTACAAAAGCACCTAGAACGTTGAACATCATATCGTAAACTGTATCTCGAAGACCATACTGCATATTGGTACCTAGAAGTTGATCGGAAAAGAACTCGAATATTTCCCAAGCAACACCAGTAGAAAGTATAAAAAGTAACAGTATCAATGGGATGAGAGAAGAAGATATATGAATAGAATCGGACAGTTGATTGATTGTCAAAAGGATAGTAAAACCTAATATACTTATCAACGCTGCTGAAAGAGAATGAGTGAATTTGTCCCACCACCAGACGTGGTCATAATATCCCATGACACCGCCCAATACGTGAAAAAACAGGGCTGCCGTGATCCAAAAATTCAATATCGGCGGTATAACGACATTCAAATTCCGAGTGAATATGTGTGGTATCATAGTCGCTCCAAAAGATAGTATAGCAGAGAAAAACCATCTAGGATTTTTTTCATAAATTGCGTAAATTGCGAAAATAATTATTACTAACTGGAGTATTCTCGATAAAAATGTAGCCCATCTATGACCCTTTTTCCCGAAGCCTGAAAATAAGATAGCCCCAGCCTTCATACCAGTCTCCTTTGAATCAAATTTTTCGATTTGAGATGAAAAACTCTTGATACTTTCATACTCTGAACTCCGCAAATAGTTTCTAAAAAATAGACCCATTATCATACTACCTATTGAGATAAAAATCAAATCGATCATAAGATCATAATTACTTTTCAAGAAAGTTGTCCCAAGATGCTGATCACTCAAAAATCCTCCAATACCAATTAGAGCACCACTTGCTAGGGAGAAGATCATCACAAAAAAGAGGGTAAAATGAAAGTTTGCTCGAAATGACGTATGGTGGTGTAGATTAAACATCAATATGAAACCTAAGGTCGGAGCAAAGATAACGATGGCTATGTCCACGCCATAAAGGTTATTTTCTAACGCTCCCGAAATACCGCTCATGCCTAGGAATAGAGGTATCAACAAAAAAGCTATAAGTTCGATTTTCAAGCGAAAAGCTTCTTCAACCTTTACTACCCCTATCATAAGCACGAAAGAAACGAGTCCAAGAGAGAGCCAAAATATATCTAATCTTCTCAGAGCAAGAGTTAATGCTATTATACCTATCAGGATAAAGAAACTAGGTAAAAACTTTAGATAATTCTCCAATGACATCGAGCATTGAAAATCATGAATTCTATTTAACACTGTTCCTTTTTCGTAGGGCATAAAATCTAAAAAGATTTAAAAAAATATTTCAACAAATAATTTATACCCGTTCTTATTTCAGAGGATAGCAATCATGGATCCACTATATCAAGGCGCACTTTGGTTCCTTCCGAGCTTGCTTTTCCTCATCCTTCTAGCAGTCTTATTTTTCGACGAACACAAAAAGATCGATCTAAATTATTTAAAGCAAAATCTATGGAACTCTAGAGGTGCTCTTTTCCTGATGATTCTCGTAGCTGTAGCTCTCCAGATAGAAAATCTGATCCAAGACCTATATGAGCCAGGGTTTAGAGTGACCGAGTGGTTCTATAGAGTTGAAGGTGTTTCACATATCGTTTGGTTGCAGGAGACTCTAGATCACTTGTTAATCATACATGCCTCGGCCATATTTTACGTATTAGGCCTTTCTTTCTTCTTGTCTATGATCCCAGTATTCCTCATCCTAAGGGGAGAGTCAGACTTGCTGAAAGAATTCTCGAAAGCTTTAGCTGTAAATTACATGTTCATCATCCCCGGATACTTATTAATCCATCTAGTGGTTACCTCATACCATAGACCAGAAGTTGAACCTCTTCTTTATATGCATCCTCAGTACGAAGCAATTATACGGATGACCAATAGACAGGTCAACTGCATGCCAAGTGGTCACATGAGTATACCATTCACGATAAGCCTTTTCGCTTTGTACAGGGTAAAAGCCAAACGTCTAGCAGTATTTGGATTCATTTTCACTATACTGACCGGTTTCGTGATAATCTATCTAGGAGTTCACTGGTTATTGGATATACCCGCTGGTTTAGCTGTGGCTGTCATCGCTTACTGGGCTGTATCTCGAAGAAAGCTAGATTTCATCTTCGATAGGATAATAGACCCATTTGAAAAGTATTCGGAAAAGATCGTTCGTATCATGTTTTTTAAGGATTAAAATTATATATATCCAGTTTAATTCCTTTTTGTCGTATATCATAAATGGAGGAAAGAATATGAAAAAAAGAAAGGTTTTGAATTTAGCAGTTGTGTTAATTTTAGTTGCATCTACGTTTGTGATCTTTTTTGCTGGAGATGTCGTAGCACAAGAGTACAGTGGGGAGATATATGCTACAAACGAAGAAGGGTCAGGAACTGAAAATTTTATCGAAGGATCCGAACTCTACTTTACGATAGAGTTGGATGAGAATGAGGAAGTTGAATTAACAGTTAGTTTTAGAGAAGAAGACTATTC
>SL_8KL_010_SEDDRAFT_10004538_pt1 | contig 11123 bp, 7 predicted proteins | sample SodLakKL_010_SED_4_FD_11160 | JGI IMG/M metagenome (IMG submission 11160) | reverse complement strand
GCCCGACTCTGAACGCCCTGGAAAATATTGAAGAAAGCCGCCACGAAGATTTGCTAAACGATTTGAAAGAGGTTTTTGAGCGTTATAACCGGGCAGATGACGGACCAGCCATTGTCGAGAATACCTATATGCAGTCGATTATTCGCGTTTGAAAAAAATCTCCGCGGTTTTTGATAAAGATTTTTTCCGCTTTCGGCTATTCAGATAAAGGAGAGTAATAACGTAAGCCCAATTTCATTTTAAAAAACGATAATCATTATGTTAATAACACAATTAAAACGATATAAGGGAACTCTTTTATGTATAACTTTTAGCCTGATGTTCACTGCTTTTATTGGCTGCAGCAGTGATGAAACTACCGGATCACAGACTCCTCAAGTTTCCGAAGTAAAGATCACTCCGGAAAACGCCACTTTGGAAGTGGACGAACAGCTTGATTTTTCAGTGGTAGCACTCTCGGCAACGGGAGATACGATAAATACTAATGAGATAGACATTGAGTGGCAATGGTGGTCAACTGATTCTGATGTGTTTTCCGTAGAAGCCGGTGGATTGGCAACCGGGCAAAATCCCGGAGAAGCGTACTGTGTTGTAGAGGCCACAGTTCATTTCAGCCAGGGAGAAACCCCGGATATAGATGTGATATATGCAACCATTGGTTCCGCCCGGATAAACAAAAATAATACAGAAAAGCGAGCGATAAAGCTGGAAGCAGAAGTAGCTGAATATTACAAAAGTGAAAGTTTAGCGATGAAAAAGCGGTTGAGATTTACCGGGCGAGATTCAGCATTTGTAGTTGTTTTTTAATAAGTGATTGATTTAAACTGTTTCAGAAGTTACTGCCTTTATAAGCACAATCGTAACGTAACCCATATCACATTAAATGAAAGATCTGAAATTTATTGCAAAACAACTCCGCAAACCAACCGGCGATTTTGCACCCACTATCGGTGAAAAAATGAACGAGGCAAATCGCCACCTTTATGATCTTACATTCAGCTTCATGGATCTCTCCGACAATGACAAAATTCTGGAAATCGGTTTTGGAAATGGAGCCCATTTTGAGCAGCTGATTTCTCTGGGTGAAAATCTGAAGATATATGGAGTCGATTATTCCGGGGAAATGGTGAGTGAAGCAGCCGCCCGAAATAAAATGCTGATAGATTCCGGACGTCTGCACCTTCATGAGGGCAGCAGTGATACACTTCCTTTTGCAGATCAAACATTTGATATCGTGTTCTGCAACATGGTGATCTATTTTTGGGATAATCCCGAAGATCATCTGAAAGAAATACACAGGGTACTTAAGCCGGCCGGAAAATTTTATACTGGAATCAGGACTAAAAAATCGATGCTCGATTTTCAATTCACAAAATATGGATTCAGGCTTTACACCATTGAAGAATGGGAAACCACATTGGTGAAGAACGGTTTTTCATATCAGGATTATTGTAGCAGCAAAGACCCTTCTTTTGAAGAAAACGGAAAGCAGATTCAGCTTGAATCGGTTTGTATTGCAGCGGAAAAAGCATCCTGACAAGACAGATGTAAGATAGATTCATCATGTTTGAACTATGAGATTTAAAAGATGCTGACAAATTTGCATTCATCAAACTTACTTGTTAATGATCATAATCCGTCCGATTTATGAATAATCTTTCAGGCAAAAACGCAATTCTGACCGGAGCCTCAAAAGGCCTTGGTGTGCACATCGCAAGGGCGCTTGCTAAAGAGGGAGTCAATCTTGTACTTACGGCTCGATCTGTGGATGACCTGGAAAACGTCCGGGAAGAAATTCTGACGTACAATGTAAAAGCGGAAATCATCCCGGCAGATCTGATGGAAACGGATCATATTGATTCACTTATCAAAGAAGCTGAAAAGAAACTCGGTCCGATTGATATCCTTGTCAACAATGCGGGGATCGAAATCTCATCGCCGTTTGAACGCTTTTCGCCGGACAATATTCAGAAAATGATGACCCTGAATCTCACCGTGCCCATGCTGCTTACCAGGGGCTTGCTGCCGGGTATGCTGGAGCGCAACCGGGGCCATATTGTGAACATCTCTTCACTCGCCGGGAAGACCGGTTTCCCTAACGAAACACCCTACGCGGCATCCAAAGCGGGATTGATTATGTTTACACACTCCCTGCGCGTTGAACTGATCGGCACAAAACTCAACGCTTCGGTCATTTGCCCCGGCTTTGTATCGGATGACGGCATGTACGCCCGGATGGAGGAGCGCGCCGGGCCCGCGCCTAAAATCCTGAAACCGACAACGCCCGGGAAAGTAGCCAATGGCGTAATTCGCTGCATCAAAAAGAATATACCTGAGTTGATCATCAATCCGCTGCCGATGAAGCCGATGTTCATGCTCCAGGAAGCGATGCCCGCAATTAAAACCACTCTTCACAAAGCTTTTGGAACACCGGAGTATGCGGAGAGAATATCCATGAACAATTCAGGAACGAAGAAATAAATTTCTACACTAATTGCTGGCCGCATTTCCGGGGAAGCGAGGCTGCAATTCAGTTAACTCTTCAATTCCCGGTTCAGCCAGGCACTCGCAATATCCATATCACGATGGACAGTCCGGGTAGAAATACCGAGCGTTTCGCCGATTTCCTTCATATTCAGACCTCCAAAGAAGCGGCACTCCACAACTTTGGCTCTTCGCTCATCAAATTCTGAAAGGCGCTCCAGTGCTTGGTGGATGGATAATAACTGATCCAGATCCACATCGGTTGAGGCATCGGCATCTCTGAGGGTTACACGGTTGCGGTCACCGCCTCGTTTTTCCGCCCTTTTCTTTTTGGCATAATCAACCAGAATGTTGCGCATTACCTGTGAGGCAACTGCATAAAAATGGGATCGGTTTTTCAGATTAATGCGGTCAAAATCAATCAGTTTCAGATAGGCTTCGTGAACAACATCTGTAGTGTTCAGTGTGTGGTTATCCCGTTCTCCAAGCATCCGCTTTTGTGCGATCCTTCTGAGTTTCTCATATACCAAAGGCATTAGTTCATCATATAGATCTTTACTATCCTCGACCTCTTTCTGGAGCAATTGTGTAATTTTAGAGTAATCCATAAATGAATAATTCTTTCTTTAAACCCGCATAAATCTACTTACTGAATCAATCATGGTTGGTCTGAAGTTAACTCTTTTTGTGAATGCACATCATTTACAAGTTCCTGGTATCGATCCAGCCAGTCGAGGGTTTCGCGGATGAATTCACTCCAGTCGTCAGGTATATGGCTTCCTTCAAGCAAAACGAGGCGTTTATCTTCATCCGGAGTGCCAAACATCTCTAATAGAGGTTTTCTACCTTTTTCGGGGGGGCCGAGCAGCACATCGTCTTCCCCGCTTATCAGCATGACTGGAATATCGACTCTTGGCGCGAAATTGAGCGGAAACAGTTCAGGATCCCAGTTCAACATATGGCCTCTCAACCCGCTTCCCAGCAGTATCATTGAAGAAATTCGATCATGAATGGCCCCGAAAATCGGCCCCGGTTCACCTCCCATGCTGAATCCCAGAAATGCAATCGAATTGTGGTCGATATCTTCGCGTGTTTCAAGGTAGTCGAGTGTACGGCCCAGGTCATGAGACCATTGTGGGTATAAGATGCGCCTGTTAGCGGTTTGTTCAGGGTCATACCTCTCATATGTGCGCTGGTACACAGGATATGCCAGAACCCTTCCGCTACGTATGATAAAATCAAACATGGCAAGATCCGTGGGGAAATCACTGGAGCCGTATGCAAGGGCATACGATCCCGGAAAATGGATAACGGTCTGGTAGGGTGGGGTTACACCATCGGGGATAAAAAGATGAAGCTTCACTCTTTCATTGTTATAAGCCGCGTTAAATGTGACCGTTTCTCTACGCCAGTGTTGTGATTCAAATACTTTTTTATCGCTCACATCAAGAGGTCCGGGCCGGTACTGATAGATTCTTTTGAAAATCTCAAATGTCTCATCATCAACCGGTTCATGCTCACTGAAATCGACATAGGTAATTTCTGCCGGTTCAAGTAGCTTATCACTGAGCGGTTCCTCGTAAAGAGCACAGCGAAATCCAAAGGTCTCACCTCTATCCTCCGGAATGTTGGCGTCATTACCCTGGTACATTTTACTTGATTCATCCCAGGCACCCCCGAGAATGTAACGCCGGCCGCCGGTGGCATTCCACACCCACTCTTTCTGATTTCCGGCCATGTCGTACGCACCGTAACGGGAAATTCCGTGATATGCACCGGGAGGAGCCGGTCCATCACCCGAAAAATTACTCATTCGGTGGATATCTGTGTAGATCTCCCGGTTGAGGCCGGTTGCACGCCGCCAGTGATAGATGGTGGGTAAATCCTTATTCACATAATTGCAATAGGCAGCCGCTTCGTACCAGCTGATACTGCCCACGGGATAGTCTTCCAATCCATCGGGAGGCATGCCCAGCTCCCAGTCTGCGGGTCCGGACCTGCCGGTTTTGTCACGAAACAGTTGACGGGCTTCTTCCCAGATCAAATCGCTCTCTTCCAGTGCTTTTTGCCAATATTCCTCGTTTTCATAACCGCCTGCGGCAACAAATCGGGCAAACTCCCTGTTTGTAACTTCGTATTTATCCAGCCAGAAAGCATCAAGGTCAGCATTTTGTTCTCCAATCTGAATGGTTCCTTCCGGTATCCACACCATGCCAGCAACATTTTCTTCAACCGGATAAAGCTTAGCATCCAGCGTACGCCAGAGCGTTGAAAAACTCCCTTCTACAGGCTCATGCCCGTCCATCTCCATACGCCAGTACAGATGCTGCCTGGGCAGCGGCAAGTCCTCAAACGGAGTGATTCCCGCTTTAATCCATGGAGCATCCGGTTCAGTATACGGTTTGTAGAAAAAACGGGCACCCTGCGGATCCGAATCTACCGTAACCGGTGCAGAGATACTTTCAAAAAGCAACCCGAGTGATGGATCATCCGGAACAAAATCAAGCGCTTCGCGGACAAGGCTGAAAGCAGCCGTATAGCGGTTATCAGATATCAGAGTCTCAATTTCAGCGGGTGCTTCCGTCTGTGCCCACCGGATGTCTGCCTGGCGATTCAGAAACCAAAAGCCAGCGATTGCAATGATTAACACAGCCAGGACTGCAGGCACAGCGATCTTTGGCTTTTTGATATGTTCTTTCAGTGATTGTATAGCAGGATTTTCCTGGCCACCCCCGTTCAACCGTTGCTGAAATGTTTCAAGATCATCCAGTAGTTCGCCGGCAGATGCATAACGGGAAGATGTATTTTTCGAAAGCGCGCGGTCTGTGATGCGTACAAGATCATCTGAAATATCGGCGTTCAGTTCATAAAGTGGCGTATGTTTTTCATGTACAATTTTATACATCAATGAAGTAGCGGTATCTCCTGAAAAAGGCCGCCTGCCGGATAACATTTCGTAGAGCAACACACCTACAGCCCAGATATCTGCCTGAGGGCCGATCTTTTCTCCTTTTAACTGCTCAGGCGCCATATATGCGGTAGTTCCGGGGCGCTGACCGGTTTTTGTGAGTTCAGCATCAGCAATCTTCGCAATTCCAAAATCCAGAATTTTTACCGTTCCATCTTCTGTAATAATCAGATTCGCCGGTTTGATGTCGCGATGGATCATTCCTTCTTTATGTGCCGCAGCCAGACCCTTTGCAGTCTGTATAGCAATATCAACGGATTTCTCCCGTGACAACGGCCCCTTCGACAGAAGTTCACGAAGCGTCTTTCCTTCATAATACCTCATTACGATGTACAGAGTGCCTTCATCTGTTTCACCGGTTTCATAAATTGTACAGACATTTGGATGATCCAGTGTTGCAGCCAGCCGTGCTTCATTCAGAAAACGCTTTTTTGCATTTTCATTCAGGCTCAGTGCAGGTGGCAGAAGTTTGATCGCAACATCTCTGTTCAAGCGGGTATCACGGGCTTTATAGACCAACCCCATGCCGCCAACCCCGATCCGGTCTTCAATTTTATACTTTCCGAAGGCACTCTCTTTTACAAACTTTTCTTCCAGTGTTGAAAAAACCAGCTCATTCAAATTTTCCATTGGCTCATACAATGAACGGCCTGAAGAGCGGGCATCCAGCAGAGATTTCACTTCTTTTAAAAGCTCATCGTCATCACCACAAATTTTCTGCAGCCAGGTATCACGTACATCCTCCTCAACCTCAAGGGCCCGTGTAAAAAGCCGGGTGATCTGTTGCCAGCGCTTTTCAGTCATAACATCTGAAATGTTGAGTGGACAGTATAAATCTCACTTAATAATAATAAAATCGGATTTATTTGTCAGAGTAGCACCGTTTTTTTCGCTTAACACTATGAAAGCGGATTTCAGGCAAGTCTATCCATGAACACAACCATGTATTAACTCATGATGTCTTATGAATTAATTTAAATCCGAAAAATTTAATTGTATCACGAAACTCTAAAAACGCCGGTAAAAAATTATCGGTGAAAAGTATAAATACAAATATAACCAAATAGGAGAACTGTTATGACACTCAAAACCACGCTTAGCGCAACCCTTTTATCTACACTCTTTGCGGCTGTACTATTGATATTTGGCTGTACAGAAACAAATCTGTCTGATACTGAACGTCAAGAGTTGAACACTGCTGAAATTGCCAGTGCAGATGCAAGAACTCTGCCCCCTGTAACCGGAGATCCGGCTTTTGTATGGAGCCTGGATGATCCTGACATCCAATGGGGCCCGTGTCCTGAATTTTTTCCTGAGGGCTGCGAACTTGCAATTCTACAGGGCGACCCTGCAGAAAACAATGCCGATGCACTGTTAAAGCTACCCCCTAATTCAACTGTCGATCATCATTGGCATACATCAAGAGAACGGATGATACTGCTTGCCGGTGAAATGGAAGTTGACTACGACGGGCAGGACCCCGTTACATTGGAAAAGGGAAACTATGCCTACGGCCCTGCCAAACTTGCACATGTTGCTCATTGCACAAGTGATGAAGAGTGCTTCCTTTACATCGCTTTCGAAGATCCTGTGGATGCGATAGCGACAGCCGACCAAGAGGCTCATGGATCTGATGAAGAAGCCTTTGTGCTGACCGTTCCCGAGGTAGAATTCGGTGACTGCCCTGGTTTTTTCCCTGAAGGCTGCGGCCTTGCTGTTCTCCAGGGTGATCCCGCGCAAGATAACGCCGACGCACTGCTGCGACTTACACCGGGTACAACAGTACCCATGCACTGGCATACATCCGCTGAACGCATGATTTTGTTGTCGGGCGAATTCCGGGTGAACTACCAGGGACAGGCGCCCGTGGTTATCGGTGCATTCGATTATGCGTATGGACCGGCAAAACTTCCTCACGATGCCCGGTGCCTGGAACAGGATGATGATTGCTTGTTGTTCATCGCTTTTGAAGATCCTGTGGATGCCATTGACGTGAGGGGAGGCAACGTGCCGCACAGATGATAGGCTTCAAATATCAGTAAGATCAAATCATACCTGTTTCTTCATGGATTATGTTTAATCAGTGGAGAAGCAGGTATGCTGTTTTATTTTGAATTATGATGAAATAAACATTGCATTTTTCCGGCTTTACTAAAAAGTACCAATGGTTAAAACTGTGTATAAATGGTTATCAGATCATCCCTATTTGTGATCTTCATATTGCTGATTTTCTCAAATTTTACCAGATCACAATCAACAGAACCATATGTGATTCCGAAACTTAATTCGTCGATCACTCTCGACGGACATGTCGACGAACCCGCCTGGGAAGCCATCAAGCCGCTGCCTCTTGTGACACACTGGCCGTCGTTTGGTGAAGCTGTTGATCCGAATAAAACCCAAATCAGAATAGCCCATGATGATGATTATCTCTATATAAGCTGCGTCTGTTATGAAAACCCGGAGAATGTGGTTGCAGCCACCTATAAGCGGGATGAAATGAACCTGAGCATTTCTAATGTCTCCATCATCCTCGATACGTTTCATGACAGTGAAAATGCGCTCTGGTTTGCCGTAACTCCAACCGGTTCAAGAGCCGATATAGCTCTGGGTAATGACGGTAACTCTTTCAGCTCGGCCTGGAATACGATTTGGGAGGCGGAAGCGATTATTACCGATTTCGGATGGACGGCAGAGATGCGCATTCCCTTCAGTAGTATCCGGTTTGAAAGCCGGGACGGCCGGGTGAAAATGGGATTAATCGCTTTTCGATATAAGGCCCATAATTCAACTCTCCATCTCTATCCGGCGATCCCGCCCGACTGGGGATTCAATAGCTGGAGAAAAATTTCGCAGGCAGGAGAAATCGAGATTCGTGATGTGGAAAACCGGATGCCGGTCTTTATCACGCCCTACCTGCTTGGCGGTGCCCAGAGGTCCGCGATTCAGAACACGACTGGAGACGGTTTCAGTCACACTACCGACCTGACCTACGAAGCCGGCCTGGATGTGAAGCTGGGAATCACCAACAATTCCACGCTCGACCTGACGGTGAATACCGATTTTGCGCAGGTTGAGGCTGACAATCAACAGGTAAACCTGACACGGTTTTCTCTCTTTTTCCCGGAGCGGCGGCAGTTTTTCCTGGAACGGGCATCGGTTTTTAATTTCTCGTTTGGAGGACCCGACCGGTTGTTCCACAGCCGCAGAATCGGTCTGCACCAGGGGCAGCAGGTTCGCATTTTGGGCGGAGCCAGGATGATCACCCGATCGGGCGGCTGGGATGTCGGACTGCTGTCGATGCAGACGGCCCGCGACCAGGGGCTTCAGTCAATCAACCACAGCGTGATGCGTGTGCGAAAGCAGCTGTTTAATCCACAGTCATACAGCGGCGGAATCCTCACAAGCCAGATCGATGAAAACGGGAATGTTGACCTGAGTATCGGGCTGGACGGAACGTTCAACGTCTGGCGTGATGATTTTCTGGATTTCAATCTTGCGCAGACCGTCAGCAGTGACTTGAACACCACGCTGACCGATACGGAGACGCTTCGCCTGCGTACGGTGTGGGAGCGCCGGCATTTTGAAGGACTGAGTTACTCCTTCAGCTTCAACTATTCCGGCAGATTGTATGAACCGGCTATGGGATTTCAGCTGCGAAGCGACTACAAGCAGATCGGTGAGCGGATATCGTGGGGCTGGCTGCCGGACAACTCTTCACTCCGGAATATTCAGGTGTCGATGAACGGCTCCATCTATCTGAGAAATGAAGACGGAAGCCTTGAAACCTCAGAATTCGGCCCCTCGGCAGAGTTTACATGGAGGCGTGACGATTTTCTTACCGCTGAGCTGCTGTGGATCACAGAAGATCTGCTTCAGCCGTTTCAGTTATCGGATGATGCGGACGTGCCTGCAGGGCGATACCGGTTCCCGGAAGCAGCGGTCAGGTATGATACGCCAAGGGGAAAACCGTTCAGGGTGATATTCAGGGCCGGGGGCGGCGGATTTTTCGATGGCACACGCTTCACGGGGAGTGTTTCGAATACCTGGGATCCGTCACGAGTGCTGAACCTGAATTTCTTTTATCAATACAACAGAATTGATTTTGACGATAGGGGGCAGAGTTTCCGGGCGCATGTTGCCCGGTTCAGGACCGAATTTACGTTCAACACCCGTCTGACCCTCTCATCATTCATCCAGTTCAACAGCTCAGGAGAGATCGGGGTGTTGAATGCCCGGTTTCGGTACAATCCCAGGGACGGTAATAACTTCTACATCGTGTTTAACGAATCTGTGAACACAGACCGTAACCGGATCACACCCCGGCTTCCGTTTTCCGACCAGCGTGCCGTGCTGCTGAAGTTTGATTATACGTTTTGAGTTTTTTGGGAGTAAATCAATTGGTTGGAATTCAAGATCAGTCTGGTAATACTTGAAAATCAGTTCTTTACAATCCGCTAAGTATTTTAAGCAGGTAACTTAAAATGATAAGGATTAACAGTTTTTTCGGCTTTAAATATTGAAGGTAACCAGCTTATATGTTCTCGCAAAAGCAGAGGGTTAGATGAGGTAGTTCAATCAAAGGTAATCATGGAGAACAAAAAGACTACACTCAACCACCGTTGAATTCGGAGCATTCCATAAACCGGACACAATCCGGGCTGTTTTAATTTGGGCCCTGACAATTTAAACTTTTAAAAAATGGAGTAATAGCATGTCACACCAAAATCTGAACCGAAGAGAATTTATTCGACTCAATGCATCAGCCCTGGCTGGTGCTGCAATAGCACCGGCTGCGATAACCGGAGTGAAACAGGATACCCATATCGAAACTAAACAGGGCAACAAAATCCAATCGCCGGGCTTCTACCGTTTTCCTTTTGGCGACCTGGAGATCACGGTACTCAGCGACGGACATTTCAACTACTCCCCGGATATTGTCATGCTCGACGATCCGGTCGAAATCCAGGCCCACAACACAGACCCGGAGACACGCCGGGAGTACTTCCGCTCGCGCCGGCTCCCGGTGGATGAAATTCCTCTTCGGGTGAGTCCCGTCGTGATCGACTCGGGCAATCAACGAACGCTGGTCGACTGCGGGTTTGTGGCCGCGGATTTTACGCCGCCCACGGCGGGCCGGCTTGGTCACACCCTCGAAGCCGCGGGCATCGCCCCCGGGAGCATCGACCATGTGCTGCTTACTCACGCACATCCGGATCACATAGGCGGACTCCTGAGTCCGGAAGACGGAGCCCCTATCTTCCCCAACGCGGAGGTGGTCCTCTCTGAAGAGGAATTCGAATTCTGGACGGGTGACGACCCCGCATCCACACTCGGGCCACCCTTTGTAACCGAGTTCGCTGAAGGCTTCACAGAGCTGGCCCGCGGGCTCCTGGAAACCGTAGACGACCGCATCCGCATCGTGCAGGGTGAAGAAGAGGTAACCGACCGAATCTGGAGCATCCCCTCCCCCGGACACACGCCGGGGCACGTCTGCTACGCAGTCGAAGCCGGAGGACAACAACTGCTCCTCACCGGAGACGCGATCGTATTTTTCCATGTCTCCCTCGAACATCCGGACTGGCATTTCTACGGGGACATTGACCGTGAAGAAGCCGCACGGAGCCGCAAACGCCTGCTCGACCGCGCAGCGACAGACGAGGTGTTTATC
>SL_8KL_010_SEDDRAFT_10004537_pt1 | contig 11123 bp, 10 predicted proteins | sample SodLakKL_010_SED_4_FD_11160 | JGI IMG/M metagenome (IMG submission 11160) | reverse complement strand
TTTTGTATGCAACGTATCTTTCTTCGGTTATATAAAACTACCCCAATTCATCACCCACCTAACCGTTAGTTAGGAAGGTGACTTCTTGGGCAAAGAGTTAATAGTAATGGATGAAAAATACTCATTGATAGTTAAAGAATTTAGAGGTTATTTACTTAAACCACTCTTCTTTAGATCAATGAAGTATGAAGTAATCAACTAAACTTCATAAAAACGTGGAAACCTATCTAAGCTAAACCCTATACTTCTCACAGTCTTGTTCTCTTCCTTTAAAAATACAGTTAATCGATCTTTTTCCGAAGAAAAACCAAAATCTATTTCAAAACCTTTGCTAGTATTTTTATCCACTTCGAATGATGTTGTATTCACAACTCCGTCACCAGTTTCCAGAACTATGGTCCCATTTCTAATTCTCTCTCCACTATTAGTTATATTTATATAAAGAGAGGCTTCTCCATTCTCAACATCCTTTTCTATAATGCCTACATCATTTATCTCTAAACCTCTACCATCTTCACCAAATGGCGATTGCGTTGCACCACTTACTAATGCCAAACTACCACTTGATATAACGAATATACATAGGAATGTAGTTATTATGGTTTTGCTGCCTGAATATGATTTCTTATTTCCTTTCATGCATTTTTAACCTTCATAGGCCTCTCTAATTTTTTACCTTTTTTTAATATCTTCAAATAACGATTCAATTAACTCTAGATTATAATCAATCTTGTAACCTAAATATCCAGCAACTACACCTAGTAAAATTCCAGCAATTACATCAAGTATCCAATGTATGCCAAGGTATAGCGTTGCAGCTATCACAGATATAGCCATGACCCAAGCAAACACCGACCATCTTCTATAACCTGAAAAAGAAGATAATACAGCAACGGTAACTGAAATAGAAGTATGTAAGCTTGGCATACAATTATTCACGCCATTAACCCATATTATAAAGTCATTAGCATAAAAATTAACACTGAAAAGTAACGGTGCCATACCTTCTATCACCATCCATGATTCATATACTGGAAAAAAAATGAAAAAAGGAAGGGCAACCATATAATTTATAAAGTAGGCAAGGACTGTTGCCTTCACATTCTTGAGGTCATCACAATATATGTAAAACGAAATAGAGAATATTATTAAAAATATATAAATAAACACGTATACGAAAAAAAGATAACCCGTAAGAATGGGGTTAATAAAATATTGTGTCAAAAGTGCAAGATTTCCTTCTACACCATATACTAGTGGAGTCAAATCAATACCAAACGCCTCACCTAAATCTGAAAGAAATCTATTCTGTACGGTATTAAGTAAAAAAACCATAACCAGTGCAAACATATATATCTTATACTTCAGGACCATTTCCTCCACTCTATTCCAGCTAAGTGGAACTTTATCTGGTATGAAGATTTTAGCCCCAAAATAAAAAAGTATCAAATTTACCGCAAATATCACAGCTATTATCAATATCATACAAAAACATTCCTTTATAACTCACACCGCATACACAAAATTTCTTCCTATAGTACATCAAAAATTTAATAATTTTGCTTATTCATATATTACTTGATTCAATAATAAATAGAGGTTAAAATATATTTTTGTTATATATGTATTCAGAGTTTTCTTATTTTTTACTTTTGTACTTAATTAATATATCTAGCATGTGACCTCCTAACCCACCTAACCGTTAGTTAGAAAAAGTGAATTCTTGGGCAAAGAGTTAAAACCTCGTGACATCCTCCTCTACCTGAGGGTAGAGGCTTCCACCATTCACACCCTTCTAGTCCAAGGTTGAGGTGCTACCGTGGAAGTGACGTGAAGAGTTACAAACTCTTCATAGTCATCTTGTATCGGTTCTCCTCCGCTTAGCAATTTGTTGTGCAGAGGTTGGGTCTTTTCTACCATTCTGGGCACCTCCTGTACCTGTTCACATCTAATGAGGAATTCACTTTACGTGGTCCTGATGCCTTCCCACCCGGCTTGAAATCGGCCAAAACCTTGTTTCAGGCTTGCCGTGACCCGTTATTCGAAAGTGGTATAGAAACTACTTAATTATTAGGATGTACCTCTAGAAAAAAGAGGTCTTACCCAACTGTTAAGATAATCCCTTCAGAATATCAAAAGTGTTATTCTTCTCAAAATACAAACTACGATTTGGATATGAGTGGAATGGATATCGTAATTTTTGACCCAATGGCTGGAGCCTCTGGAGACATGATAAACTCCTGTTTTGTCAATGCCGGTGCAGATGAGGAAAAAATAATAGATGGTATGAAGAGTGCAACTGAACCTATTGGAGATATAGAAGTTTCATTCAAAGAGTCGGAGCACAATTCTATCTCAGCTACAAGAATGTATATAAATTCTTCTGACAAAGAATCTGCAAACTACGAAGAGATTGTTTCGGCAATAGAGAATTCAACAATATCTAAAGATGAATGTAAAACCGCATTAAAAGTATTCGAAAATCTTTACATGGCTGAAAGCAAAATTCATGGAAACAATGTTCACTTCCATGAGGTGGGTAGAGCTGATGCAATTGCTGATGTAGTTGGGGCTTCTATAGCCTATCATGACCTTAGCCTTAATAAAGAAGATATAAAAGTTGTTTGTACACCAATAAGTGTCGGTGGAGGTTATACCACTTCATCCCATGGAAAAATTCCCGTACCTGCTCCTGCTACCTCTGAGATTCTAAGTAGTTCGGATTTATTATGGCAAGGAGGTCCCATCAATGAGGAACTCTTAACACCAACTGGAGCAGCAATATTTTCTGTGATAATAGATGAAAGTAGAAAAAGTATTCCTTTAATTGGTTGTGATTCAGTTTCAAGAGGTAGAGGCTCACTCGACTTAGAAATACCTAACCTACTTACAATGTTCTCAGGTACTAAAAGAGATAGATTTGTCGATGATCATATTAGCATACTTGAAACCAACGTAGATGATGTAGACGGGGAGATCTTAGGTGGATTCATAGAGCAGATGATGGACGCTGGAGCACTTGATGTATCAGTAATACCCACTATCACAAAAAAAGGACGGGGAGGAACAATAGTCAAAATACTCTCAAAACAAAAAGATATTGAGAAATTAGCCACCTTAGTTGTGCGCGAACTAGGAACGCTAGGGGTTCGTATAACCACACCTCAACACAGACTGATAGCAGATAGAAAGATCACCGAAGTCGAAGTCTTCGGAGAAATGGTTGATGTCAAAATAGGTAAGCTAAAAGATGGAGAAGTAATCGATATATCTGCCGAATATGATGACTGCAGAAGAATTGGTAAAAATAAAGGTATACCAGTTAATAGAGTTAGGCGCGCAGCCGAGTCCAAAGTCGAGGAAAGGATTCAAAAATAATTCGATTTCAATTTAATCCCGACTCCGATATAAAACCAGCTTTGATAACCATATGCTGTATAAGAATAAAAAAAGGATAATAAGAAGTGAAAAGGATTGGCTGATAAAAACAACGGTCTCTTGTCCTCTAGATGTAAGAAATTGGATAAAATAATTAATGGAGGACTTAGATCAAAAAAGATCTCTCAAATATATGGTAAAAATAAGACGGGAAAAAGTTTAGCCTGTCTTCTGTTTACTTACCAATGCCTTAGAGGAGGAAACGAATGTGTATATATCACAAGCGGATCCTTCCCCACTCAAAGGTTTACCCAGATTACTGGTAGAAATACTGATTTTAGTACCGAAGAACTAGTATCTAACTTATTGATTTCCGAAACTAGAGAATTTAATGAACAAAAAAGAGCAATCGATGATGCAGCAAAAATAATAAGCAACGAAAAAAGAGATGTTGGGCTCTTGGTTATAGATTCAATAACTTCTTTTTACAGGTCAGAAATGGACGCAGAGAAAAGTATAGAATTAAAGAGAGAGATGGCAAAAAAGCTCGCAGTAATTTTAGGTTTGAGCAGGAGAGGTGATATCCCAGTGCTCATGACTAATGAGGTCTACAAAGATTTCGACACAGGCAAAGAAAAACTTATCGGTGGCAGAATGCTAAAAGACATTTCACACAAGATGATAGAATTCAAAGAGATAGGTAGTATCCAAAGTAAAAAATATACAAGGAGTGGAGACAGCGTAAAAAAAGCAAAGGACGCAAAATATAGAAATGAAGAAAACAGAATTAAAAGTACTGTTCACGAGATGAAAAAAATAAGAGTTGTATGCGGAGAAAACAGCTCAGATTTTTTAATAAAACGCGACGGATTTGTAGAAGTTTGAAAACCAAAGCGACATTCTCACCCATAAAATCTGACGGTTTGGAGAGTGGCTTCTAGGTCACTTTAGATAAAAAATTAACTATCTTTTAGATTCCCTCTTCTTACAAAATATGGAAGGTTTTCTTTATCGAAACTATTTATAAATTTCCTGGTCTTTTTATCGCTTTCATTCCCACTACCAAAAATATCTCCATGTATGTTTCTAAGCCTATCCAATTCTCTTCTTTGGTATAGTTTAGCTACTATGGCTGCTGCACATACAATGTCCCATCTCTCCTCACCCTCATGATCGGTATCTATTCTCATCTCTTTATTGTGTCCATTAAGACCAGCCCTTAATCTATCCTTCAGCATTTTAGAATGAGGGTAGTAGCAATCAACATAGAGGTTCGTTGGAGTTTTAGAGTTCAAAAGCGATATTATTGCAGAGTCCTGCACATCTTGCTGTGTCATTCCTTTGTTTTTCAAACTTTTTATTTCCGATGGAGATATCGATACGACCCCAGGCTCGGCGATTTTAAAAATCTGCTTGCCAAGCTCCTTCATGGTAGTTCTATTCATATGCTTAGGATCTTTGAAATCGAGTTTATTTAGTTCTTTTAGCTGGTCAGGGTTGGTCATAACGTAACCTATAACTAGCGGTCCTACTACCTCCCCAACACCAACTTCATCAATGCCCATGTAGAGAGTTTCCATATCTTATTTTTTATGTTGTTGCTAGAAGTATAAAAATATTCAAGTCCCTACAAGGTTGTTTAAACCTGCATCCTTAACCATCTCAAGGGCCCGTTGCTTTTCTTCTTGTGTAAGCATCCTATTGATTTCAGGATATTCTTTTGCTTGGTATTCTGGCCTATATTGAAACATCAGGTTAAACCGTACATCGTGGCCAAGGTTTTCTGCACACCATTCTGTGATCTCTCTAGTACAGCATTCTAGGTGTCCAGGCAATACAAGATGTCTCACAATAATATCTGCCTGTCTGTCTGCTTCTATAAAGTTTCTTTTAACTACTGATGTATAATTAGTGATGTCTGAAAGTTTTTCTGCACATTCATCGCTACCATATCGGAAATCGCCCAAGTAAACGTCTACAGCTCCAGAAAGTAAGGCCATGGATTCACTTGACATGTACATATTAGAATTCCATACAACAGGTATAGATGCACTAAACGAATTTAATACCTTTAAGATTGTTGATAGATGTGGTGTGGGGTCCCCGCCCACAAAATTTATATTTTTTGCCCCTTCCAGTTTCTTCCTAACTATTTTTTCTGCCATATCTCTAGGCAGAACTGGGTCTCCGCCACGGAATTCAATTGATATGTCCCAATTCTGACAGTACACACATGAAAAGGTACATCCATTAAAGAATATAGTATGGGAGGGAACAATTTCGGGTTCTTCACCGTAGTGGAGGAACTCACTGTTGTACCTAGATACCATGTCAACTCCGCATAATCCTTTATCTTCTCTTCTATCTACCCCACATTTCCTCTCGCATAAATGGCAGTTGTATAAAATTCTCTCGGCTATCTGGCATTTTAAGTCCATAAGCGATATATTATTGCTTTCATTTACAGATTTCTCTTCATGGAGGTTCCATAAGTCCTCCAAATCCAAACATGATAAAATCTCGGAAGGATCTAAATCTGCTTCATCTCTGAATTCTTTTTCATCTAAGCTTTCTCCAACTTTAGCTTTATCTACATCTACATCAATCATCGCATCTTTAACCAATGCAAAGTTAGGTTCTCTATTTCCTTCGAGGATGGAAAAATAATGGTCAAGTCCTTTCTTCCTCAATTCGAAACCTCCAAACTAGTTTTTACCGAAGGGAGTACAAAATTGTCGATTTTTCTCGTGTCATTTCCAATTTCTTTTATATCTGAAAGCATTTCATAAAGATTTCCATATAGCATTATTCCAGAAAGAGGTTTTTGTTTTCCATCCTCTATTTCAAAAGATTCTCTGGAGGCCACAGAAAAGTCCCCAGTAACGGAATTTGCCGTATGTGCTCCAAGAACAGTTCTTACGTAAATGTCTTCTTCATCTTGGATGTTTTTAGTGCTAGAAACTGGCTCTATAACTAAATTTCTTGGAGAAGTAGAAGGAGGGGTGGAATAAGAAGATCTTACCGCATTAGACGTGCTCTCTTTACCTTCTCTTTCAGCAGTTCGACAATCATACAGAATATCTTTCATTATGCCATTTTTGACTACTGGGTTTTTTGTAGAGGGTACCCCTTCGTCATCGAATCCCCGGCTGTTTACACCTTTAGGTAATAATCCATTATCAGCTATATTTAAATCTTCAGGTCCTATCTTCTCAGATATTAGGTCAGGTATTTTTGATCTTCTACGCCAAACCTCATCTGGATCCATTGCAGGGATTAATGTGGCCCCTAAAATCGAACCTAATGCTATCGGAGATAGAATAACATCTCTGCATCCTAAACTAGTTTTAGATCCTCCTCTAGATTTCTTGGCCATTTTGGCAGCCTTTTTTCCTATATATTCAAAATCTATATCATACGCTCTAGAAATATCAAATTCAAAAGATGATGATTTGTCCTGGTCGCTTCCGAAAGATGCTTCCATATTAGCACCGACTAATGTTTCCTTGCCCCCAACATCTAATCCACTAGAATTTAATATTCTTACATCAGAGGCAGATGCTGAAATTGAACCTGATATTGGATATGTATCTTCTTGAGAAGCTGCACATATCATGCTCTCAGCACCTTCAACAAGATTTCTAGGTTGCATATCCCAAACATTTTGATCATTTATTCCAGAGACTTCTGGATAACTACTCTTACAAGGAAAACTTTTCAATTCTTCCGAACTCATTCTGGAGTGCTCTAGTGAATCTTTAATACAACGAGTTAACTGATTTGGATCCGACGTGCTTGCAAACCCTACAGTACCTCCAGATATTACCCTGATACCAATTCCTTCGCTTTCTTTCGATTCAACGTATTTTATATTATTCTTCTCTATCTCGACACCTAACGAATATATGGACTTAGCGTATACTTCAGCTGAATCTGCTCCAAATTCTTCACACTTCTCTAAAATATCTCTTAGATCGATTCCATTCATTCTCTTCCCCCTACCAAAATTTCCGAAACAGCAACATACGGTGCTCCCTCAGAAACAGATACAGTTTGACCATTCTTACCACATCTGCCAGAGTTGAAAGATACCTTATCAGAAAGAGCAACTATATCTCTTAATGTTTTAAGTGTCCTACCAGACATAGAGACGTCGCGGATCCTTTCTTTTTTTTCTCCATTATCAATAGAATATCCTTCCTCAGCATTAAACTGGAAAAATCCTTCTGCAGGAGAAACTTGGCCCCCTCTGGAACCGCAAAGTAAAATACCTTCATTTACTTCTTCCATAACTTCCTCAAATGAGGAGTTCCCAGAATCTATATAGGTATTACTCATTCTTATAAGAGGGATGTCCGAATATGATGAGCTTCTGAGATTCGGTGTTGGTGATGTACCTGTAGATGCTGAAGTTTCTCTTGACCCAAGAAATGTATTCAATCGGCCTCCATCCAAGATTACAGTTTCCTGAGAAGGTATTCCTCCCCAATCAAAAGGGTAGGAGCCAAAAAGTCCAGGAAGGGTCGGATCGTCTTTTACAGTTAATTCTTCAGATGCAATTTTTTCTCCAAGCATACCCTGGAGTATAGAGTTGCCATTAACGATGTGGTCTCCTTCTACAGAATGACCAAGTGCTTCATGTACGAAGACTCCGGCAAGTTCGGGATCAAGAACAGCTTTCATCCTACCCGATTTTGGAGAGTTGGCATCAAGGAGTGCATCAGCCCTTTTTCCCATCTCTCTACACTTATCACAAAATCCTTCTAGTACTTCAATACCTCCTGTCCCAAAAGATCTTTCCCTTGCGGTCTGTAGGTTATTACCCTCTTTAGCAACTGATTTACCACTAACTCCAGTCTTAACCATGGAAAATTCGCATCTAGATCCCTCCGAATTCTCATATTTCATAGAGATATCGCTGTGGATAAAGGAGACGTCCACGCTAGTTACCTGTCCAGTAGTTGCTACGTCCGTAAAATCTTCTAGCATATCGACAATTTCACCAATCGAAAAATCTCTTGGATGTTTATCTGGCTCGATATCGAAGGTACCTTTCAAGGCTTTTGACTCTACCATATCTTTAAAAGCACTGGCTTTATTATGGCGTGAGGCTCTTTCAGCCCTTCTTAATACATCTTCTTTTTCAGTTTCCTCTACTGACTTTCCAGATGCAAAGCCCCAGGCCCCATCTGAAAGTACTCGTGCCCTAATCCCAGATGTGAAGTCAGAAGTAAGGTCCTCAACATCTCCATCTTTTAGTGAAATCGTTCTTCCATCGACATCTACTTCTACTAATTCATAAAACTGCATTTATATCATTTCCAGCCCTATACTATTCAATTCAAATTTAAAAAAATTCAATTGCACCTATAAGCGTGTCTCCCAAACATCAAAACAATTACTAGAGGGTATTGAAAATTAGAAAAATACAAAAGATGAAGTGGTTACTGTGGAGCAGGTTTATCTTTACTCCCAATTGGGATTCCGCTACTGTCAGTTCTTTTTTTTGTGGGTGATACTTTTTTTATCCTATTTATAAATGACTCTTTTCTCTCACCTGAAAGTGCTTCTTCAAGGACTTCCTTTATATTGCTAACAGGCACTATCTCAATTCTCTCCTCATATTCATCCTCAACAAGGATGTCATCTTCATTGGCTTTTGGAATTAGAACCTTATCAATTTCAGCCTCTGCAGCTGCCTCTATCTTAGCTGTGACGCCTCCAACTGGAAGTACTTCTCCTCTAACGCTCAATGACCCCGTCATTGCAACGCTCTGATCTATTTCTACATCCTCTAGGGCACTTATAACAGCGGTTGCAACACTTATCGATGCTGAATCTCCTTCAACGCCTTCATAAGTACCTACAAATTGAATATGTACATCATGATCTGACATATCTTCTCCACTCAACTTCTTAATGATTGCAGATACATTCTGTACAGCCTCCTGAGCTATCTCTTGTAACCTACCGGTAGCTATAACCTGACCTTCTTCTTTAGATTGTGCCGGAGTTATTTCGGCAACTATCGGAAGAACTATGCCTGAATCATCACCCATAACGGCTAGCCCATTTACACGGCCTACAAGACTGCCTTCATTCTCGAACATTCTGTATTCTTTTCTTTTTTCTATGTAAGTATCAGCAACTTGCTGTTCCAAAGTCCTTGAAACTTTCTTAGCCTCGAGTACATCCTCTTTTTCTACGAGGTCTTTTGCCCTGGCTCTCCCTATATCTCCAGCAACTCTTATAAGGCCTCCAAGGTCTCTTATTTTAAGAGTGAGCTTATCTTTCCTTCCGGATCTCCTACGAGCTTCCCTTATTATCTCTCCAACTGCCTTCCTGGTAAAGTGAGGTATTTTTCCATCTTTATCTACTTCTTGGGCAACAACCCTTACAAGCTTCCTACGATTCTCAGGTGTATCGTCCATCCACTCACTCATGTATACTTCATATCCATACCCTCTTATCCTAGAGCGGAGTGCTGGGTGCATCCCTTTTAAAGCATCCAAATTACCTGCAGCAACCATAATGAAGTCAGTAGGAACTGGTTTAGTGGAAACCATAGCTCCACTACTTCTTTCAGATTGACCTTTAATCGAAAATTTACCTTCCTGCATTGCCGAAAGCAGCTGTTGCTGGCTCTCTATCCTGAGAGTATTTATCTCATCTATAAATAGTACTCCCATATTTGATTTATGTATGGCCCCTGGCTCAACTCTCTCATGTGCAGGGGTCCCGAGACCTCCTGATTGGAAGGGGTCGTGTCTAACATCTCCCAATAAAGCTCCAGAATGGGATCCCGTAGCATCAACAAAAGGTGCCCTTTCTTTTCCTTCATTATTTATAAGGAGCTTAGGTGTCTGTGATTCTTGATTCGAACCAATATATCTCGCTGCGACGAAAATTACTGCAGCAGCAATTACTGAGAGAAAGAGAGCAGATGGTTCCATTGTTTGGATATATGAAGCTATACCGAATATTAGGATCCCGAATATTATCATCATCAGAATCATGTTTCGGGTTTTAGCCTGTCTTTGCGCTTCTTCCTTATGGGATTCGACAATCTGCTTGCCTTTACCTGCAGGAACTACTCTCACATCAGGATTATTCTCATCTTCTGGGTTGGGATATATGAGAACATCTTGCAAATCCTCAGTTGGTAGGAGGTCGGTCATTGCTTTGGCTAACATTGACTTACCTGTTCCAGGTGGGCCCAACATCATAACATGTCTTCTCTGCTTCGCAGCCTTCCTTACAACCTCGACTGCATTATCCTGGCCTACAACCTGGTCTATCAGCTTCTCTGGTACTTCGATTTCCTCAGTAGTTTCAAAATCGAGACCTCCAAACGTATCGCATTCAGTCATTTTTTAAAACCATTAAATAATTTATAGGTCGATAAGCAAACCTAATTAATCCTATACCTTAGCTAACTTATTTTACTAGCAATTCCGGTAAATGTTTCGGAATTGGTGACACAAACAAGTGTATTTAGTCATATTTCGATTTTAATCGATTATCTTAATTACTTAATTAAACACTTATATCTAATGATGCTTATGGTGTTTTACTTCATCTTTCGATTAACTTAAATTCTATTGTTATAATCCAATATCAGAGTTAAAATTCAAAGAATCTAAAGTGACACCCTCTCCCACCTAATCAAAGATTAGGAAGGGGCTTCCCGATTGGTCTTCTAAGGTTTACAACCCGTCTGTTCTTTTGGCTGGAAGGTACCAGCC
>SL_8KL_010_SEDDRAFT_10004533_pt1 | contig 11129 bp, 9 predicted proteins | sample SodLakKL_010_SED_4_FD_11160 | JGI IMG/M metagenome (IMG submission 11160) | reverse complement strand
TGAACACCCGGCTGAAGCGCTTTCCATGGGCCGCCTTTGCCTGAAATCGGGAAAAACTGATGAGGGGGTAAGCTTTCTCCGGGAAGCAGCCGGCAGTAATCACAGCCGGCTGGCTGAAGAAGCGGCCCTGGAACTGGCCCTCCATCATAAAAGGGAAGGGCGGTGGACGGATGCTGCAGGTATCTGGCTTGAGCTGGTCAATAATAAAGCAGCCGGAACAGCTGCTTATGTTGAGTTGGCCAAGTATTATGAACACCGCTGCAGCAGGTTTGCAGAAGCCCTGAGCCTTACTGAAAAGGCCCTTGAAATCGCCCTGCTGACAAAACCGGAACTGCCGGGTAGCAGCGAGTTCAGCTTGACAGCTTTAAGGCACCGCCGCAGCAGACTCATAAGGCGCTCAGAATATTTATACAGTCCAAATAACCCTGTGCAATAAATGTCCGTTTGATTGATCGCCTTCATTATTCTTTTTTCAGAACGAACAGAAGCTCTTCAGCGCTTTTACTGTCTTCAGGAAGTTTAAGGTGACGCCATGTCTCTCCTTCAGCAGAATAACCTTCAATTATTTCTACCTGGTGATCCTCAATCCAATCTATAAAATCATACAGTGTAAACAGATGGATATTGGGCGTATCGTACCAGTAATAAGGAAGATTCTCGGTAACAGGCATCCGTTCGGTCTCCAGCAATTTTTCAACCACACCATAATAGTTAAAGTTTGGAAAGCTGACAAAACAGGCATCCCCGATGCGCAGCATTTCCTCAAGAACAAGCATCGGTCTGTTCAACACCTGCAGGGTTTTTTCAAGGATTACATAATCGAAAGATTTAGTTCTAAATTCGGGCAGCCCCCGGTTAAGATCGCCCTGGTATACATCAACCCCGTTTTGAAAGGCAGCAGATACCTGGTCATGATCGGCTTCCACGGCCTGCCCGCGCACCTGCTTTTTTTCTATGAGTCGGGCTAAGAGCTCTCCATTACCACAACCCAGATCGAGAACAGAAGAACCGGGTTCTACCAGGCCAAAAATCAGCTTGTGGTCCCAGCGTTTACTGCTGATCATAAGATATCATCACACCTTTTTAAGAAATGATTCCAACAGCGGGGTTGTCCGCCCTGACTCCAGCAAAAAGGCATCATGCCCATAGTCTGAAGGAATCTCAATAAATGATACCGGCTGCTCATTAGCCAGCATCGCTTTTGCTATGGCCCTTGTGTCCCTGGGGGGATAAAGCCAGTCCGAGCTGTAAGCGATTAGGAGCAGCCGGGCCTGAATAGCTGAACAGGCTGAAGCCAGATCACCACCCGCCGCACCGGCAGCGTCAAAATAATCCATGGCACGGGTCAGGTAAAGATAGCTGTTGGCATCAAAGCGCTGCACGAAGGATCGCCCCTGGTGTTCAAGGTAACTCTCCACAGAGAATTCACTGTTTAAGCGGTAACAGGGACGGGAGCCGTTTTGGAAACGACGACCGAATTTACCTTCCATTGAACTATTCGATAAATAGGTAATATGACCGAGCATTCTCGCCACTTCCAGGCCGCTGTCAGGAGGCTTAGACTCATAGTAGCTGCCGTCCTGGAAACAGGGATCATTCATGATCGCCTGCCTGCCAACTGCATTAAAAGCCAACCCCTGTGCTCCCAACCGGGCAGAGGCTGCCAGGATTATGGCCGAACGGATCCGGTCCGGGTAGTTTATAGCCCAGGCCAGCGCCTGCTGCCCGCCCAGCGATCCACCTGCAACTGCCCGCAGCTGTTTAATCCCCAGGTAATCCTGCAAACGCACCTGGAGGCGAACAGAATCTTCAACAGTAACCACGGGAAAATCAAGAGCATAAGGCTTACCTGTTCGCGGATCCTTCTCCCAGGGGCCGGTTGTCCCGTAACAACTGCCAAGAATATTGGCACAAACTACATAGTAGCGACTGGTATCAAATGCCTTCCCGGGGCCGATCATCTGATCCCACCATCCCGGGCGATCACTGCGCCAGGGGCGATTATCTTTTTCCCAGTCGGCATCCCATCCTGCTGCATGAGCATCCCCGGAAAGGGCGTGAATTATAAAGATGGCGTTATCTTTTGCTTGATTAAGAGTCCCGTAGGTTTCATATTCAACCGTAACAGGATAGAAATTGCTGCCACAGTCCAGCGCCAGGAAATTATCTCTGTCTGCCAGAAGGACCTTTTTCGGCCTGGTCCAACCAACGGAATATGGCGAATCCGGCCCGTCATAACCTCTTTTATTCTCCAGAGAAGCATTGAGTGGATCTGTCATCTATTTCGCCTCCCTGTCGGTGCCGGAACTTCCCTGGCTGTCAGCAATTGCCTGTTCAAGATCGGAAATTATATCAGTAGCATCCTCAAGCCCCACGGAAAGCCTGATGTAATCTTCTGTCACTCCCGAGTTAACTTGCTCCTCAGGTGAAAGCTGCTGATGGGTGGTTGAAGCAGGATGGATGATCAGGGTTTTCGCATCACCAATATTAGCCAGGTGTGATATAAGGTTAACATTGTTAATCAGGCGCTTACCGGCTTCGAGGCCGCCCCTGATACCAAAACCGATAATCGCTCCCTGGCCGGAAGGCATCAAATCGCGGGCATAACTATGGTCCGGATGGCTTTCCAGCCCGGGATAATTAACCCAGGTTACGGCCGGATGCTGCTCCAGCCATTTAGCCACAGACAGGGCGTTTTCACAGTGCCTGGCCATGCGCAGTGGTAAAGTTTCAATACCCTGGAGAAATAGGAAAGCGTTGAATGGAGACAGGCAGGGCCCGAGGTCTCTTAAAAGTTGAACCCTGGCCTTGATAGTGAAGGCAATGCCCTTACCTTTATCGGCATCACGGGCAAATGAATCCCAGTAGCTGATACCGTGATAGGAAGGATCCGGATCGGTTAATTCGGGAAATTTCCCGTTATTCCAGGGAAAAGTGCCTTTTTCTACAATAGCTCCCCCTATAGAGGTGCCGTGCCCTCCCAGGTACTTGGTCAGGGAGTGGATAACCAGGTCAGCGCCATGTTCAAAGGGACGAAGCAGGTAAGGCGTCGTAACCGTGCTGTCAACAATTAGCGGAATGTCGTTAGCCCCGGCAATCTCGCTAATTTTATCCAGGCGGGCAACCCTGTTTTTAGGATTACCGATAGTTTCTATGTAGAGGGCCCTGGTTCGGTCATCAATAGCCCTGGCAAAATTTTCAGGGTCATCGGGATCTACAAAGCGGACCTCCAGGCCGAAACGAGGCAAAGTATAGGCAAACAGGTTGTATGTGCCACCATAGAGATGACTACTGCTCACAATGTTATGGCCGGCCCTGGCCAGGTTAAAAATAGCCAGGGAGATTGCTGCCTGCCCCGAAGATAGCGCCAGGGCGGCGCTACCCCCTTCCAGTTCGGCCAGGCGCTGCTCCAGGACATCAACTGTCGGGTTCATAATCCTGGAATAGATATTTCCGAATTCTTTTAAACCGAACAGGTTGGCAGCATGCTCAACTGAATTAAAGGTATATGAAGAAGTCTGATAGATCGGGACTGCTCGTGAATTTGTTGCCGGGTCGGGCTGCTGACCGGCATGTAAAGATTGCGTATTAAAATTATAGGTCATTAGATGTTCCTCCCATTTTATAAATAATTTTGAGTAACTATTTTGTCATTTTTTTGCTACTGTTTCCTGTTAAAGAAAACTACTACTCTCGCTGATCGCTTCAGTTATCTTGAGCAGGCTGGGCAGTACCAAACACTGTTGACTGATTAGTTACGCTAAATACTAAATTAAGAGGAACACATGGCAGATAAACCACCGCGGTTGGTGAAGCGGTAAGGTGAGATTTGAAAGAGGATATACCTTGAAGAGAAAACTGAGACTGCTGTATATATCGATGCTAACCTTATTACCCCTGNAAACATGTTAACTGCCCCTTTAGATAGCTTTCCTATAAACTTGCTATCAATTATAAATACAATAATACTTCCTGGGAATTCGTTTGTCAAGGACATGATTATAAAATAAGGGGGAAAAGATGCTCCGGAAATTTACTCGCCGGGCTTATACTTCCACCCGACCTCGTCTTTAAGCTTTTCATCTACATCCTGCTCTTCCAGGTANCTGAGCANNCAGTNNAATGTTTCATTACTTAAATCGTGCTCCATCAGNCAGGCATCCTGCTCTGCTGCCTCCGGCGAAACTCCTAATACCTGGGTAAGAAATCCATAAATAACTTTGTGACGATGGCGGATGTTTAGGGCATAACGCTTTCCCTCCGCAGTCAGTTCAACAGGACCGTAGCGATCCTGGGTTATTAACCCTTTTTCCTTAAGTAGTGTCAAAGCCTGGATTACACTGGGTTTGGCAATATCCAGGCGATCTGCAATATCTGTAACGCGAGCCGTATTCTTTTCCTGGGTCAAGTTAAGTATTACTTCAAGATAATCCTGCAAAGATGAAGTAACCGGCATTGAATGACGCAAAAGGAATCACTTCCCTTTTCCAGAGTTTCGTACCATAAACAGAAGCAATTATTCAGCAATTTTTACATTAAGTTACTGCTTAGCCTGTTTAAGAAAAATGCACTCGCTGGTCGTTACTAAATTAATTAACTTCCTAACTTAAATCGCTATGTACTGACCTAAATATATCGTCAAAAACAATTGCTGTCAACTTTTTGGTTTTATACCCATTAACTACTATTCACCGTGCTAATCGCTTTTCTACCGTAAACCATCACCATTAAAGCAGTTAAAGCTGCGACATAGAAAGGAAACAGATTAAAGTGCTGCCATATCAAACCGCCAAGCGGAGGCACCAGGGCAGCCCCCAGGGAATAAAAAGCAAAAAAGCTGCCAATGGCCCGGCCGCGTCTTTCCGGTTGAGAACCTTCTGCTACCAGGCCAAGCATTCCCTGAAAAGAGAAGCCAAATCCTGTTCCAAAAATAAAAAGTGCCAAAAACAAGCCACCTGAAATATTAATTATCGATGCAAGAATTAGAGCTAAAGCCATTAAAAGCTGGCCCAATACACAAGCCCGGCAATCTTTACCAATCAAATTCCTCAGTTTTCCGGGCCAGAGCATTTGAATGACAATCGCAGTAAGGGCAAACGTAGCAAATAACATCCCGGTCTGAGCGTGATCCAGGCCAATTAATTCAGCTCTTGTCGGAAGAAATGCAGCCAGGGTCCCGGTTGCCCCCATTGTTCCGAGGGCAAAAATAAATGAGCCGCGCAGTTCCGGATATTGTACCAGTTTAAAGAGACTGACTGGGCTGTAGATTTGATTCTTATCTCCCGGGGGCTGCGCGGAACGGATGCTGATTGCTGTAAAGCTAGCCATTAACATTAACCCGACAAGAAAATAATAAACATATTTATAGCCAAAAAGCCCGGCAATTATACCTGCAGCCATAGGACCGCTTACGGCTGCAAGACCGATAGTGGCACCAAAAAAAGCCATTTTTTTTCTTTGCAAACTTTGCTCATTTCCCCCGCCCATTAAAGCTGCCAGGGCTGAAGGAACCAGGAATCCTCCCATAAAACCATGGAAAGCCCTGACTATCACTAGCTGACTGGCATCATTGACGATTGTATATAGGAAAAGGGCAACCGTTACCCCGATTAAGCCAATTAGCAGGGGTAGGCGCCAGTCCTTACGATCAATCGCTGCTCCACCGGAAAAATTGCCGGTAATGTTAAAAAGTGAGTAGGCTCCAATCACCAGGCCCGTCACAAAAGGACCGGCTCCAAGTGATACTGCATATGGAGCCAGCACCGGCATCTGGGCATGGGTATCAAAAAAAGCGCAGAAAACAATGAAATAAATTGATATTAAGTAATATTTACTTTGACCGTTTGATAAACCCGGGCTATTTTTATAGCTGTATTCTTTTTCCCCTGCTTGCAGCAAGTATAATTCTCCTCCATCTACATTTACTATAAACATAACTATAACATATTTTTACTTACTGTCGCGCTTATAACTCAACTATAAAAAAAGCCTTTCCGGCCTGCAATCACTGCAGTAGAAAGGCTTTAATTTTAGTTTTATATATTTTCAATTACTCATCGAACAGCTTTATGTATTCCCCGTACCCTTCAGCTTCAAGTTCTTCTTTTGGAATAAAACGCAGGGCTGCAGAGTTAATACAATACCTTAACCCGGTTGGCTCCGGTCCGTCAGGAAAGAGATGCCCAAGGTGTGAATCTGCCTCTTTGCTGCGAACCTCCGTCCGGGTCATGCCATAACTTGTATCCTCAACTTCAACGATACTGTCCTCATAGATTGGCCGGGTAAAACTTGGCCATCCGGTGCCTGAGTCGTATTTATCAATTGAGGCAAAAAGAGGCTCTCCGGACACTATATCAACATAGAGCCCCTCTTCCTTATTGTCCCAGTATTTATTATTAAAGGCAGGTTCTGTTCCATCCTCCTGGGTAACATTATATTGCAACTCACTCAAACGTTCTCGCAAATCATCCATTTCCTGGACCTCCCCGCATTCCAGATCATTTATTCTGTTTCAACTTCTTCAGCGGTAACTTCTTCACAACCGGAAATAAGTAAAACTGACAATACAAAAGCAATTAATATTAACAATGCTCTAACTTGCTCCGAGACTCTATTCTTCAACTGAAACACCCTTCCCAAAAGCATAATACCCCGTTATATGCTTAGCTTTTTCCTTAGGCTCAGGATATGACCATGCTGCGGTCCGGCTGATATCATCACCAACCACAACATTATTGTAATGTGCTTCACCTTTCCAGGGACACTGGGTTCTGTAATCTGTTTCCTCCAGGTGCTCTGTTTTTACGTCACCGGGTGGGAAATAATGATTTCCTTCAACCACGATCGTATTATTGCTTTCAGCAATTAATGTGTCATTCAGATAAGCTTTTGCCACTATTAGTCGCTCCTCTTCAGTTCAGTGTAGTCGATTTTTACGTAATATTACTATATTATTATTATACCTGTATTATTCAAGGCAGTCAATCAGCATAGCCAGGATTATCGTGCTTTAATCCTGTTCAGCATATACAGGCAGAGAATAATTATAGCAGGGGTAAAAAGGTGGACAGTTGTAAAAAAGCCCGCTCCCCAGGCATCATTAATGTAGCCCCAGGCAACAAGTGGGTTTTCACGAAAAGTTTCCTCGATCAACGCCCGCAGCAAGGTATAGCCCAGCACAAAACTCCAGAACAGGTAGCCCGGCTTATTTTCCCCGCGCCTGGCCAGGTAATTATGCAGCAGCAATAAAGTTAAACCAATTAATGAACCGTAAACCTGGGTTGGTTGACGATCAAAAAAGAAAAGTTCAGCTTCGCGGCCAATTATTTCCTGGTTAAAAATATTTGCGATCCTGACCAGGGTTATACCTATAGCTATGCCCGGTACAGCAAGATCGGCCATCTCAAACCAGCTTATTTTTTTAATCCGGCAGTAAGTCCAGCTGCCCAGGATTCCTCCCAGCAAGCCGCCATGAAAAGCAAGCCCACCCTGATCAATCCTGATAATTAATTCAGGATTTGCCATAAAGTAAGACCAGTTAACTAACACAAAAACCGCCCTGGCCCCGATCACCAGGGAAATAATAGCCACCAAAAGAAGTGCAAATATTGTATCTTCATTAAATCCTTTTTTCACACCATGCTTACGCATAAAGTAAAAACCGGCTAATATCGAAACAGCAAACATTAAGCCATACCAGCGTACTGCCAGGGGACCTATTTCAAAAACATAGGGGCTGATGCCTTCAATAATCATTAAACCACATCCTAATCTATGATTGTATCGTTTAGTTTATTTACTTCGCTGCACTATAGTAAGATATCAGGATACTATTGTCAATTAACAGCCTCATTGATTCATCATAATATCATGTTATAATAGGTTTATCAATTCTCGGGAAAAGGAGCTGGGACAAATGTCATATAAAGTTATCATTATTGGAGGAGTAGCCGGGGGAGCTTCAACCGCCGCGCGCTTACGCCGTCTAAATGAAAAAGCGGAAATAACCATCATAGAGCGGGGCGATTATATATCTTATGCAAACTGCGGCCTTCCTTATTACATTGGCGGAGCCATAGAAGAACGTGACAGCCTTCTGGTAATGACGCCCCAACAATTTAAAGAACGCTTAAATATTGAGGTCCGAATAAAAAATGAGGCACTGAAAATTGACCGTGAAAAGAAAGAACTGCTAATCAGGGATATAAATAATAACAGTGAATATAGAGAGACTTATGACTACCTGGTCCTTTCCCCTGGAGCAGAATCGTTACGTCCGCCTATACCAGGCATTGATAACCCCGGCATCTTCAGCATGCGAACAATACCTGACACTGACCGTATCTACAATTATATAGCAGAGAATAAACCAAAAAATACAGTTGTTGTCGGAGCCGGTTACATAGGGCTGGAAATGGCCGAAAACTTTAAACTGCGGGGACTCAACGTTACCGTAGTTGAGCTGGCACCTCATGTTTTGCCACCGATTGATGCAGATATAGCCGCCCTTGTCCAGCAGTACTTACGAGAGCAGGGTGTAATCTTAAAACTATCTGATGGGGTTAAAGAATTCCACCAGTCTGACAGGGGCAACCGCGTAGAACTCAACAGCGGGGAAATCCTGGAGGCAGAGCTGGTTTTGCTGTCAATTGGGGTCAAGCCGGATATTAAGCTGGCCAAAGAAGCAGGGCTTGCCACTGACCGCGGCATTAAGGTAAACGAGTTTATGCAGACCAGTGACCCGGCAATCTATGCTATTGGTGACGCTGTCGAAGTTAAAAACTTAGTGACAAACAAGCCTGCTATTATCCCTTTAGGTGGCCCGGCAAACAAACAGGGACGGATTGCAGCCAATAATATATCCGGCAAAAAAGAAATCTACAGGGGAACCCAGGGAACCTCTGTTCTAAAGATATTTGATATGACCATGGCTATGACAGGTGCCAATGAAAGGTTACTGACTTCAGAAAACATTGATTTTCAAAGTATAATCATCCATGCTCACGACCATGCCACTTATTACCCGGACGCAAACCCGCTTACTTTAAAATTGTTATTTACCCAAACTGGGAAACTGCTTGGAGCACAGGCCTTTGGATACAGCGGAGTTGAGAAAAGGATCGATGTTATTGCTGCTGCCCTGCGGACAGGCAAGAACATATATGACTTGCAGGAACTGGAGCTGGCTTATGCCCCACCATATTCATCGGCTAAAGACCCTGTTAATATCGCCGGTTTTGTTGCCGGAAATGTTCTTGATGGTTTCTATAAAACAGTCAATGCTGCAGAGCTAATTATTATTAACCAATCAGAACAAATCCAGGTACTGGATGTTCGTGATGTAGAAGAGCATCAAGAAGCAAGGATCGAAGGTTCTATAAATATACCGCTAAATAATCTCAGGAAGCGTCTTGATGAGCTGGATAGAGAAAAAGATATCATTACTTACTGCAGCGTAGGACTGCGATCTTACCTGGCCACCCGCATTCTTGCCCAAAATGGCTTTGATAGGGTTCGCAACTTAAACGGCGGTTTCAGAATTTACCAGGCCTACCTGAATGAGATTTAGAAAAAATAAGGAGCAAATGGGGCACCCTGATAGGGTGCCCCTGCTGTTTTTATTAAATCTTTCACTTTTTAGTTTTCTCTTTTAATTATCCTCTTCATCTTCATTTTCTTCTTCGCTTTCAGGGTCTTCATCTTCTACATCTTCAGGAATATTACCGCTGTATGTATTATCATCAGGATCAGCTAAATCGATACTGGCATCGCCAAAGCCGATGAAAGCGCCGCCAAGTTCAGCCCTGTTTTCAGTAAAGTCGTTTTCCCTGAGTGTCACAACCGATTCTTCGTAAGCGACAATACCACCACCAAATTCAATTGTTCTATTACCGGTAAATGTATTGCCGGTTATTTCTGCAACAGAATTTGAAACCAGGATTATGCCACCGCCTGAGCCGTCCTGTGCGGCGTTATCACTGACAATATTTCTGAGCATATTTAGGACGGATTGCTGCACGATGATACCGCCACCGGTTGCAGCCTCGTTACCATTAATAGTGTTATCTTCCAGCTGTGCTGTAGACTCACCCGCGATAACCATACCGCCACCGGCCCGCCCGGCAATGTTTTCATCAATAATATTGCCGAGTATTTCCGGATTCGAACCGCTTAAGATGGCAATACCGCCGCCGTCCTGCTGAACAATATTCTTATAAATATTGTTGTTGTTAACACTTGGAGATGATGAATGAATGTACAATCCGCCGCCGCCAAGAAGAACAGTGTTCTCTGAAATTATATTATCGATAATCGTAGCTTCCGAGTCCTCAATTACAGCAATCCCGCCACCGCTTTCTTCAGAATAGTTACGGTTGATCTGGTTATTGCTAATCATTGGTGTCGAACCACCGGTTACCGCAATGCCACCTCCATAATTCGTAGCGGTATTGCGGGTTATATCATTACCATCTATGGTTGGCGCAGAATCAGCCATTGTTATACCGCCACCTGTCCAGATAGAGGCATTATTATGAATCACATTATCCATTATAACCGGATCTGCTTTCCAGATAGATATTCCACCACCACCGGTAGCTGAATTATTTTGCATATCATTTCCGCTTATAGTTGGTGAAGCACCCATATCAACTGAGATGGCACCACCTAAATACCTGGACCTGTTCTGGCGAAAAGTATTTTCTTCAATTATCGGACTTGATTCCCAGACAGATATTCCGGCACCGCTATACGAGGTGTTATCCTCCAATGTATTAAGACGAATCACCGGGTTTGAGCCGTCCTGTACTGCTATACCGCCGCCATCCATATCCACACTATTTCCGGTAATAATATTATTTATAATCGTTGGTGAACTGGCATTGGTAATATAAACACCTCCGCCAAAAAACCCTTCGTTAACAACTTCTTCCCCATCTTCTTCGTAAGTGACCGAGGCACGGCTTCCTACACCATTGGCCAGAACAAAACCCTGCAAAACTGCTGCTTCACTTTCTCCACCTTGAAATGTAACCACGGAACCTCTTTTTCGCCCATCAATTACAGTTTCAGCTACCACTTCAGGATCTTCCGGGTCTGTACTTTTTACAGTAATATTTTTTCCCATGAAA
>SL_8KL_010_SEDDRAFT_10004531_pt1 | contig 11133 bp, 5 predicted proteins | sample SodLakKL_010_SED_4_FD_11160 | JGI IMG/M metagenome (IMG submission 11160) | reverse complement strand
TTCACCGACGCCGAGCAGCCCTGGCTGCCCTTCGGTGACCGCCGGCCCGAGGACACCGTGGCGGTGCAGCGCGCCGACCCCGACTCGTGGCTGCACCGCTATCGCGCCCTTATCGCGGTGCGCAAGGCCTTGTCCGAGCTCACCGGACCCGAGCCCTGGCCGGTCTGGTTCGACGCGGCCGACCCGGTGGTCGCCTACCGCCGCGGTCAGGTGGTGGTCGCTGCCCACTGCGGTGAGGAGCCCGCGACCCTCGCGTTGGAGGGGCGCGCCCGCACCGTGCGCTTTGCCAGCCGACGTGCTCGCGAGGGCGAGCAGGTCACCGACGCGCTGCCCCTGGATCCCGGTGAGGCGGTCGTCCTGGCGCCCTGACGCCCCGCTGCCCGCCGCCGGGACGCACACCACGCCCCGCACGTGCGACGCCGCCGATGCACCAGGCCCCGGACGCACCACGCGCCGCACGCACCACGCGCCGCACGCACCATGCCCCGGATGCACCACGCCCCGGATGCACCACGCGCCGGACGCACCACGCCCCGGACGCACCACGCCCCGGCGACGGGAGCCGAGCGTCGCCGGGGCGCGTGCCGGTGCGTACCGGCCCTCCGCGGAGCGGAGGTGCGAAGGGGTCTCACCCGGTCGAGCCGAGACCGAGCGTGTCGCTCCTTCGCGGTGCGCGGCCGAGCCGGAGCCGAACAACCCGTCCGCGCGCCTCGTGCTGGTCGCTGCGAGGTCCGCGATCAGCTGACCAGGACCCTAGGCGAGGTCGGCAAACTCGAGATGGCGAAGACGTTACCGGTTCGTTAAACCGGGTGCCTGGTGCTATCCCTCCCGCTCCGCGGCGCCGCGCCGAGCCTGCGGCGGTTCGCCGGCGGGCAGCGCCGCCGACGAGGTGGCCTCGCCCTGGCCCCGGGCGGGGTAGGCGATGCGGGGGTGGTAGACGCCCACGAGGGTCTCGATGAAGGACTCCTGTATGACGCTCAGGTCGGCGAAGGTCAGCGAGGCCTCGTCGAGCTGCCCGTCCTGGATGCGCGCCTCGGTCAGGTCGTGGACCAGGCGCACCAGGTCGTCGCGACCCAGGTTGCGGTCGCCCATCGCCAGGGCTCGGCTCGCGCTCTCGCAGCCATCGGCCAGCATGAGGATGGCCATCTCGCGCGACCCCGGCTTGGGGCCCGGGTAGCGGAAGTCCTCCTCGGCGACCGCCTCGTCGCCGTGCAGCTGGCGCGCTCGCTCGTAGAAGTAGGCGATGAGCGTGGTGCCGTGGTGGCTGGCCATGCCGTCGATGATCTCCGGCGGCAGGCGGTGGCGGCGGCCCAGGGCGATGCCGTCGGTGACGTGATCGCGGATGATCTGCGCCGACTCGTAGGGGTCGAGCTCGTCGTGGGGGTTGGCGATCGCGAACTGGTTCTCGATGAAGAAGAACGGGCGGCGCGTCTTGCCCACGTCGTGGTAGAGCGCGGCCACCGAGGCCAGGAGCGCGTCGGCATCGACGGCTCGGCAGGCGCGCTCCACCATCTGCGACACCATGATCGAGTGGTTGTAGGTGCCCAGCGCCTCCCGCTCGAGCTCGCGCAGCAGCGGGTGGTTGCGGTCGGCGAGGTCCAGCAGGCTCGTCGCGGTGAGCATCCCGAACCCGGACTCGAGGAACGGCAGGCTCCCGTTGACGATGACCGCGGTGATGATGCCGCCGGCCAGCCCCATGGCCGCGGCGGTGGCCGCCGCGTCGAGGTCGTCGAAGGCCGTCGCCGTCGCCGCGGCGAGCGCCGCGTAGGCAAGCGTCGACTGCACCGCGGCGCGGCGCAGGTCCCCGCGGGCCGACAGGCGCGAGACGAGCGAGGCGCTGACCACGCCGGCGGCAGCCGCGTAGACCGCGACCGCGGGATCGTTCGGGATCGCGAACGCGGCCAGGGCCGCCACCGGGATGACGCTCAGGACCCCGGCCGGCGGGTCCAGCAGGATCGTGGTGAGCATCGGGACGGCGCCGACCGGCAGCGCGAACAGCCAGACGGTCTGCCCCTCCGGTGCGGCCACCGTGATCGCCTCGAGCGTCACGGCGTAGGCCACCAGCAGCACCGCCAGGAGCAGCAGGCGCCGCGGTGAGGACCACAGGTCGCGGCGGAACTCGCGCAGGTACAGCATCCCCGCGCCCGCCAGCACCGAGGACAGCAGCAGCGCGCGCAGCAGGAAGCGCCACGGCTCGACGCCGTCGAGCCCGAGCTCCTGCAGCGCCTGCATCTGGACCTCGTCGACGGGCTCGCCGGCCTGCACGATGGCGCTGCCGCGCGAGAAGGTGCGCAGCACGGGCTCGACGGCGTCGCGCGCCTCCGCGCGCGCCTCATCGGTGGCCTCGCGGTCCTCGATGACGGTGGGTTGCAGCGCGTCGGCCACGAGCGGCTCGACGACGTGCTCCGCGGCGCCCGCGGGGAAGTCGCGGGTGGCGAGCTCCGAGGCGAGCTGCTGCCCGGCGACCTCGTCGACCTCGCCCTCGCGGATGCGCTGCCCGGCCAGGGCGATGGCCACCTGCTCGGCCTGGGAGCCCACGCGATCGAGCTGGTCGTCGGAGAGGTCGGTGGCGCGCTCCGCGCCCTCCTCGTCCAGTGCCGGCAGACGTTCGAGCAGCTCCTCGACCTGCTCGTCGGGCTCGGGCTCGTCGCCGCCGGCTGGCGCGGCCCGCACGTCGCGCAGCGTGGCGAAGGCATCGCGCACGTCCTCGACGATCGCGGCGCGCGCCGCATCGTCCTCGGACTCGACCGGGTCGACCCCGGCAGCAGCCTGGTTCTCGGCCCGCCGGGTTGCCTGGGGGTCCATGACCTGCACCGGCTCGGGCGCGGCGATCGTGCGCGGTGCGGCCTCGCCCTCGCGCACCGGCCCCTCCTGCAGCAGCGTGCCGGCGGACAGGGCCAGCGGCACGGCCAGCACGACCAGCGCGAGCGCGAGCGCGCGGGTCAGCCAGCTGGTGGCGGGAGTGAGGCGTGAGCGCACGGGTCGGTTCCGAGGTCGAGAGGGGACCGATGCCATCTGGAGTGTGCCCCGAGGCGGGCGCGTGTGCGCGCCGCAACCGAGCCGCGGGTCAGAAGCCTGGCATGCCGACCTGCCAGGCGCGCGCCATGAGCCCGAAGTTGACCAGTCCCACCACGGCGAACACGGTGTGAGGGTGGCGCACGCCTCGGGCTGCTAGGCGATGCCCCACGATCAGGACGATCAGCGGGAAGGCCATCCCGTACAGCAGGTGCCAGGTGAAGTCGAAGAGGCTGCCGTCACCCGGCAGGCCCGCCAGGCCGAGGGTGTGCAGCACGAGCAGCACCAGCCCCAGCAGGATCTGCAGCCCCAGCAGCACGTGGCCCACGACGACGCTGCGCCAGAACGTCGGGGCGTCGCGGTAGCCCAGCACGCGCAGCGCCAGCGACCAGCCGCCGATGATCGGCCAGATGCCGATGGCGGCCCAGGCCAGCCACTCGCCGTGGAGAGCGAGCACCAGTGAGGTCATGGGGGCAGCGTAGCGCCGGCTCGCCTGCGTCCCGCGCGGAGCACGGGCCCGCCTCCGATACCCTCGGCGCTGCCATGCTCTCCCTCGCCGAGGTCACCGTGCGCCACGGGCACCAGCTGGTGCTCGAGCAGGTGTCGCTGCAGATCGATCCCGGCGACCGGCTGTCGGTGGTGGGGGCCAACGGCACCGGCAAGACCACGCTGCTGCGGCTGCTGTCGGGTGAGCAGGAGCCGGACGCCGGGCACGTGGCGCGCACCGGCGGGGTGCGCGTGGGTCGACTGGCCCAGGACGCCGCCGAGGCCCGCGGCCGCACGGTGCTGGAGCAGGTGCTCGGCGGGCCGGGGGGCGTGTGGGACCAGCAGCGCCGGCTCCGCGAGCTCGAGCAGGCGGTCGAGCACGCGCCCGACGAGGCATCCCGCCAGCGTGCCCTCGACGCGTGGGCGCAGGCCGAGGCGGCGTTCGCCGCGGCGGGCGGGTACGAGGCCGAGCCGCGCGCCCGCAAGATCCTCGTGGGGCTCGGTGTGCCCGCCGAGCGGCTCGACCGCGACCTCGGCGAGCTGTCCGGCGGCTGGCAGACCCGCGTGGAGCTCGCACGCCTGCTGCTGGACCGCCCCGATGTGCTGCTGCTCGACGAGCCCACCAACCACCTCGACATCGACAGCATCGACTGGCTCGCCGACACCCTCGCCGCCCACGAGGGTGCGGTGGTGGTGGTCACCCACGACCGCGACTTCGTCGACGCGCTCGGCGGGTCGATCGTGGAGGTCGCCGGCGCGGGGGTGACGACCTACCAGGGACCCTACGACGCCTATCGGCGCGCCAAGGCTGAGCGGATCGCCGTGCAGGCCGCAGCGGCCAAGCGCCAGGAGCGCGAGGTCGCGCGGCTGCAGCGCACCGTCGACCGCTTCCGCGCCAAGAACACGCGGGCGAGCCAGATGCAGAGCAAGCTGAAGCAGATCGCGCGGATGCAGCCCGTGCCCGTCGACGATGATCGGGTCGCGACACTGCGGCTGTCGCTGCCCGAGCCACCACGGTCGGGTCGCGATGTGATCCGGACGCGCTCGGTGCGCAAGGGCTTCGGGGATCTCACGGTGCTCGACGACGTGGACCTCACCATCGAGCGCGGTTGGACGGTGGCGCTGGTCGGCCCCAACGGTGCCGGCAAGACGACGCTGCTGAAGCTGCTGGCTGGCGAGCTCGCCCCCGACGCCGGCACCGTCGAGGCCGGGCACCGCGTCGCCGCCGCCTACTACGCCCAGCACGTCACCGACCAGCTCGACCTGGACCGCACCGTGCTGGAGCAGGGGCAGATGGCCGCCGGCGACCGCAGCGTCGACGTGCGCGGGGTGCTCGGCGCCTTCCAGTTCCCCGGCGATGATCAGCGCAAGCCGGTGCGGGTCCTCTCAGGCGGTGAGCGCGCCCGCCTGGCGCTGGCCTGCCAGCTGCTGGCGCCGCGCAACCTGCTGCTGCTCGACGAGCCGACCAACCACCTCGACGTGTCGAGCCGCGAGGTGCTCGAGCGGGCGCTGTCGGCCTACCAGGGGACCAGCGTGCTGGTCACCCACGACCAGCGTCTCATCCGCTCGGTGGCCGACCACGTGATCGAGGTCCGCGATGGCCGGGTCTGGCTCCATCCCGGCGACTACGCCTCGTTCCTGCATGCCCGTCAGGCCGTCGACGAGGGCCCCGAGCACGCCGCAGCGACGGGTGTCGCTGGGCAGGAGGCGACCCGCGGAGCGGTCGAGGGGGCCAACACCTCGGCCGGGCTCTCCGCGGCAGGGCTCTCCGCGAGCGCCGATCCGGCGAGCCGGCGGCGCGCGCAGGCGGAGCACCGCAACGCCCGCCATCGGGCCACCGCCGAGCTCCGGTCGGAGGTGAGCCGCCTGGAGTCGCACCTGGAGCAGGTCGAGGCGCAGCGACGCGAGCTCGAGGAGCTGCTGGCCGACCCGGAGACCTACGACGATCCCGAGCGGGCTCGCGAGCTGACCCTGCGCCACGGCGTCGTGACGCAGGACGCCGACGAGACGCTGGCGCGCTGGGAGGAGCGCCTGGCCGAGCTGGAGCGCATCGAGGCCGAGTACGACGCGGCCGCCCCCTAGCACCCTCCGCCGACCCGGCNGGCGCTGCAGGCGCGCCTGCAGCAGGCCCCGATGCGCGTGCCATGCTTGGCGACGATGGATCTGCGCTCCGTGAGCCCCGGCACCGGCTCGGTGCGCCGGGGAGCCCCCGACGTGTCCGGCTACCGCCCAGACCGCAGCCTCGTCGGCCGCATCTGGCGCGAGTTCGCCCGACCCTACCGCTACCGGCTGCTGGCGTTCCTGATCACCCTGCTGATCGCGTCCGGCCTGGGCGTGCTGCCGCCCGTCCTGTTCGGGCGCCTCATCGACGATGGCGTGCTTGCCGGCGACCTCGGCGTGGTCGGCTGGCTGTTCGCCGCCGCGGTCGGGGTCGCGGTGGGGTCGGCCATCGCCAACCTGATCCAGCGGTGGCTTGCCGCCTACATCGGCGAGCACCTGATCTATGACCTGCGCGCCCGGCTGTTCGACCACGTGCAGCGCATGCCCCAGGCGTTCTTCACGCGCACCGAGACCGGCGCGCTGGTCAGCCGCCTCAACAACGACGTGATCGGCGCGCAGCAGGCCGTCACCAGCCAGTTCGGCAACGTCTCGGCCGACGTCACCCAGCTGGCCGCGGCGCTGGTGGTCATGGTCTCGATCGAGTGGCGCCTGACCCTGGCCCTGCTGGTCCTGCTGCTGGTGTTCATCGTGCCGGCCCGGCGCGTCGGGCGTCGCCTCCAGGGCGTCACCCGCGAGCAGATGCGCCTCAACGCCGACATGAACCAGCGCATGACCGAGCGGTTCAACGTCGCCGGGTCGCTGCTCGTCAAGCTGTTCGGGCGCTTCGACGAGGAGTCGCGGTCGTTCTCGTCCACCGCGCGCCGCGTCGCCGAGGTCGGGGTGCGACGCGCGCTGATCGGCCGTGTGTTCTTCGTGACGCTCACGCTGGTCGGGGCGCTGGGCGTGGCCGTGGTGTACGGGGTCGGGGGCTTCCTGGCCATCACCCAGGGAGCGGTGTCCACGGGGCAGATCGTGACCCTGGCGGGCCTGGTGACCACCGCGTATCAGCCGCTGGCGCGGCTCACCAACGCCCACGTCGAGGTGCTGACCGCGCTGGTCAGCTTCGAGCGCGTCTTCGAGGTCCTCGACCTGCCCCAGCGCATCACCAGCCCCGAGGACCCGGTGCGCCTCGAGGCCGTGCAGGGGCGGCTCGAGCTCGACGGGGTCCGGTTCGCCTACCCGCCGGCCACCGAGTCGACGCTGGCCTCGCTGGAGGACACCGACCGCGCGCGCTCACCCAGCGACCACCTGCCCACACCCGTGCTCGAGGACGTGTCGCTGGTCGCCGAGCCCGGCCAGACCGTGGCGCTCGTGGGGCCCTCCGGCGGGGGCAAGACGACCGTGCTGGGGCTCATCGCGCGGCTGTACGACGTCGACGCCGGAGCGGTGCGCATCGACGGCGTGGACGTCCGTGACGCCGAGCTCGAGTCCCTGCTCAGCAGCATCGGCATGGTCACCCAGGACCCGCACCTGTTCCACGAGTCCGTCGCGGCGAACCTGCGCTACGCCCGGCCTGACGCTACCGACGCGGAGCTGGAGTCCGCCTGTCGCGCCGCGCACATCCACGAGCTGATCGCCTCGCTGCCCGACGGCTACGACACCGTGGTGGGGGAGCGGGGCTACCGGATGTCGGGCGGGGAGAAGCAGCGGCTGGCGATCGCGCGGGTGCTGCTGAAGGACCCGGCGCTGGTGCTGCTCGACGAGGCCACCAGCCACCTGGACAGCGAGAGCGAGGCCGCGGTGCAGGCCGCGCTCGACCGCGCGCTGGAGGGTCGAACGTCGGTGGTCATCGCCCACCGGCTGTCCACGATCGTGCGCGCCGACCAGATCGTGGTGCTCGACCGAGGCCGCGTGGTGCAGCGCGGCACCCACGACGAGCTCATCGCCGCTGGCGGGCTGTACGCGACGCTGTACCGGACGCAGTTCGGCGGCACCGTCCCGGCCTGAACCGCCCCGGCCGGTGGCCGCCCCCGCTTGTCTGCCGGCGCTTGTCTGCCGGCGCTTGTCTGCGGGGTGGGCTGCGCGGGTGGGCTGCGCGCGACGACCGCTCCCGCCGCTGCGCCAGCGTCTATCCGCCATGCCACCCGTCGGGCATGCCCGCCCGCGATGCCCGGCGGTGATGCCCGGCGGTGATGCCCGGCGGTGATGCCCGGCGGTGATGCCCGGCGGTGATGCCCGGCGGTGATGCCCGGCGGTGTGTCGTCGAACGCTAGCTGCGGGACCTCGGCGCGACACAGCAGCGGTGCGCACGGCGTGGTGTGTCGAGCTGGCACCCGGGATCGAACCAACGCCGACACACCGTCGTCGTGGTGACCGGCTCGCCGGATCGCACCGGCGTGATCCCCAAGCCGACGAGTCGTTGCGCCCTGCTGACGAGGTCGCTCGGGCACCCTGCCCGGTCATGGTCGACGCCGCAGAGTGGCTGCTTGCCCGCCGTGCCGAGGCCGCCGGCCAGCACGGCGTGTTCGACCGCGCGCAGGCCAGCGACGTCGGTCTCGGTGAGCAGCAGATCACCCGGCGCGTCGCGGCGGGACGCTTCCTGGAGGAGCAACCAGGGGTCTACCGCTTCGCGGGCACGCCGCGGACGCGCGCGCTGCGGCGTCGTGCGGCCACGCTCGGCACGGAGCGCCTTGTCGCGATCTCCCACCGCGAGGCGGCAAGCGTCCACCGGCTCGAGCGCGCTGCAGGGGAGACGCTGGAGATCACGGTGGCCGGCAGTGGGTTGCTGGAGCGCTGGGACGTCACGGTCCACCGCAGCCGCGCGCTGTGCGCCGACGACGTGATGGTCATCGACGGCGTGCCGGTGACCACGGGCGAGCGCACGGTCATCGACGTCGCGCGGCTGCATGAGCCGATGGAGCGCGTAGCGCTGGTCGACGACGCGGTCGGTGCGGGTGTAGCCGTGCGCTCGCGGTTGCACGAGCGCGCTCGTGCGCTGGCGGGTGGCCGTCGCGGCGTCGGCACGGTGGTAGCGGTGACAGCCCCCTCCGCCGACGGAGAGGTGCGCTCCTGGCTGGAGCGCACCGCCCGCCAACGGCTGGGCCAGTCCAGGCTCCCAGCCCCTGCCTGGAACGTCCCGATCCACCGCGGCGGGCAGCTGCTGGGGGTCATCGACGCGTTCTGGGAGGCCGTGCCGCTCGGGCTCGACCTGGATGGGCTTCGCTTCCACCGCACGCCCGAGCAGCGCCGCGCGGACGCGCGGCGCGACCGCCGGATGCTCGTGGACGCTGGCATCCCGATCCTGCGGGCCGACTACTACGACGTGGTCCACCGCTGGCCCGAGCTGCTCGGTCAGCTGCGTCGCGCGCTGCGTCGCGCGGACCTCGCCTGACCCTGGCGCCACCGGCGCGCACCCGGCGATCCATCGCAAGCCCGCCCACTGCTTGCTTCTGTGGTCAGGCGCGCCCCGCTCCTGCGCTTGCCCCCTTCCTTTGCCTGCCCCCTTGCGGAGCTGTGTTGGCAGCCGGTCGGATAGTGACGCGTCCGCGACACACCTCCCGAGCCGGCGGGGCGCTGCGTCCCAAAACCAGCGGAACCCGGCGGGCTGACGACACACCGCCTGGGCACACCGCCTGGGCACACCGCCTGGGCACACCGCCTGGGCACACCGCCTGGGCACACCGCCCTGGGCACACCGCCCTGGGCACACCGCCCTGGGCGCAACGCCCTGCGCACCGCCTTGGCGACCGCCCTGCGCAGTCCCGTAGGGGAGAGGGTCGAGGAGCCCACGAGCGTCGGCCGGCCTGCCGTCAGGCGGCGAGGGCGAAGCGAGCGCGCCGCGGCGCCGATAACCTGGCAGCACGAGCGACGGCGCTCCGCCCTGCGGCGCGCCGTCGTCGCGTTCGGGCGGAGGGTCGCGCGGATCACGACCGCTGCACCGGATGCGAAGGGATCGCCATGTCAACCCGCTCGCTGCGCGCCGAGCGCGACGCCTGCGGCATCGGCTTCGTCGCCGACCAGCTCGGTCGCTCCAGCCGTTCGCTGATCGACACCGCGCTCGACGGCCTGTGCGGCGTGCGCCATCGCGGCGCGGTCGCTGCCGACGCCAAGTCCGGTGACGGTGCCGGCCTGATGCTGCCGGTGCCCCAGCGGCTGCTGGCGGACTGGGCCGCGACCGAGGCCGGCGCGGGCTCCCAGGGGGTCGACGGCCGTCTGGGCGCGGCGATGTGCTTCCTCGATGGCCGCGATGATGCCGAGGGCGACCGCGGTCGCGACCGGGCTCGCACCGCCGTCGCTGACGCGCTGCAGGCCCAGGGNCTGCCGCTGCTCGGCTGGCGCACGGTGCCGGTGGAGCCGACCGTGGTCGGCGACACCGCCCGGCGCAAGATGCCGGTCATCGAGCAGGCGGTGTACGCGGTCCCCGATGGCGTGGGCGACGAGGCGGCCGAGCGCCACTCCTACCTCGCGCGGCGACGGGCCGAGCGCGCGTGCCGCGACGCCGGGGTCTGGGCCTACTTCGCCTCCTGGAGCACCCGCACGATCACCTACAAGGCGATGAGCGCCGCCGACCAGCTCCAGGCCTTCTACCCCGATCTCGCCGACGCGCGCGTCACGGGCGCATGGGCCATCTTCCACCAGCGGTACTCGACCAACACCGAGCCCGCGTGGGAGCGCGCCCAGCCGTTCCGCTTCCTGTGCCACAACGGCGAGATCAACACCGTCGACGGCAACGAGAACCTCATGCGCGCCCGAGTTGGCAACCTGGGCGTCGACTGGCCCGAGCTGCTCGGCGACGCCGACGCAGGCGATCCCGCAGCCCGCGCCGAGGCCGAGGAGCTGCTCCAGCCGCTCATCGAGGCTGACAACAGCGACTCGGCCAAGCTCGACAACGTGCTCGAGGTCCTCACCCGCGGCGGGCGCAGCATCAGCCACGCGATGGCGATGCTGATCCCCCAGGTGTGGGAGGGCAGGCGCGACCTCGCCAGCGACCTCGCCGACTTCTACCGCTACCACGCCGCGCTGGTCGAGCCGTGGGACGGCCCCGCAGGGGTGGTGTTCTCCGACGGGCGTCGCGTCGGCGCCCAGCTCGACCGCAACGGCCTGCGGCCGCTGCGCTACCAGGTCTGCGACGATGGCCTGGTGGCCTGCGCCAGCGAGGTCGGTGCGATCAGCACGCGCGGGCACGGCGGGGTGCGCCGCGAGCGCCTCGGCCCCGGCATGGCCCTGCTGATCGATCCCGTCGCCGGCGAGGGGCTGATCGAGGACGCCCAGCTCAAGGACGCGCTGGCGGGTCGGCGGCCCTACGGCGAGTGGGTGCGGCTCCACCAGCGCAGCGTGGGTCGCGGCCAGCCCGTCGACAGCTCGCCGGAGGACCTGGTGCGCCGGCAGATGACCTCGGGCTACACCAAGGAGGAGCAGACCACCGTCCTGCGGCCGATGGCCAGCGAGGGCAAGGAGCCCATCTCCTCGATGGGCGATGACACCCCGATCGCGGTGCTCGCCGAGCGCCCGCGAACGATCTACCACTACCTCAAGCAGCGGTTCGCCCAGGTCACCAACCCGCCGATCGATCACCTGCGGGAGTGGCAGGGG
>SL_8KL_010_SEDDRAFT_10004530_pt1 | contig 11133 bp, 9 predicted proteins | sample SodLakKL_010_SED_4_FD_11160 | JGI IMG/M metagenome (IMG submission 11160) | reverse complement strand
GATTCAGGGGCTGGAGGCATAAGTGCAAGAGAGGGAAGGACAATGACCACTAAAATGAGAGTAAGAGATGTATCCCAGGAACTGGGGATTTCCAACAAGGAACTGATCGGGCTCCTGCGAGAGCTGAACATCCCTGTCAAAAGCCATATGAGCGGACTTACAGAAGAACAGGTGGATCTTGTGCGTGATCGCCACAAGAGCGCAGCACAGGAGGGTGTCTCCCAGAGCAGGGCCAAGAGCGGAGTCATTGTCAGAAGAAGGAAAAAGCCTGCGCCTGAGCCTGCACCTGAACCGGAAGCAGAGGAAGCAGAAGCAGTGACACAGGATACTGTTGCCGCACCTGAAAAACCTGTGGATGCAAAAGCTCCAGAGGAACACCTGCAGCAAACCCCGGCCCGGGAACCGGCCGCAGAAGACGGGGATCAGGTCCAGAAACAGGAGGTCACGCAGGAACCTGATGCAGCCGACCAGCATAAGCAGGAGGCAGCACCTGAGGAAGCCCGGGACAAAGAAGCCAGACGTGACCGGCCGCTTAGAAAAGGGGCCAGAAAAAAGAAAGCCCCCCCGGAAGAACCCAAGGTAAAGGTCATTTCCAGGCCCGAGCCTGAAGCCGAGCCCAGGACAACGGTAACGCCCGAACCTGCAAGGCCTGAGGTCCCGGGACCTTCTCCGGATAAGGCTGCACCCCCCGCAGCCCCTGCAGCAGATGACGACTCCAAGGACGGCAAGAAGAAACGCAGGAAGAAAAAGGACAAAAAAGACAAGCGGGTTGTGGAATTTGACAGCCTGCAGCAGGAAGGCGTTGATCAACGACAGGCCAAAACCGGATTCAAAAAGCAAAAAACTTCTCCTGTAGCAGACAGGACCGGCGGCAAGGCAAGGCCCGGCCGCGGCAGAAAACCCAGGCCCGAGCCCAAAGTCCAGGAGACGGTGCAGCCCACCAGGGCGGCCAAGAAGAAAATCCGCATCGACGAGGCCATCAGGGTCTCTGACCTGGCCAAGCAGATGGGCATCAAGGCCCAGGATCTCATAAAGACCCTGCTGGGACTGGGCATTATGGCCACCATCAACCAGTCCATAGACCTGGAGACGGCCTCAATTGTCGCTGCAGAACACGGCTACGAGGTAGAGAAAACCGGTTTTTCCGAAGATGAATTCATTATCCCCAGAGAAGCGGACAAGCCCGAGGATCTCCTGCCCAGGCCCCCGGTGGTGACCATCATGGGCCACGTGGACCACGGCAAAACCTCGCTTCTGGACTCCATACGCAAATCCAAGATTACTTCCGGAGAAGCCGGAGGGATCACTCAGCATATCGGGGCCTACTACGTGGGGTCCGACCGGGGAGACATTGTCTTTCTGGACACTCCCGGACACGAGGCCTTTACTGCCATGCGGGCCAGAGGAGCCCAGGTCACGGACATAGTCATCCTGGTGGTGGCGGCAGATGACGGGGTCATGGACCAGACCCGGGAAGCTGTGAACCACTCCAAGGCCGCCGGGGTCCCCATCGTGGTTGCGGTAAACAAGATAGACAAGGAAGGCGCTGATCCGGACCGGGTCAAAAGAGAACTGTCCGAACTGGGCCTTGTTCCCGAAGACTGGGGGGGAGACACCATCTATACCCATGTCTCGGCCAAGCAGGGCACCGGCATAGATGAGATCCTGGAAATGGTCCTTCTTCAGGCTGAAGTCCTGGAGCTGCATGCCAACCCCAACAAGTATGCAGTGGGTCATATCGTGGAGGCCAGGCTGGACAAGGGCCGCGGCGCAGTGGGTACAGTGCTGGTACAGGGCGGCACCCTGAAACACGGAGACGCCTTTGTCTGCGGCCTGTATCATGGCAAAGTCAGGGCCATGTTTAATGACAAGGGCAAGAAAATCGACCAGGCCGGTCCGGCGGTACCTGTGGAAATCCAGGGCCTGGAAGGGGTACCCGAGGCCGGGGACGAATTCGTAGTGGTCCAGGACGAAAAGGTGGCCAGACGCATCGCTGAAGCCAGACAGACCAAACAGAGGGACAAGGACCTGGCCAAAGAATCCAAGATAACCCTGGAGAGCTTTCTGGCTTCCAAGGCGGAAGGCGAGACGCATCAGCTCAACCTGGTGGTCAAGGCGGACGTGCAGGGCTCTCTGGAAGCCATTACCGAAGCCCTGAACAAGCAGTCCACCAGCGTTGTAAAGATAAACATCATCCACGGCGGCGCAGGGTCCATCTCCGAGTCGGACATCATGCTGGCTTCGGCCTCCTCGGCCATCGTCATCGGTTTCAATGTCCGCCCGACTCCCAGGGTCAAGGAAGTAGCCGAAAGGGAAAGCGTGGAAATACGCTTTTACGATATCATCTACAACCTGGTAAACGACATCAGGGACGCCATGGCCGGCATGCTGGACCCCATCATCAAGGAGGAATATCTGGGCCAGGCCCAGGTGCTGCAGACCTTCAGCGTGCCCAGAGTGGGCATGGTGGCCGGATGCATGGTCATGGACGGCAAGCTCATACGCAACGGCAAGGCCCGCCTGGTGCGCGATGGCGTGGTGGTCTACACCGGCAACTTAAGTTCCCTCAAAAGATTCAAGGAAGACGTCAAGGATGTGACCAAGGGCTACGAGTGCGGAGTTGGCCTGGAGAAATTCAATGACATCAAAGTTGGGGATATCATCGAGGCCTACCAGGAGCGTGAGGAAAAGGCCACGCTTTGAGTCATAGAACGGAAGTCAGAGGTCAGCGGGCAGAAGTCAGTGGGCAGGGGGCAGTATAATGATGGTTGGAACACTTTATATAAATATCCGCCTGCACGGAATAACTTCGCTCAAGGCCAAACGCAAAATCAGCAGCAGCCTGAAGCAGAAACTCAAAAACAAGTTCAACCTGGCCGTGGCTGAAATAGGCTCGGAAAACAGCCTGGACCACCTGGAAATAGCCATGGTCACCCTGGCCAACGACAAGCTCCGGGTTGAGGAAATACTGAACAAGGCCCTGCAGATGGTGGAAGCAATGTCCACTGACGATCTGCAGGAAGTGAAAATAGAGGTTTTTTAAATAGCTATGCAGCCTGCAACATCAAGACGGGCCACACGGATGGCCGACAGCATCATGCGCGAACTGGGCAGGATCATTGTGGAGGAAGCCCGGGATCCGCGCCTGAACCTGGTGACCATCACCGGGGTGCTCATGAACAAAGACCTGAGCATTGCCCGGGTCATGTACACCCATATCCAGGGCCCCTCCCCGGAACTGGAAAAGGCCCTGGGAAGCGCCCGGGGGTTTTTAAGGTCCAGCCTGGGCCAGAATCTTAAAATGCGCTACGTCCCGGAACTCAGGTTCGAGTGGGATACATATCTGCAGGAGATGGTGTATGATTCCCGTTCCCAGTGAACTCACCCGGGCACTTAAAACCGGGGACAATTTTCTTGTAACCTCGCATGTAAAGCCGGACGGTGATTCCATAGGCTCCATGTCTGCAGCCGGGCATATACTCAAAAGCCTGGGCAAAAAATTTGTTCTGTACAACGAAAGCGGTCTGCCGGGAAAATACACCTGGCTGGACCTGCCGGCAAAAATACATAACAGGCCGCCGGACAACAATTTTGACTGGATTGTGGTCCTGGACAGCGCTTCTCCGGAACGTCCGGGCGAATACATTGCCGACAGGATCAACCAAGTGCCCACTATAAATATCGACCATCACCCGGACAATCCGGACTTTGGGTCCATCAACTGGGTGGACCCGGGGTTCTCCTCTGTGGGGGAAATGATGTCCCTGGTGGCCAGGCAACTGGACCTGGAACTAAAAGGTCCCCTGGCCCACGGCATTTATCTGGCCATTGTCTCGGACACAGGATTTTTCAGCTTCGGCAACACAACACCCGGTGTCCTGGAGGTGACCGCCCAGATGGTCCGTCAGGGCCTGGATCCCGGGCAGATCAATCCCCTCATCACCAACCAGTGGTCAGTGGGCAGAATCCGTCTGCACGGCCTGGCCCTGCAGCGCTCGGAATTCGTTGACAACGGGCGTATCGGCATCATCTGCATCACTAAGGACATGCTCAAAAACACCGGTACCGGACCAGAGGACTGCGAGGGCCTGGTCAACATGCTCCTCAAGGTCAGCGGAGTAAAGGTGGCCTGTACCCTGCGCGAGGATGACGAAGGTGGTGTCAAGATGAGCCTGCGCAGTGCCGGACAAGACGATGTAAGCAGGATTGCATCGCATCTGGGTGGTGGAGGACACAAAAACGCCTCCGGGGGCATAATCAATGCACCCTTGCAGGAGGCCCGTGAAATGGTTATCGCCGGTGCCCGCAGGTCTATACAATGAGCCCGGGTCCCAGGTCCTCCAAGGCCTTTCATCCAGACGGAGTCATGGTCCTGAACAAGCCGGAGGGTCCTACTTCCACTGCCTGTCTGAACAAAATAAAATCGCGCTTCAAGCTGAAAAAGCTGGGCCACGCCGGCACCCTGGATCCCATGGCCAGGGGTGTACTGGTGGCTTTGCTTGGACAGGCCACCAAACTGGCTCCCTACATCACTGAAGGCCGCAAGACGTACTGGGGGGTTATCCGCCTGGGAGTCAGCACAGATACATACGATATGCAGGGAACCGTGCTGGAGGAAAAGGACTGTTCCGAGGTTTCCCCGGAGACTATAGAGCGGGAAATAAAGTCCTGGGAAGACCTCAAAGAACAGCCTGTACCAGCGGTATCTGCAGCCAAGCACCAGGGAAAACCATTTTATGCCCTGGCCAGGGCTGGACAAGAGGTCCCCTGCAAGACTAAAGAAATAGATATTTACCAGGCCCAGGTTCTAAATATAGAACCGCCCCTGGTGGAATTCCGGATAACCTGCTCCGCAGGCACCTATGTACGGTCCCTGGCCCACAGCCTGGGGATGCGCGTGGGATGCTGCGCGGCTCTGGCAGAGCTTGTCCGGGAAAAAAGCCATCCCTTTTCCCTGGACCAGGCCGTGGACCTGGACACCCTCATGGAAGCAAGGGATCTAAACGAACACCTGCTGCCCATCCCCCGGGCCATGTCTCACTGGGAGCATGTCAGGCTGGACCCTGAGCAGGAAGCGTTCGTGCGCAACGGCCGCCCCATTGAAGCAAGAAATGCGCCCCGGACAGTTGATGGACAGCATCCAAGGGCACTTCTTCTTTCCATGGACGGCTCTTCGCTGGCCCTGGCCGAGGCCCGGAAAACGGATGGCCGGTTGATGTGGTCCATAATCAGGGGATTGTGGACTTGATTCTTTATTATTCAATTCAAGGAGGATACAGCTGTGGTCATGGAACCCAAGGACAAATCCAAGATTATTGAGGAATTTAAACAGCACGAAAACGACACTGGTTCGCCTGAAGTCCAGGTCGCTCTGCTTACTGAACGTATCAAGTATCTCACGGAACACTTCAAGACCCACAAGAAGGATTTTCATTCCCGTACAGGTCTTTTGAAGCTGGTGGGCAAAAGAAGAAAGCTGCTTACTTACCTCAAGGAAAAAAATGTAGAGCGTTACCGACAGCTTATTTCCAGGCTGGGACTCAGGAAATAATCCCGGCAAACCCCGGTTTTCGGTGCGTCAGTGTATACAGGCATCCCGGCGTATAAAATTAAAGTACCGGCAACAATACATAGACGCACCGTAAACCCGACAGCCATGCTAAGGCAGAGCCGGACACGAGGCATCTGCTGAAATGCAAATACTTACATAAGGATAGATAAAAATTATGCTGAAAGAATTTAATAGTACCAAGATCACCTCTGTCGCCGGCGACTGCAAGATTACTTTCGAAACCGGCAAAATGGCCAACCAGGCCCACGGCTCGGTTCTTGTGCAGAGCGGAGATACAGTGGTCCTGGTTACTGCAGTCACCCAGCCCATGGAGAACAACCCCGGATTTTTTCCGTTGACGGTCAATTACCAGGAAATGTCCTACGCTGCCGGCAAGATACCAGGAAGCTATTTCCGCCGGGAAATCGGCAGGCCAAGCGAACGTGAGACCCTGGTTTCCAGGCTCATTGACCGCTCCATAAGGCCGCTTTTTCCGGAAACATTCAACGACGAAGTCCAGGTCATGGCCACGGTGCTTTCGGCAGACCCGGTGAATGATCCGGACATACTGGCCATCAGCGGCGCTTCGGCCGCCCTGCACATGTCCAAGATCCCGTTTATGGGCCCCCTGGCCGGAGCCCGGGTGGGTTATATAGATGACGAATTCATTTTGAACCCCAGCCTCAAGCTCCTGGACCAGAGCGATCTAAGCCTCATGGTGGCTTCCACCCGCAACGGGGTGGTCATGGTTGAGGGGGTAGCCGACTTTGTGCCCGAAGACATAGTGGCCAGGGCCATAGACTGGGCCAGTCAGCAGGTAATACCCATTCTGGACAGCCAGGAAGAACTGCGCAGTCAGTGCGGCCGGGAAAAAATGGAAATACCTGCAGAACCGGAAAGAGATCTGGAACTGGAAGAGATGGTCAAAGAAATGGCCGCTGGTGACCTGGCCAGGGCCCTGGAAACCCAGGGAAAAATGCATAGAAAAAACGCCAAGTCTGAAGTCAAGGAACGAGTACAGGCCTCTTTGCAGGAAAAACTCGGCCCTGAATCAGAGAGGCTGGATAAATTCGGGGGGATTTTCAAGGACCTGGAAAAAAGCATAATGCGGGAAAAGATCAGCTCGGAAAAGATCCGCATCGATGGACGGGACTTGAAGACCGTTCGCCCGCTGAGCATGGAAGTAGGCCTTTTGCCCCGCACCCACGGCTCCGCCCTGTTCACCCGGGGGGAAACCACAGCCCTGACCATTGCCACCCTGGGCAGCTCCACAGATATCCAGCACATCGAGACCCTGTCCGGGGACAGCAGCAAAAGCTTCATGCTGCATTACAACTTTCCCCCTTACTGCGTGGGAGAGGTAAAGTTTCTGCGCGGGCCTTCCAGGCGGGAAATAGGACACGGTGTCCTGGCCGAACGGGCCATTCAGCCTGTCCTGCCCTCTTCGGAAGATTTCCCCTTCACCATTCGCCTGGTATCTGAAATCATGGACAGCAACGGCTCATCATCCATGGCCACTGTATGCGGCGGCACCCTGGCTCTGATGGATGCCGGGATTCCTGTAAAGGAGCCTGTGGCCGGAATCGCCATGGGGCTTATCCGGGAAAATGACGAATACCTCGTGCTCACGGATATACTGGGCGACGAGGATCACCTGGGAGACATGGATTTCAAGGTGGCCGGCTCCTATGACGGCATCACCGCTGTACAGATGGACATCAAGATCTCGGGGATTTCCGGGGAAATCATGCACCAGGCTCTGGATCAGGCCCTGGAAGCCCGCCGGCACATCCTGGATCAGATGAAGCAGGTGATAGACGAGCCCAGAAAAGAGCTGTCTCCTTTTGCTCCCAAAATGGAAGTCATCCATGTGGACACCAACAAGATAAAGGACGTCATAGGCCCGTCAGGCAAGCATATAAAGGCCATTACCGCGGAAACCGGGTCATCCATAGACATAGAGGACTCCGGCAAGATATCCATCTTCGCCCCGTCAGAAGAAATCCTGCAGAAGACCAAGGAAATGATCCTTTTTTACAACCAGAAGCCGGAGCTGGGCAAGGATTACGAAGGCGTAGTCACCAGGCTTCTGGATTTCGGGGCAGTGGTGGAGATCCTGCCCGGACTGGACGGACTGGTGCACATCTCCCAGCTGGATACCGCAAGAGTGGAAAAGGTCTCGGACGTGGTCAATATCGGGGACAAGATCAAGGTCAAGGTCATCGAGATCGATGACCGGGGCAAGGTGCGCCTGAGCCGCATGGCCGTACTCATGGAAGAACAGGGCAAGACCTTTGACATGTCTTCAGCTTCCAGGCCCGGACCCAAAAAAGGCGGCGGTGGCGGCCGTTCCGGCGGACCTCCCAGAGGCGGAGGCGGACGCAGGTAAACAGAAAGATTAAGGGAATTGGGAATCAGGGAATTAAGGGATTAAGGGATTAAGGGATTGGGGGATTGAGGGATTATATACAGGATGAAAGTACGCCGTTAATATAAGGCCCAGCAACTTTTTACCCAGATCGAGTCAAACTCAAAATGGGTAAAAAGTTGTTTTATCCCTGATTGGCAGGAGTGAACTGGAAACGCATGTGCCTGAAAAAACCGGTATTGAAAAAATCCCGGTCCTCGGCCAGGGGCAGGCTGTGCATCTTTTGGGGCAGCTTTTGCACCCAGTTCCTGGCTGCCTGGTCCCTGGCCAGCATGAGCGCCCCTTTCAGGGAAGTGTTGCCCGCCACCCTGCATTTGTGAAAAGCCCCCCTGGGCAGAAATCCCAGTTCCTCCAGGTCCTGCAGCCTGAAATGCTCCCCCAGTGCCCCGGCCATGTAGATCCGGGGTACCTGGTCCATGGTCATGGAGGTCTTCTCCAGGAGATATTCCAGGCCCAGGGTAAATGCGGCCTTGACCTTGAGCATCTCTTCCACGTCCCTGCCCCCCAGAAAAAAGCTCTTTCCCAGGACCACCCTGTTGTTCTGCACATGCACTTTGTCCGCCACCCTGGTCTGGGGTCTTTTGAAGCTGCCCTTATCATCCATGCATCCAAGCCTGAGCAACAGGCTTGCCAGGGACAGGTATCCACTGCCGGAGACCAGGCCGTTCCAGTCTGCAATATCCGGCTGGATTCCTTTCTGGGTAAAATCAAATCCCGAGGCTACACCGTCACCGAAGGCACTGCCGAATCTGAGCCCCACCCCTTCCAGGGCCGGGCCCAGGGCCACACTGGTGCAGAAATACTCGCCCGGGCCAAGCCCCAGTACCATTTCACCATTGGTACCCAGATCAAAAAACAAAAAAGGAAAAGTTGCCTTTTCCTGCAGAATAAGGCAGGTAAGGCCGCTGGATATATCTGCTCCCACGAAGGGCGAGATAAGGGGGGGAATAAAAACCTCCTGCCTGATTCCCGGCAGGGCAAAAAAGTCTCCGGCCGGGCCGCCCAGGTGGTATGGATGACCGGCCAGCCCGGCAATATCCAGGCCCAGCAGCAGATGAATCATGGCCGGATTGCCGGTAATGCAGGCCGGGATGCTCTCAGGAGAAAGCTCGAGAATTCTTTGGAGCTCTTGCAGCAGAAGGTCCTGAAGTTGCTGGAAGTGTTCCCGGCTTTCCCGGGCATAAGCCAGCCTGGACATGACTTCGCTGCCTGCTCCCATCTGGGGATTTAATACAGTACCTGTGCTTGGCCCGCCTCGGTCATGGGCAAACCCCCATTTAATGCTGGTAGTGCCCAGGTCCACCCCGGCTGCAACAGGAGCGGCACGGCTCTGCCACTCGGATTTTTCCGGCTTTTGCTGCCTGGGGATTTCAAGGACCATGTCCGCATCCGGAAAATGGGCGCAAGCCAGGCGATACCCCCGGGACAGTTCTTCGGGGCTGAAAAACTCATAATCTTTGTCCGAAGGCTCAGGCGCGCCGCTGTGAAAAAGCACCCTGCACCCGCCGCACAGGCCAAGGCCCGAACAAAGTGGCACCCCGGCCAGAAACCCGTGCTGAAAAAGGTTGCGGGACAGGGTTGCTGCAGGATCAGGGTTTATTTCCCTGCGGGCATTGTTTTGTAAAACACGCATTCTCGTCACTTGCATCATCTACAGGTTAGACTTATGATATCATCTTTGATCCACGGGGCGGCCCGAAACAACCGGATACAGAAAAAACGCAAGGCCCTCAAGCAGGCTGCGGGCCTCTTGTCAACATAATACACCCATCAGGAGCATTCACAAGAAATGAGTCAGCAAAACCCGGGCAACCTGGAAAATCTGCAACAGATCCAGGCAGGCGAAAAAACCGTATACCTGCTGGGCACAGCCCACGTTTCCCAGCAGAGCGTTGATGATGTTCAACAGGCTGTAGAGCAGATACGTCCGGACACCATCTGCGTTGAACTCTGTCCTTCCAGGTATCAGACCCTGGTGCACCCCGATGTATGGAAAAACACGGACATCTACCAGGTTATCAAGGAAAACAAGGCCCTTTTCCTGCTGGCCCAATTGGGACTCAGCGCTTTTTACCGCAAAATCGGCCAAAAGCTCGGGGTCAAGCCCGGCGCGGAAATGCTCGAAGGTGTAAGGCAGGCTGAACGCACCGGGGCGGATCTCGTACTGGCGGACAGGGATGTGAACATAACCCTGAAAAGGGTCTGGGGTTCTTTGTCCATGTGGGGCAAATTCAAGCTCTTGATGCAGCTTCTTGCGGGAATGGTCTTTCCCGGGGACATCAAAAAAGAAGACATTGAAAAACTCAAAAAAAAGGACCAGCTCCAGGTGGTCATGGATGAGTTTTCCAGATCCTTCCCCCAGATTCAGAAATCACTCATTGACGAACGTGATCAGTACCTGGCCCACAAGATCGCCGAAAGCCCCGGAAAAACCATCCTGGTGATAGTCGGTGCGGGGCATATTCCCGGCATAACCACCTACCTGGACCAGGATATCGACATCGGCCCACTGACTGAAATGCCCGGGAAGGCTGTCTGGCCGACCATCATCAAGTGGGGCATCCCCTTAGTCATTATCGGCCTGCTGGTGCTTGGTTTTGTGACCCAGGGGGCGCAACATTCCGTGCAATCCATATATATCTGGATCCTGGTCAACGGACTGTGCTCCGCCTTAGCTGTAAGCCTGGCCCTGGCTCATCCCTACACCATTATGGCCGCATTTGTGGCCGCACCCCTGACCAGCCTCAACCCCACCATGGCCGCCGGGTGGATAGCCGGCCTGGTGCAGGCCTGGGTCAAAAAGCCGCTGGTCTCGGACCTGGAACACCTGCCCAAGGCCTTTACTTCTATCAAGGCCTTTTGGATGAACCCGGTATGCCGGATCCTCCTGGTGGTGGTCCTGGCCAACCAGGGCAGCGTCCTGGGCACCTTTGTGGCCGGCACCTGGATCTTTACCAGGGTGTTTTAGTGGACAGAAGCGTTACCTGAGCATCTCCTTCAGGCCGTCCAGGACTTCCTGCAGGCTGTCCACAGCCTCGCGCAGGCCTTCGCGGAACTCGGGCAGGACCCTGTCTTCGCGGTCTTCGCGTACAGGCAGTTCCTCGTCGGTCTCCACCACCGGGGCCACTGCAGGCAATTCCCCCACCAAAGCGTC
>SL_8KL_010_SEDDRAFT_10004527_pt1 | contig 11140 bp, 10 predicted proteins | sample SodLakKL_010_SED_4_FD_11160 | JGI IMG/M metagenome (IMG submission 11160) | reverse complement strand
CCCATGCGCGGCGGCATGGGCCTGATGGGCGAGGCGGGACCAGAGGCGATCATGCCGCTGTCGCGCGGCCCTGACGGGCGCTTGGGCGTGCGCGCGGCAGGTGGCGGCGGGGCGGTGAATGTAAGTTTCAACATCCAGACCCCCGATGTGGCGGGCTTTCAACGCTCGCAAACCCAGATCGCGGCACAGATGGGCCGCCTTCTGTCGCAAGGCAATCGCAACCGCTGAAAGGGGGCACATAGTGGCATTTCACGACATCCGATTTCCCGCCAATCTGAGTTTTGGCGCACTTGGCGGGCCAGAACGGCGCACCGAGATTGTAGAGCTGGCCAATGGGCATGAGGAACGCAACACGCCCTGGGCCGCATCGCGCAGGCGCTATGATGCAGGCATGGGCCTGCGCGCGCTCGATGATCTGGAAGCGATGGTCGCGTTTTTCGAGGCGCGCCAAGGCATGTTACATGCCTTTCGCTGGAAGGATTGGGGCGATTACCGGTCTGCCCCCGCCTCGAAACCCATCACAGTGTTTGACCAGCTTCTGGGCCTTGGGGATGGCACAAACCGGGTGTTTCAGCTGCGCAAGGCCTACCGTTCGGGGGCGCAGACGATCTGGCGCGAGATTGTCAAACCTGTGGCGGGGTCGGTTCTGGCCGCGATCGGGCGCGATGAGATGAGTTTCGGGCTGGATTATGAGGTCGATGCCGCAACCGGCCAGATGATATTTGCCCGCCCCCCCGATGCCGGGGCCGAAGTGCAGGCCGGGTTTGAATTTGATGTGCCCGTGCGGTTTGACACCGATCTGATCCAGATTTCGGTTGCCAGTTTCAAAGCAGGCGAATTGCCACGCGTTCCGGTGGTCGAGGTGCGCTTATGAGTATTGCTGCACATCTGGCGTTAGGGGCCACGACCATCGCCCGCGCATGGGCGCTGACGCGCGCTGACGGGGTGACTCTGGGCTTTACCGACCATGACCGTGATCTGGGTTTCGACGGGGTGATTTTTCGCGCCGATGCGGGCCTGAATGCGCGCGCGTTGGAGCAGGTCACAGGGCTGGCGGTCGATAATTCCGAGGCGGTGGGTGCCCTGCGCGATGCGGGCCTGAACGAGGGTGACATCACGGCTGGCCGCTATGACGGGGCCGCTTTGCGCATATGGGAGGTGAACTGGGCCGATGTCCCCCAGCGCCGCATGATCTTTCGCGGCACATTGGGCGAGATCACGCGCGCAGGGGGGGCGTTTCGTGCGGAATTGCGCGGGCTTTCGGAACCCTTGGGCCAGCAGGGCGGGCGGGTCTATCACGCGGCCTGTGCGGCAGTGCTGGGGGACGCGGCATGCGGGCTTGATCTGGAGACGCCGGGTTATAGCGCGCAGGCGCAAGTGCTGCGCGTGCAAGACGGGCAGCATTTCCACTTTGCCGGACTGGATACGGTCGCGCCGGGATGGTTTGCGCAGGGGCGGCTGAGCGTGCAAGGGGGTGCCGCGTTGGGGCTGGTCGGCCATATCCGCGAGGACCGTATGCAAGACGGCGCGCGCCTGATCTCGCTTTGGGACAGTTTGCGCGCACCTGTCGCGCCCGGTGATCCGGTGCGGCTGGAGGTGGGCTGTGACAAACAGGCCGCAACCTGCCGTCAGAAATTCACCAATTTCCTGAATTTTCGCGGCTTTCCCGATATTCCGGGCGAAGACTGGTTGATGGCCTATCCCAAGGCGGGCCAGCCCAATACCGGCGGCTCGCGGCGCGGATGAGCGGGCAGGCAGATATTGTGGCGCATGCGCAGCACTGGATCGGCACACCCTATCATCACCGCGCCAGTCTGCGTGGGGCAGGGGCCGATTGTCTGGGCCTGATCCGGGGCATCTGGCGCGCGCAATGCGGGGCAGAACCCGTACCCGTGCCGGATTATTCCCCCAGTTGGGCCGAGGCGGGCGGGGATGAGGCGCTGTGGCAGGCCTTGATGCGCCATATGACGCCTGCATCCGTGCCCGCAGACGGGCAGGTTCTGCTGTTCCGGTTGCAAAGCCGCGCGCTGGCCAAGCATCTGGGCATTCAGTGCGGGGGCGGCGCGCAGTTCATCCATGCCTGCCCGCGCGCAGGTGTGGTGCAAGCGCCGCTGTCTGCCCCTTGGGCGCGCCGGATCGTGGCGCGTTTCACCTTTCCCGCAGTTTTTGATCGAATGGAGTGACGCATGGCAACCTTGGTGCTTTCGGCGGTGGGTGCGGCAGTGGGGTCCAGCTTTGGCGGAGCTGTTCTGGGCCTGTCTGGTATGGTGATCGGGCGTGCGGTCGGTGCAACACTGGGCCGTGTGATCGACCAGCGGCTGATGGGCGCGGGGTCCGAGGTGATCGAGCATGGCCGCATGGACCGGCTGCGCCTGACCGGCGCGATGGAAGGTGCGCCCGTGCCCCGCGTCTGGGGCCGTGTGCGTCTGGGCGGGCAGGTGATCTGGTCCAGCACATTCCGCGAAAGGGTACGCAGTTCGGGCGGGGGTGGCAAGATCGTCAAGAAGCCGACCGTGCGCGAGTTCAGTTATTCGGTCTCGGTCGCGGTGGCGCTGTGCGAAGGTCCGGTCCTTGGGGTCGGGCGTATCTGGGCGGATGGGCAGGAAATCGCACCCGCCGATCTGAACCTGCGGCTGTATCTTGGGGGCGAAGACCAGCTTCCCGACCCGCTGATCGAGGCGATTGAGGGGGCGGGCCATGCGCCGGCCTATCGCGGCATCGCCTATGTCGTGATCGAGGATCTTGAGTTGGGCGCTTTTGGCAACCGCGTGCCGCAACTGAGTTTCGAGGTCAGCCGCAACACACAAAGTGAAGCCGCGCAGAGTCTGAGCGACCATGTGCAGGCTGTGGCCCTGATGCCGGGCTCAGGGGATTTCGCACTGAGCACCACTCCGATTTATACACGAAACCGCTCGCATATTCTGGATGAGGCAAACCTTAATCCGCTGGCGCTGGCCTTTTTACAGCCGTTTATCAACCCTGTCAGCACGCCCATGAATCTGAACTCCCCCACAGGGGTGAGCGATGTCGAGGCGGCACTGGACACTTTGGTGCGCGAACTGCCCCAATGCCGCTCTGCCTTGTTGATCGTGTCGTGGTTCGGGTCTGATTTGCGCGCGGGCCTGTGCCAGATTGAGCCGAAAGTCGAATACTCCAGCCGCCTGGCCCCGGCGCAGCCGTGGTCCGTGGCGGGCCGCGCCGCCCTTGCCACGCCGGAAGTGGCGCGTGTTGCAGGGGAATTGGTTTATGGCGGCACCCCCTCTGACGCCTCGGTGATCGAGGCAATTGGCGCGTTGAAAGCGCGCGGGCAGGCGGTTGTCTATTACCCGTTCATCCTGATGGAAATCCTGCCCGAAAACGGCCTGCCCGACCCGTGGTCTGCCGCGGAAGATCAGCCCGTCTTGCCTTGGCGCGGGCGCATCACCACGGCAAAAGCACCGGGCCAGCCCGGCAGTGCGGACGGGACAATGCAGGCCGAGGCAGAAGTCGCCGCTTTCTTCGGGACAGCACAAGCCAGCGACTTCGCTGTCACTGCTGGCAGAGTCACCTATTCCGGCCCGTCAGAATGGCGCTACCGCCGGTTCATTCTGCATCAGGCGGCGCTTTGCGCGGCGGNGGGCGGGGTGGATGCGTTTTGCATCGGCTCCGAGATGCGCAGCCTGACGCAGATCCGCGGGGCGGCGCACAGCTTTCCCGCCGTCGCCGCGCTGATCGCACTGGCCGCCGAGGTGCGCGCCCTGCTGGGACCGGAGGTGAAGCTGACCTATGCCGCCGACTGGTCGGAATATTTCGGCTACATCACAGCGCAGGGCGACCGGTTCTTCCACCTCGACCCGCTTTGGGCGGATGAGAACATAGATTTCATCGGCATCGACAATTACATGCCGTTGTCGGACTGGCGGGACGGGCGGGCGCATCGGGATGCGGATTGGGGCACAGTCTATAATCTGGACTATCTGCGCGCCAATGTCGCGGGGGGCGAGGGGTATGATTGGTTCTATGCCACTGAAACCGACCGCCGCNCGCAAAACCGCACCCCGATAGTGGACAGTTCAGACTGGCAGGAAGACTGGATCTGGCGCAACAAGGATTTGCGCAGCTGGTGGGAAAATGACCATCACGAGCGCGTGGATGGGGTGCGCGCGACCAGCCCGACGGCATGGGTGCCCCGTTCAAAACCGTTCTGGTTCACCGAATATGGCTGTGCGGCGATTGATCGAGGTACGAACCAGCCGAATGTGTTTCTGGACCCGAAATCCTCTGAATCCTTTATGCCGCATTTCTCGCGCGGGTGGCGCGATGATGCTGTCCAGATGCAATATGTGCGGGCCGTCAATTCCTATTGGGCCGATCCTGCGCATAACCCCGTATCTGAGGCTTATGGCGGGCCAATGGTCGATATGGCGCGCGCGCATCTTTGGGCATGGGATGCGCGGCCTTATCCGTGGTTTCCCGGCAATCAGGCGTTGTGGTCGGATGGCGCAAACTGGCAGCGCGGGCATTGGATCACAGGGCGCGCAACCGGCCAGCCGCTGGACGGGGTGATCGCCGAGATTTGCGCGCGCGCAGGTGTTCGGGATGTCGATGTGAGCCGGGTTTACGGCGTGGTGCGCGGGTTTGCCTTTGCTTCGACCGAGGCACCGCGCGCCATGTTGCAGGCGCTGATGCTTGCATATGGCGTCGAGGCGGTGGAGCGTGGCGGCGTGCTGCGGTTCGCGATGCGCAACGGGCAGGCGGTCGCCGCCCTTGGGCCGGATGACCTGCTTCGCCATGACAGCGGTGATCTGGCTCTAACCCGCGCGCCAGAGGCGGAACTCTCTGGCCGCGTCCGGCTGGGCTATGTCGAGGAGGGCGCGGATTTCGACATGCGCATGGCCGAGGCGAGCTTTCCGGGGGACAGCGAAAGCCGGGCCTCTGGCTCTGATCTGCCGTTGGTGCTGACCGAGGGCGAGGCCGTGCTGATTGCCGAGCGTTGGCTGGCACAGGCGCGGGTGGCGCGGGACACGGCGCGGTTTCGGCTGCCGCCCTCGCGTAACTTGGGCGCGGGCGATGTGGTGGCGCTGGATATGGGGGCGGGTGGGGCGCTGTGGCGGATCGACCGCGTCACCCTGTCTGCAGGGCGCGAGTTAGAGGCCACGCGCGTGGAAGACGCGGTCTATGAATGGGGCGAGACGGCGCGCGCAGGTGGCACCCTGACCCCCTATCAGGCACCCGCACCAGTGCAGCCTATCTTTCTGGACCTGCCGCTGATCACTGGCGAAGAGGTGCCCCAGCACCCGTGGCTTGCGGTGTCGGCGCGCGCTTGGCCGGGGCTGGTGGTGGTGCATCACCGCACGGGGCCAGATGCGTTCGCGTTGGACGCGCTGGTGGCCCGCCCGGCGCGTATTGGCGTGACGGAGTCGCCGTTATTTGCCGCCGGGCCGGGCCTGTGGGATCGCGGGCCTGCGCTGCGGGTGCGGATGCTGTCGGGCCATCTGGACTCGGTCGCCCCTGCGGTGGTGCTGGGCGGGGCCAATCTGATGGCCATCGGCATGGGGGCCGCGTGGGAGCTGTTTCAATTCGCCGAGGCAGAGTTGGTCGCCCCCGGTGTCTATGATCTGCGTCTGCGTCTGCGCGGGCAGCAGGGCACCGATGGGGTGATGCCGCAAGTGTGGGCACCGGGGGCGGTGGTGGTGATGATCGATGCCGCGCTGGAACAACTGGCCCTGTCGCTGGACGGTTTGGGTCTGGCGCGAACATATCGCATCGGGCCTGCCAGCCGCCCGCTGAGTGACCCGAGCCATCACGATGTGACCGCGGTGTTCACAGGCGTGGGCCTGCGCCCTTATCGGCCCGCGCATCTGCGTGCGCGTTGGGGGGGCGGGGGCGATCTGCATCTGGCTTGGGTCCGGCGCACGCGGCGGGGGGGTGATGGCTGGGGGCTGGCCGAAGTGCCGCTGTTCGAGGCCTATGAGCGTTATATCCTGCGGGTGCGCAAGGGCGGCGCGGTGTTGCGAGAGGTGACCTGTGATGCGCCGGAATTCACCTATACTGCGCAGGCGCAGGTGCACGATGGGGTTGCGGACAGTTTTGCGATTGAAGTGGCGCAACTGTCGGATGTGTTCGGACCCGGCCCCTTTGCACGGCTGGAATTGGGCCAGTGATGCGCCCCCGCGCGCAAGCGGCCCGCCCACCCACCCCCGCAAACCGGCGCTGCCGGTTTGCTTGCCGCTTGCGCGCGGGGGCGGCGCGTGGCGGTGGCGATGCGTGAGATCACGCAAGGCGATATCTGTGCGGCGGCGCGCGTGCTGCTAGCGCACCCAAAGCGCGACTGGCCGCTCCTGATGGCGCAGATGCTGTATGAGGCGCATGTCGCGGATTGCTACCGCAAGCGTTTTGGCCGCGCGCATCCGCGCCTTGGCACGGGCAGCTTGATGAGCGTGGCGCTGGCACGGGGTCCGGCGCCAGTCCCTGTGGCGGCGGATAGTGTCAGTCTTGTGGCGACGGGGGCTGTGATTGCCGCTGTGCTGGTGTGGCGCGCAGAGCGACAGCGCAAGGCGTGGCTGCGCGACGAATCCCCCTTTCCCTGCTGCGCACAGATGCCTATATCGGCGCCATGGCACAAACACCCCTTCTGCAACTCTCGAATATCTCGCTGACCTATGGTGGCAATCCTGTCTTTGACGGGTTGGATCTGGTTGTTCAGCCCAATGACCGTGTGGCCCTTGTGGGGCGCAACGGCTCTGGCAAATCCACGCTGATGAAAGTCATGGCAGCCCTTGTCGAGGTCGACAAAGGCGCGCGCAGCCTCTCGCCCGGTGTGACGGTTGGCTATATGGAGCAGGACCCAGATTTCGCCGGGTTTGACACGCTGGGCGATTATGCCGCCCAGAATCTTGACCCCGCCGAGACGTATCGCATCGAGATGGCCGCTGAGGGGCTTGATTTCGACCCCAGCCTTGACCCCGAAAAGGCCTCGGGCGGGGAGCGGCGGCGCGCGGCATTGGCCAAGTTGCTGGCCGAAGCGCCCGAATTGATGCTGCTGGACGAGCCGACCAACCATCTGGACATTCACGCCATCGGCTGGCTGGAAGCGCGCCTGCGCGAGACGCGCGCGGCCTATGTGCTGATCAGCCATGACCGTGCGTTTCTGCGCGCGCTCAGCCGTGCCACTTTGTGGATCGACCGGGGGCAGGTGCGGCGGCGCGAATCCGGTTTTGACGGGTTCGAGGAGTGGCGCGACACACTTTGGGCGCAGGAAGATGACGCCCGCCACAAGCTGGACCGCAAGATCAAGGCCGAGGCGCGCTGGGCGGTGGAAGGGATCAGCGCGCGGCGCAAGCGCAACCAGGGCCGCGTGCGCGCCCTTCAGGATTTGCGCGCCGAGCGTGCAAGCCAGATCCGGCGGCAGGGCACGGCGGCCATGGCGATGGAAGCTGCGGCCCCGTCGGGCAAGCTGGTGGCCGAGTTGGAGAATGTCCATAAGGCGTATGGCGACCGGGTGATCCTGCGCGACTTCTCGTTGCGGGTGACGCGCGGGGAACGTGTGGCCTTTGTCGGCCCTAATGGCGCGGGCAAGACGACGCTGCTGCGCATGATTACCGGCGCGGAAGAGGCCGATGCGGGCAATATCAGGCGCGGGACCAATCTGGAAACTGCCATTTTCGACCAGAGCCGTGCGCAACTGGACCCGAATGCCTCGCTCTGGGAAAACCTGACGGGTGATCCGTTGATGCGGGTGCCGGGGCAGGCGGATCAGGTGATGGTGCGGGGCCAGCCCAAGCATGTGGTCGGCTATCTGAAGGAATTTCTGTTCGATGAGGCGCAGGCGCGCGCGCCTGTGCGCTCGCTTTCGGGGGGCGAGCGGGCGCGGCTGTTGCTGGCGCGGATCATGGCGCAGCCTGCCAATCTGCTGGTGTTGGACGAGCCGACCAATGATCTGGATGTGGAAACGCTGGACCTGTTGCAAGATATCCTGAGCGAGTTTGACGGCACGGTGCTGCTGGTCAGCCATGACCGCGATTTCATTGACCGCATCGCCTCGACCACGTTGGTGTTTGAGGGGGAGGGGCGTGTGACGGCCTATGCGGGCGGGTGGTCGGATTATCTGGCGCAGCGCAGTGAGGGCGAGGCCCCTGCGGTGCAATCCGCCCCTGCCCCGCGCAGCAAGGAGAAGGGCAAGAGCAAGGCGAAAGCCAAGACTGGCCTGAGCTATACCGAGACGCACCGGCTGGAAAAACTGCCCGCCGAGATCGCGCGGCTGGAGGCAGAGATTGCGAAGCTGGCCGGGCTTCTGACGGATGCCGAGTTGTTCACGCGCGAGCCGGTCAAGTTCCGCAAGGCGACCGAGGCGATGGCCGCGCGCCAGACCGCGCTGGAACTGGCCGAGGAAGAATGGCTGGCGCTGGAGGAGAAGGCGGCGGGGTGAGGGGCCAACCCGCCGGACATCTGACTTGCGCCGCGCGGAAGCGAAGGCCGCCGCGCCGCAAAGTGCCGTGGGTGGCGGGCGGATGCGGCGGGGCCTGATCCACTGCGCGACCGCCCGCACAGCGTTCAATCCGTCATATAGACGTTTGTGACACTAGCGCCGCGCGCCGAATATGGCGGAGCCGACGCGCACATGGGTGGCGCCCTGCGCAATCGCAATCTCGAAATCATCGCTCATGCCCATTGACAGGCTGTCCAGCCCGTTGCGCGCGCCTATATCGGCCAGTTGGGCGAAATGGGCGGCGGGGTCTTCGTCGACGGGCGGGATGCACATGACGCCGACAATTGGCAGGTCCAGCGTGCGGGCATCCTTGATGAAGCGGTCGGCATCATCGGGCAGCACGCCGGCCTTTTGCGGCTCTGCGCCGGTGTTGACCTGCACGAACAGATCGGGGCAGTGGCCCAACTCTTGCGCAAGGCGTGCGAAACTCTGGGCCAGTTTGGGCCGGTCGAGGGAATGGATGGCCTGAAACAACTCCATCGCCTGGCGGGCCTTGTTGCTTTGCAACGGGCCGAGCAGATGCACCGCGACGTCGCCGAAACGGTCGCGCCAGCCGGGCCATTTTCCGGCGGCTTCCTGCACGCGGTTTTCACCAAACAGGCGGTGGCCTGCGTCCAGCACAGGCAAGACGCGGTCTTCGGGTTGTTCTTTGGACACAGCGATCAATTGGACCGAGCCGCTGGGACGCTGCGCCGCAGCTTCTGCCGTCGCGATCCGGGCGCGGATGTCTGTCAGGGACATGGGGGTGTCATTCTCCGATGAAGATGCGCGGTGATCTGGGGCGCTGGGTGTCGGGGTCAAGTTCGAACGCGGCCCCGAACCGCACCCCGCCATCGGTTTCGCCGGTAAATTCAAATTTCAGCCGTGCGCGGGCGGTCATGCGCAGCCCGTTTTCGCGTTGCTGCGCCCAGTCGGGCGGGCGGTCATAGACCAGCCCCATCCGCGCATCGCCCGAGACTTTCGGCCCGAGTTCCTGCGCAGAGGCGGGCAGGGCAAGCAGCAGGCAGGCGAAAAGGGGGCGGAGCATCGGTCAGACCTTTGCGATTCGTCACATTGGGGCAAGTGTGCCGCCCATAGGGCTGCGGTGCAACCCCTGCCTATCTGGCAACGCTGCGCACATCCTGCCCCGCACCGATAAAGACGCCGCCGACACCGTCGAGGGCGGCGGAGGTGGTTTCACACCCCGAGAGCAGGAACACGACAAGGATCATACCAAGTGCCGAGATTTTCAAGGGTTTCATACTGCCTGCCTTATGGTTTGTTGGTTTGGCATAAATTACCCGGAATTCAGGGTCTGTGTGAAGAGTGCTGTTATCAAAAAGAAAAGAGCGGGCAAATGCCCGCTCTTTCCAGATCACGATCTGAGTTAGATCAGAATGTGAAGGCCAGACCGAAGTCGGCGGATGTGTTCGAGCTGCCAGTGTTCGGGCTCATGTGGACAACACCACCTTTAAGCGAAGCGCCACCGCCCAGATCGTAGGAAGCGCCGATGCCGAGGTAACGGTCTTTTGCGAAGTCGCGACGACCGAATGCTGTGACAGTTGTCGCATCGAATGTGCCGCTGACGCCCAGACCGTACTGAGTCTTGGTGCCACCTACATCTTCGAGAATGGTGGACAGGTCGTTCATAGCGCGGCCGACGATTGCTTTAACTGCGATGCCGTCCATGCTGTATTCAGCGCTGGCTGCCAGGTGACCGAATGTGATCGAGTCAAGGCCAGTTGCCGAAACAGGGTTTGCGCGAGCGCGCTCATAACCGATTGCACCGGTGAAGCCGTCGATGCTGTAGCTAGCGCCCAGACCGAACTCGGTGATTGTTCCGAGCTTGCCATTCTCGCCTACGCCCACAACTGGGACATCTTCAACGTTCTGGCGAACTGTGATTGGGTTCGAAACGCTTGCATAGAAGCTGAAGCCATCGATGCTGTAGCTATACAGAGCGCGTGGGAACAGGCCGGGAACGGAAATACCGCCGATCCCGTCAAGGCCATCATCAATCGTGTCGCCCAGCAGGCGGCCGATGTAGTTCATCTCATGTGCGTCGCCCAGAGTTGTCAGGCCAACCGAGTACAGGTCGCCAACTGCTGCCAGAGCGGCACCGTCTACGTCGCCCATTGCCAGACGACCGAAGTCACCGGAAATGAAGATCGAACCAGCGGAACCGGAAGCAGCGTTGCTTGCATTGTCTGCGCGGAACGAACCGCCAAATGCCAGACCGGCATCAGTTTCGCCGGACAGTGTGAACGTTACGCGAGCACGGCTTGTGAAACGGATGTCATCGCCGTCGTATACCAGACCCATGCGGCCGTCACCGGACAGCGACACGTCTGCTGCTGCGTAGCCTGCCGAAAGCGACAGTACTGTCGTCGCAAGAACACGATCTGGAACCGACTTAGTGTTGAGATCGATGACAGCATTCAACGACAGCACCAGCATTTCAGAACTCGTCCAAACTGTCATCAGACCATACAGCTAAGCGATCAGCAGCAGCGAGGTCAAAGCCGTGCCATTCTTCAGCCGCATCAAAAGCAGCAACAGCAGTCGTAGCCGGCAACAGCGTTTAACGCTTAATCAGTTCTTCGATCAGCACTACTTTCCACACGCCAAAGCCACCACAAAGCAGCATCATCACGCGTTCAGCATCTACAACACGCATTTGCGTTTGCGAATGGG
>SL_8KL_010_SEDDRAFT_10004526_pt1 | contig 11141 bp, 11 predicted proteins | sample SodLakKL_010_SED_4_FD_11160 | JGI IMG/M metagenome (IMG submission 11160) | reverse complement strand
ATCTTTCAGACATGAGACGACGCGAAATGCCAGCCAGTCTTCCAGGGCATCCGCTGCTTCGGCCAGGGTCAGGTCATGTGTGTTGGCCAGATATTCGGTCAGTGCATGGTAGTCCCCGCGAAACCTCTGGATTGCAACACGATCCAGAAAAGGGAAGTCAGCACAAAATTCTGCACCAAGCAGTGCCCAACGCTCAAATGCTTCTGTCCACGGCATCAGACCCTCCATGCTCAAACGATTGTCTCTCTTCAGGCAACAATAAGTTGCGTATCCAAAATATCTTTGATCTCGATCAAGCGATTTGCCGAGCACGGATGCCGCATTCCGGGGCGCCATAGCCCCCCCTGCAACGAGGATTGCACGACAATGATTCACTTTGTGCTTTATTCCAGCAAAGTCATGAACCCGCGGGCAAATATTGAGGATCTGGAGATCCTACGCGTCTCCTGGGCGCGCAATAATGATGCAGGCGTCACTGGCTATTTGCTGCGTGCAGGGGATACATATTATCAATGGCTTGAAGGGCCGGAGCAGGCTGTCATCGCGCTTATGGCACGCATCAGGACAGACATGCGCCATGGCGATATCTCCATGCTGATGGAGGGCACTGCCGAGGCGCGACAGTTCACACAATGGCTGATGGGATATAGCGATATCCCTGCCGAGGAAATGGGGCCGGATATATCGCCCGAGCAGATTGTCGCGTTGATGCTGTCCAAGGCAGAGGCGCGTAAATCCAGTCAATCGCGGCGCCGACCAAACAGATGAAACCACCCGATCAGACAGCCTTGGGGCGATCCGGCACGGCGCTACCCGACCGGATTGTACAGCTTCAGAAGACTGCGGCCATCGGTCATCACTTCCGCTGCGCAAGAGCGTGGGGGTGCGGCAATTGCCGCTTCACTGAGGCTGACCAGATGTGTCGAGAGCTGATGCAGACGCTCTTCAGCACGATCAGCGCGCGCCTCTGCCCGCTCAAGCTGCAGCTGTAGCAGTTTGAGCTGTGCTTTGTAGCTGTTGCGCTCTGCGCGCAGAATTTCTGCAGCCGCATGCGCTGTCAAAAGTTGTTTCTAGGTTTTGCCGGGCATGAGCTATCCATGTTGCGTGAGATGCGCGCATAAAGCGACACATCAGGGTTCGTCTAAATGCAGGCGGGTTTCACGCAAACCTTGATTGTGTAGCTGAAATCTAGTTTACGGGATGCTATCTGTGGGAAAGAGGTCTCGAGGCAATAAAGCAGACCTTTGACAACTTTGGAGAGGCGACTTGCATCCCGATCACGCTCAATTCCTGCTCCAGCGCCAGCTTGCGGCAATTGACTGGATTGAAGATAAGCCCCCGCCCGGCTGTGATCTTGATGCATGGGCGCAATATCGCGTGAAGCTTGAGTGTCTCCGCAAAGCAACTGGCCGTATTGAGCTCTCAGATATCCCCAAGCCGCCGCAGGCGTGAGCGTCCTATTCGTGGCGTCCTCGATATTTCATCGCGTTTGGATCTCCTGATTTAGCCGAAGCGGCGAAATTCCGGTGCGCTGCTGTCTGGGGCATATGGGGTTGAGGCAGTTGTCCCATCTTCTGAAGCATCCGACCCGGAAGTCACGAGAGGCCAGGCCAGATAAAAAACTGTGCCCAGTCCATATGTCGATTTCAAGCCGATAGCCCCGCCGACATCTTGCATGATCGTTGCCACCAATGGCAGACCCAGCCCTGTGCCTTTGGCGCCTTTAGTTGTAAAATAGGGTTTCCATATCTGATCATGGGCGCTGGATGAAATACCTGGGCCTGTATCGCTGATTGTGAAGAGTGCGAATGCCCCCTCTGGCAGGGAGCCCGCCATAAGCTGTACATCCTCAGGCAGCGTTGTTGCCACCGAGAGTGCGAATGTGATCGCCCCGTCATTCTCCCCCAGCGCATCGCGTGCATTGAGCCCCAGATTGAGCAGCACCTGCGTCAGGCGCAGCGGCTCCAAAGCAGTGTGGATTGCCTCTGCAGGCATATGCATGGAAATTTCATGCTGTCGGGGGGACCCGACACAGAGCAGGTTGATCGCGTTTGACAGGATATCGCGCAGATCCGCCTGTGCTGCATATTCCGTGCTGCGCTTGAAATCCCGCAGCGGCTCCAGCAGGTCAATCATCTGGCGCGTGATCACATGTATCTTGGGCAACATGGCTGCCGGGTCGAGCGCGACAGCAGCATCCGGATCTGTGATATTGGAAATAACCGAGAGCAGGTTCGAGAAATCATGGGTCAGACCTGCAGTCAGAAGATTGATCATCTCCTGACGCTGCGCGCGTTCGACATCCTCCTTCAAGCGTTGCTGGGAACGCGCAAAGGCATTTTTTGCACTGACATTGCGGCTGACCCAGACAATTTTGCCATCAGGCATTTCGGTGAGGACGAGCTCCTGGTCAAATATGTCCCCATTCAGCCGTCTACCAATGGCGGCCCCTTGCCAGAAGCCGGTTTTGCGCAGTTCCCGGAAAGCTTTGGCGGCCAGTTCTGCCGCCTCCTGACGGTCATAGAAGATATCCCATGATTGGCCGACAAGATCTGCGGTCTGTTCGCTGGTGCCTACCATTCTGCAAAGCGCTGGATTTACATCCAGAATGTGCCTGACTGAATCCGTGATCATGATTGCATCTTCTGCAACCATCACTGCCGCGGCGCGCAAGCCCAAATCCCCCTCCAGGGACTTGCGGCGCGAGATATCCAGCGTGATCCCGGCCATCTGGCGGACATTTCCGTCGGGGCAGCGGTCAAAAACACCCCCACGCCCCAGGACCCAGACCCTATGCCCCGCGCGATGGCGCATCCGGTATTCGGAATCGAACCGCTCGGTCTGCCCTGCGATACACTCCAAAAATCCGGCTTCGGCACATGCAAGATCTTCGGGATGGACCATGCTGCGCCACTCTTCATAGCCGAAACCCGTGAAGTCTTGCGCGTCATAGCCCAGCATAGCGGCCCATTCGTCATTGACGCTGCTGCCTTGTGCATGAAGATCAAGTGTCCAGATACCGACCTTTGCGCCAATTTCAACTTCCTTCAGCCGGCGCTCGGCATCTTTGAGCGTCGTGATATCAATCAGGGCATGTACGCGGCCCCCCTCTTTGGTCGCGCGATCCATGACCCGAAACCAGCGCCCATCGGGCATGCGCATTTCAGTCTCAAAAACAGGCTGCCTGCGTTTCTCCAGGCGTGCGGCCAGCCAGACCTCCTGCTCCTCTGGTGATAGCTTGACCGCGCTGTTGCGTAGGTCCTGGCGCAAGATATCTTCGAAATGCATGCCAAGGGTAACATTCTCGCCCTCAGCAGCATGCAAACGTGCATATGGCTGATTGCACAAAATCAGGCGATCATGCGGGTCAAAATATCCGATCGGATCCGGCACAGCCTCGATCGCACTGGAAAACCGTTTGCGGAGCCCGGCCAGTTCCGTTGCTGGCGTCGATGGCCTGGGAAGATAGGACACAACCACTTCCTGGGGTTGTCCATCCGGGCCCGAGCGCAGCTCTACGTGGCGCTGAAAACCCTGATCCTGATCTTCGCCGATTGTGCAAGGCGCGAGACGCTCGCCCTTCAGCGCGACCCTGCAGGCCAGCGGGAGTTTCGGGTCGGCTGCGATGAGGGCCCGTGCTGCCTCGATCGGCTGGCCAATCTGTCCGGGCAAGGGGCGAAACGATGCTGTCGCATCTGCGCCAGAAATGAACTGGAGTGTCAGTTCACGTGAGAAAATGAGAAGCAGCAATGGACTGTCCACAATTTGTAAACAAAATTATACATACCACTGCGATCATAAGAAGCCAGCCCCTCAACCCTAAAGAGAGTGAGTTATTTCTTTTGCCGCATCGCACGCTGTCAGGACTCCCAAATCTTTACCGTGCCGAGGTAAAACATGACAAGCTGTGCCCGTCGATCACGCGTTCGAGATCTGAAAGGGCGTCCTAGGCTGTTGTGAAAACAAGATCGATATCGATCAGATCACGAATGGCGTCTGTGACTAGCCCGCCCGCGCGTGCGACACCAATGATGCTCTGCGGAACAGCAAGGCGCAGGACCACCACAAGCTGTGCGAGTGTGCCCAGATGATCTTCCGAGCTCAGCGAGAGCCCGATCGCGCGCGGCGCTGTCGCCTTGGCATGGTGGATTAGGGCATCAATATCCCGTGCGATTTGGAGATCGATTTGCCAGCCATGTGCGCGGAAGTAATCTGCTGCAACAGTCACACCGAGTCCATGTGTCTCTCCCGGGACCGTGGCGAAGAGCGCATTGCGTCTGTCGTCAAACCATCGCGGATCAATGGGCGTTTCGGCCCGTAGCGCGCGCATCAGCGCATAGAGGTGGCCTGTGGCGATGGTCACATCCATGAAGGACAGCTCACTCTTGTCCCATCTGGCGCCCAAGCGGGTGGCGGCCGCGCTGATATAGCCGAAATAGACCTCCATGCGTGTGACACCTTCGGCGCGGCGTGCGGTGATAAACTCTTGTGCGGCTTTCGGATCCTGCTGGATCAGAACATCACAAAACGCGTCAAGACGTGCCGCGCTGATATCCGGATCGCACTCTGGCGCAACACGGGTCTCCTGCCTGGACAGGCGGGTGAGCACTTCCCGGGCGAGGCTTTCCACAGCTGCAGGCGCGAGATAGCTGCGCTTTTGCGCAAAACGGGACGCGCTGCGCAGGTAAAGTTCGGGGTCAAATACCACGCTCGCGTCTGCCAAAAACTGTTTCCCCTGTTATAAATATCTGTGCCCCGCAAGAGGCGTGTTGAGCTGACTGTCTCGCATTTCGAGGCGTCAGGCATTCTGTTAAATCCGGTCAGGATCTCCCGCCTAAACTACCCGCGCCCCCAACTTTAACACTTCAGGGTGTTAAGTGATTGATTTTCTTGAAACGTGGTCTCAAGAAATGACACAACAGATCAGGCTGGCTGCTTTGGCAGCTCTATGTTCAAAGTCCTGAACAGGTCTAGCTGTTCGGGCTCGGGGCGGGTTATTCCGTGATATGCATTCGCACCCACATGGACAGTATGCTTCTGAATCCTGCTCAGCGATTTCAACAATCTTGACGGCGACACGGGGCTTTGCGCAGCCTTCAGGCGCATGCGAAGAATGCGATACAGAACAAGGGCGAGAAAGCATACGAGGGCGTGGGCACGAATACGATCAGGTAGGCGGTGATAAACCGGTGCGATTTCGATTTCTGATTTGAGCACCCGGAAGCCCCGCTCAATATCAGCGAGTGAACGATAGCGATGGACGACCTCTTCGGGTGTCATATCCGACAGGCTGGTGACCAGAAGGAGCTTTCCATCCAACCGTTCCGCCTGTTCAAGAGCCTCTTCGTCCACGGAATAGGTGAAACTGGGGCTGCCAAGATCGGGCTTGATGAACCGGGTCATCTGTTTTTCCAACAGCGCCTTGTGGAAGCGCTGATAGGCGCCGCGGTCGGAACTACGCCGTCCCCGGCCATTCTCACCGGCATCTTGCGCGTCGAGCTTTCTGGCCAAGGCGTCACCAAGAGCATCAAGCTCAGCGATGATGCTCTGCCGCGCTCCTGTCTGTTCTGCTGCGCGGGCGGCATTATGCGCGATCACCAGGCGACGCTCTTCCCAGAGGGTTTCGGTGATGACATCCTGATCAACCGGGCCATCAGCGCTGTCCAATGCAGGCTGCACCTCGCGCAGGATATCTGCAAAGGCCGAATATCTGCGGGCTGGGACCGCCAGAATGTAATCCACGCACACGCCTTGTGCGCGGCCCAGTTCTTCCAGGGCGGCAACATTGTCGAGGCTCAGCAGCCCCCGATCTGCCACGATAACAATCCGCCTCAACGCAAAGCGCTTTTGCAGCCGTTGCAGGATCGGGACCAGCGTTCTGGTCTCGGCCACATTGCCCTCGAAGACCTCATGCGCAATCGGCAGGCCTTCGGCAGTCTGGATAACGCCCAAGGCAAACTGACGGCCGATCCCATGGATATCCTTGCTTTGCCCATAGGCGCGCAGGTCATCCTCCAGCTGCGCAGTCCCATGGATGCGAACAGAAGTCACATCATAGAAGACGACGCTCAGGTCCTTATCCAGCAAGGGATGCAGCTGGTTCGCGACCGCCTGCTCCACCGCGTTCTTGTTCTCTTCGAGCGCATCCATGGCGCGCATCAGCTGCATGTGATGAACAGCTTCAGGATCAATGCCGGGCATGCTTGTCTCTGCGCGGAGCCATTCGACAACGCCGATCTTGCTGGTGGGGTCGATCAACCGGTTGAAAACCATCGCCCGCACCAGAGCTTCTGCATCGAACTGACGGCGGGAGGATCGCAGGGCGCGGCGCAATGCATCCGACAACCCCAGCTCATGCCAGAGCTGGTGGAGAACCCAGATATCCCCAAAGGCCTTGGCAGTGTCGAATTTCGGAGGCTCGGGCAGCGTTTCCGGCCGACCAACTGCACGCTGAAGGCCATGGATCAGTGCCGAGAGATCTTTCTCGCCCATCTTGTCCAACCGACCCAGATTGGCGATGACCTTTTGCTTCACACGCCCGGCCTCGTCGCGGTAGCCCTCGACGATCTGCAGATAGCTGCGGTTTCCTGACTTTGAGACACGCACGTACATGACACGACGATAGCGCGTTTATGATCATAAATCAATAATCTAACTCATGACAGCGTGACACAACAAGGTTTCGCCGAAATTCGACCGCTAATCCACGGAATTTCAATGCCTTAGCCCTCAAAATCGGCCAGAATCCGAGCCCAAAGTGTTAAAGTTGGGCGCGCCATGTGTGACTGTCAGCTGCGCCATCGCGCCCCAGTCACCTCTGGCGCGGATGGACAAAAGCTTGCGACGATAGGCGCGCAGGGCGAGGCATGTCCTGCTCTGTAGAGGCGCTGCCTCGATCCAGTCGGTTGAGACGAGATGGCGCTCTAACAGGATTTTGGCAAGTTCTGGACGAAGCATGGCAGATCCGGGCTGGGTTTTGGCTGTGCAATGCGTCTCACGACGCCGACACGAACAACCCTGACATAGCCTGGCAGATGCTCGCTTTGATCGAAATCAAGGGATATTCAGCCCCACTCGTCAGCGCCGGATTCTTCGCGCAGCCGCGCTTCATCTTTGATGGAAATCGTGTGCCGACCCAACTCGTCAATCAGGCCGTCACGTTTGAGCCTGGTGAATTGACGCGACACAGTCTCGAATGTCAGCGCGACAAAATCGCCGATCCGCTCCCGGGTCAGAGGCAGTCTGAGGATCTTGGAATTGAAACTCTCATCGAGCCGCCTTTGGCGGTCCAGAAAAAAGACCAACAGGCTGGCAATCTTCTCGCGGGCCGATTTGCGCCCCAGCATCATCATCCAGGCCCGTGCTGCTTCCAGTTCATCAAGTGTCATCTCCAACATGCGCGCATGCAGCAGCGGGGCTTTGTGCAACAGGTTGTCAAAGATTTCCGACTTGAACCCGCAAAGCTCGATATCCGTGACCGCCTCGATATCGAATGGCGCTATGGCGCGCCCGGGCCGCCCCATGAAATCCCCAGGCATGAGAACACCATAGGTCTGGCGGCGTCCATCCTCTCGCGATCCTCCAATCGCTGCGATTCCTGTCATGATCGAGCCGACAACTTCCAGCCGGTCTCCTGCAAAAGCAATCACTCTGCCCGCATCATAACGACGGTAGAGCTTCGCGTCTTCGAGCCAGGACAACTCTTCTTCAGTAGAATTTGCACATATGCCAATGTGTTTAATCTGGCACAGAGCGCATTTCGGGAGCTCGCCGGCCAGTAGGGTCTGTATCGTGTCGCGCATCGTCTTCTCTTCAATATGCAAGCAGGATACGAAATATTGAATATGTCTATACCGCTGCTACTTCAAAACCCGAAATTTCTCGTGGGTTATGACGCGGAAGTTGTCTGACACCTTGTCGCGGAATTTCTGCCATTCCTGCGGGACGGTCTCACGCATGAATGCGAGGACGGCGTCGGCGAACTGTTTCTGATTTGGGTAGTATCGATTATGGGTCACATATTGATGCAAAACGGCCCAAAGGCGCTCGATCGGATTGAGATGGGGGCAGTAGGGCGGCAGCTGGATCAGATGGATGCGGCAAGCCGCCCTGGCCAGAAAGGCCCTGACATCCGGCCCTTTGTGGTAGGCGGCGTTGTCCCAGATGACATGAATGATGCGCTTGTCCGGGTTGCGCTGCTCGATCTTGGTCAGAAGCTGCACGGCACTGACCCCATCAACGGTTGCGGGTTCGACAAAAGGTGCGTCAAAAGTTTCGAGGTTCACAGCCCCATGAATGTTCACACGACCACGCCCTGCCGTGCTGATAACCGCCGGATTTGATCCGGACTTCACCCAGCCGAATGCAGGCTTGGTCTGGTATTCCGGATGCACCGCATCGGCAAAGTAGACAGCTTCATCTGCAGGCAACTCACACATCAGGCGTTCGTAAAGCGTGATGAAAGCAGCTTGCTTCTCCGCTGACGCCACGCGCGGCAGCGGCTTGGGCTTGCGGTATTCAAAGCCCAGTCGAGCAAGAAGTTTGATGCAGCCAGAATGGGAATAGTTCAGACCGAACTCAGCAGCGACATGGGCCCTGATCTCGACTGTCGAGCGACAGAAGCGCGCTTCCAGCCAAGCGCATAACGCAACCTCCTGTGCCTGCGTCATACGGGACTGACCGCCTTTCCAGCCGTCGAAGGCAAGCGCATCCCAGCCATCTTGCCGGTAGGTCTTATACCAGCCCCGAATGGTATCGTCGTCCAGATAGAGAAACTTTGCGATCTGAGCGCAGCTCTCCCCGTCGTCCAACAGCAAGATCGCATTTGCCCGACGGGCAATACCATGGTCTTCGCGCTGGCGACGCACGCAGGCCTCAAGTTCGAGGCGTTCTGCTGCGGAAAGAAAACCTGGACAAATCATACTCGTAGCTGAATCGTTCCACGCCCAAGCGTCAAGACATCAAATTCGGCTTCTGAAGGACTCGGAGTATACAACGATTTTATCGCTCCAGAGCCGCATTCTGACTGGCAAATGCGCTCTGCAGAACTTGCGTCGGAAAGGCGGCCCGCCTTGCGTCAGGAAGGCCCTCCCAAACCCGCCCAACCAAATTCACGGTTATGTGATCCGATTGATCAAAGTCAAACTGCCGCCTGATGTCTGATGGTCTGGTTTGCCAGCCGGGAGGTGGCTGTGGCTGTGAGCGAGGGGCACCGTAGGCCATTCTCATCAACTATCGTTGTGCGCACTACTTTATCGGAGCGATGTCTGGGCGATCATAATTCTGTGCCTAAATGCTTCAGAGCGACAAGACGTGCAGGCGCGCGGTATTTGCACGGAAAAGAACGGGACAAAAAAACAGCATGTCCAGAACGGATATTGCACTTCGCACCATAAACGGGAGGGGAGGACATGAGTGAAATTCTAACGCGCGTCACAGAGGTGATTGCAAACAAATTGGGGCACGATCCCGAGGTCCTTCGCCCGGACACAAACCTCACAACATCCTTGGGGGATGATGGCATGCTTGCTGTCGAGTTGGCGCTTGCCTTTGCCAAGGAGTTTGCGATCGACATCACCGATATCGATGTCGCGTCCCTGCAGCCCTTGGCGGATGCCGAGCAAATGATCCGCGACAGAGTGCAGCGCCACGAAAGAGTGGGATAATGATCTGATGCGCGTGTTGTTCCGCCTCAGATATTTGGTACGTTCTTCACCGCGCCGTTCCTGAAATGGCGCGCGCGTCTAGATAATGACATCCGCAAGTCCGGTCAAATCGGCCTCTCGCCAGAGTTTGACATGGCGTTTGGACAGAAGGTGTCGTGGGAGGCCATCAATCGTGGATAGGGGCTGGAGATGCGGCTGGCACAATTATGTGTTACGGTGAAGCTCTGGGGTGTGGCCTGCCTGGCCACCTCCAGCCTGTCTGCAGAAAACATCGAGGCAGCTGGCGCCATTGGGATATGGTCCGCGTTTTTCAAGGGGAATGAATGCTGGACTGCCGCGCATCCGCAGCATAGCTCGTTCGCCCTGAACAAGTCTCAACACGCTGATTTTGTGTGTGAAATGGGCGTTTTCTGTCGCCTTTGATTGCAAGGTTTCGTATAATTTGGGCCGAAACCTTGCAATTTCGGGGTGGGGGATGAAGGCAAAACCGAAGGGTCCAGAGCAAGACGATCTGTTCCGCGCGCGGCTGGTCGAGATCATCGATATGCGCCATGAACTGGTGAAGCTGGCGGATTTGATTGACTGGGATTTCTTTGAGCGCGAATGGGCTGGGTTCTTTCCCTCGCAAGAGGGACGACCTGCAACCCCATCGCGTCTGGTGGCAGGGCTTCTCTATCTCCAGCATGCCTACAAGCTGTCGGATGAGGCCGTGGTCGCGCGCTGGGTGGAGAACCCCTATTATCAGCATTTCTGCGGTGAGACCTTCTTCCAGCACCGCCCACCTATCGATCCATCATCGCTCACACGCTGGCGCAATCGAATTGGTGAGGAAGGTGCCGAATGGCTGCTGACCAAGACCATTGAGGCTGGGCGCACCTCGGGGGCAGTCGATGACCAGAGCCTCGAGCGCGTGTCCGTCGATACCACGGTCATGGAGAAAAACATCGCCTATCCGACCGATGCGCGCCTTTATGAGCGCGCGCGGCAGAAGCTGGTGGCACTGGCCCGTGAAGCGGGTGTCGATTTGCGCCAGAGTTACAGCCGTCTTGGCCCACGCCTGGCACGGCAAGTGGGCCGCTATGCCCACGCGAAACAATTCAAGCGGATGCGCAAGGCATTGAAAAANNTNAAAGGCTACACAGGTCGGGTCATGCGCGACTTGCGCCGTCATCTCAGCGGCATTCCAGCTGGAGCGCTGCGCGAGCAAATCTGCGATGCCCTCGTGCTGACTGGGCGGCTCTTGGCCCAGAAGCCGAAGGACAAGAACAAGATCTACAGCCTGCATGAACCCGAGGTCGATTGCATCTCAAAAGGCAAGGCGCGTGTGCGCTACGAGTTCGGCACCAAGGTCACTATCGCGGCCACCATCGCGGAAGGCTTCATCGTCGGCGCACGCTCCATGCCTGGCAACCCATATGACGGGCATACTCTGCAAGAGGCGCTGGATCAGGTCGAAGTGCTGACTGACATCCGCCC
>SL_8KL_010_SEDDRAFT_10004524_pt1 | contig 11143 bp, 9 predicted proteins | sample SodLakKL_010_SED_4_FD_11160 | JGI IMG/M metagenome (IMG submission 11160) | reverse complement strand
AAAAAACCTTGATTGGTCTTTTAATTTCTAAGGTTTCTATCGTGCCCGGTTTTCTGTGCTTCATTTTTTTGTCTCTCCTTCGACTGGAACTATTTATCAGTATTTTTAAGTTACAGTGCCGGGTTACAAATGACCGATCGCACAGGGAAAAGGCAATTAGTTTTACAATAGGTAAAATAAGCGGTTCAAAGTAGTTCTAAACCTATGCTATTAACAGTAGTATCCAGCAAATGATTTTTAAGCGAGTAAATATATACAACTGCTATATCATCATTGAGAACCAACACATTCTACCTATCGATTGCCATGTTAATTATACGTCTAATAAAATGAATGGGTAAAACAATTACTCTGATTATTACCCGGAATAAATCAGTAACAAGTCCACTTACTACGTTTTCAGCTATCTTTCGTCCCATGATTATAGATAGTATAGCCTGCAAGAAAACTAAAGAAATCAATGCAATAAAAGTTAATGTAACCCATGGCGGCAATATTTCCCATATAATGGGTAGAAGTAGCGCTAAAACCACCACCAGTATAATGGCTCGCCCTGCTACCGGACTACCTAAAATAAGTAATAACGCTCCAAGAACAAAACCCGGCAAAATCAACATTTGTATAAGCTGAAATAAACCATCCATAATTACACCACCTCCCTCACTTTTCATTTAACTGTATATGATCAATCAAAAACAGTTGGGCGCTTACGTTTCTCATATATCTTGAGTGCAAATCCCAGGATAATGAACAGACAATACATCCTACATCCAGTCTAAATTTGGCTTGAATAAGTTTAGATATCTTTATGTGTCATGTTCTTGAGGTGTCAGAATAATTATACTTCTACATTCAACAAAATAATCACATTGTCCTGCTATTAACCTTCAAAATAAATTTACTTTTGGGCTTCAGGCAAACCTTGTGATAGATAGCTTATTTCTTGCTGCCCAGTATGTAAAGACTAATGGCAATGCCAATGATGACTAAAATTATTGTAATTATATACATAATCAAGTAAGCAGCAATTGAAAAACCCCCAAATGACAGCAAAGACAAAAGGTAATTTCCAATATGGTTATCTCTCCCATTAGCACTGTTTGAAAAAAAAGCGTTATAAATTATTGTTCCGAGAACACCCCCGCCAAAAACAATGTAGGGTCCAATAGTGGCAAACATAGTATCATCAAAAAGCAGGGCAGAAAAGTTAATGTTCAAAGTAAAAGCGGTAATAATAGCCAAAGGAATGGTTATTAGCCATAGTTCGGTAGCGCTTGTCATTGGTTTGCGGTAAACACTAATTGTTACCGGAATAAATGTTTTACTGTTACTGGCATTTGAATTTATCACGATTGATGTATGGTATGTCTTGCCCGGCGCCATTAGGGAAGCATCAATTTCCAGAGTTAGGGTTGCTTCAAAGTCTGTTTTACTTTTCTCACCTGACTCGTTTGGGTAAGTACTCGGCTTACGATAATTAATTGTATTCTTCCCACCAGAATTGCCACTCGCACCAATAGTACTTTGTGATAAAGACAGCCCATCAACTGGTTTTTCTAATTCTAACGCCCCAAACAAATAACCTCGTCCAATATTGTCAACCCGAACCTGTACTTTTCTTTTTTCAGACTTTTCCAAGGTTAATTTTAATTCTTCAGGCTCTGTTATTATTCTGGGTTGTTTTAGCTCTGGATTTATTAAATTAAGAAATGTTTCTAACCCAGCATCAGCATAATTCATAAGTCATTACTCCCAGCTAGTAAAAAAATTTAAACTCATTCCTTGTAAATTAATTTCTTTTATATTTATGTGCTTCTTCCTCCCAAGCATTAGCTATTTCTTCGTAGCCTATTGCCCTTAACCAGGCAGGAATACTTCCATTGAAAAGCTGCTCTTTACCTTTCTCCCAGGTTTGCCGATTTAAATCGATTATCCTGGCCAACTCTCCCGGGGTACTGGCCTCGAAGCCCTCCATAAGCTTATAAGGCAAATCGGGAGCGAGAGTGTATATGATTCCTGATAATAAACTTCGCTCAGAAGGATGGTTTTTATCTCGGATATCATATAGCCTGGCAGCAAGGTCCTGGTAGTGGTGAAAAGCTTCAAAAAAGTGCTGCCTCTTTATATGCTTTAAGGCCAATTCCTGATTTTCTAGCATCATTTCAGCTAATTCTTGAAAACTGTGTGCCACCAGGTCTTCTGAAAGTCTATAATTGAAGGTTGATTGTTGCTGCACTTTTTCGTAAGAAGCTATAGGAACCGATTCACCCTTTAACCATTTCAACACCTCCTCATATCCCCAACGTTTCTTGTAATTTTTATGCAGAAGACCCCGAATTAAATTTTTTAGTTGTTCCGAACAACTCTGCGGCGGGAAAATATTTTCTTCATACTGGTAATGGGTATGCATTATCTGGTGTTCACTCATGCCTTCAAATGGACTCCGTCCTGTTAATAAAAATAATAAGGTTATGCCCAGGGCATAATAATCAACCTGGAAACCAAAAACTCCTGTAAATAATTCTGGGGCAGCAAATTCTAAAGTCTTTTTTACTGAGGAACTCTGGTGCATTGAGCCATCGCCCCTAAAAATTGAGGAGATACCATAATCACCCACTAAAACTTGACTGCAAGAATGATCACAGAAAAAAATATTGGTAGGTTTTAAATCCTTGTGAATAATATTGTGTTCATGAAGATGTCTTATAGCAGCCAGCACCTGGGGCACGATAATTTTTCTGATACTACCCTCACTGAAAGGCATATTATCAGCCAGCGTCCCACCACTTATGTATTTCATAACTTCAAAAAACCGACCGTGCCAAGTGTCAAATTCTAGCAATTTAACAATATGATCATGATCTAAGCTTAATAATAGTTCCAGGAGTTCTTGCTTCGGCTTAATATGTGCCCTATATATTTTTATAGCTACTTCTTCTTGCGTTTGTAAATCCAGGCATCTGAAAACATCTGCCTCGCCACCATAAGTAGATATCTCTTTAATAATTTTGTATCTATCTGCAATTACGGTATCTTGAGGCAGATGACCAAGAGAGGGTTTTAGCTGAACTTCCTGAGACAGATCTAAAGAATCAGTTTCCTGCCTGGCAAGTCTATCTGTTTTTTCTTTCTTGTTTCTTTCATGATCAGACATAAAGACAACCTCCTTTCTATACAATTTCTTCAACATCTAGCAAAACAGCTACTAAATACTTGGACAGTTTAATATTGGTGGACGAGTTTATCACCTGTATGTGGAATCCAGCTCATATATGTGATCCTGTTTCCTATATAAGTTACATCTTCACTGTGAACATTCAGGAAGAATAGTTTATAAGGTTGGTAATCCCAGGCCAAATAAGCAATTTTATCACTTCCTGGTGACCACCAATAGTAGTCCTGCCGAGAATCAGGCCTATCTCCAGGCTCACAAATTTCCGCCAGAGCATAGGGCTCGCCGCCTGTCGAATCCATAATATAGCTTGAATTACCGCTGGTAAATGCGATAAAGGTGGCATCTGGGGACCACAAAGGGTTTTCTCCATAGCCCAATCTTTGATTTCCGCTGCCATCGTAATTTACTACATTAAGATAACGTTGGTCGCTATCTTCAGGAGAAGTTACATAAGCCAGTTGCTTGTTATCAGGAGACCACTGGAATTCGCCGGCTTTAGAAGAAACGCTTTTCCTATCATCGCCACTACTATCCACAATGTATAACTCACGGCCATATAAACTGCTATAAGCAACGTAGTTTCCATCAGGGCTCCATTTGAATGAATTGCTGCTTTCTTCAGCGAGTATAGTTTCCTGTCCATTTTCTATATTAAAGAGAACCAGTTTATTCGCATAATTTATATAGGTAATAGCAGATTGATCAGGTTTCCATCTAAAGGGCAGATTTCTAACCGGACCGACCATAGACTGTTCATTCGCGAGGAAGCAATACACCACGACATACCAATCTTGCGGTGTCTCTCCCTGGCAATAATAAGCAAGTTTGCTGCCATCAGGCGACCATTGTGGTGAACTTATAAGCCAACCCTGGGAACCATACCTTGACCTATCTGGTTCTATCTCGGCAGGTGGTCGAATTTGCTTTGCCCTGGAACCATCTTTGTTAACAACCACAACTTTGGCACTATCAAAGTAATGCCTTGCCCTTTCAACAAACGCCAGCTGCTCTTCATCTGGTGACCAGTCAAGCCAGGCGTAATCAATAGCCAGCTGCATAGACTCCTCTTTATAAATATTTCCTGTATAAAGGTAGGATGGTCCCCCTTCTGATCTACGAGAATAAGCAACATGGCTACCGCCTGAAGAAAGATAGGGTCGCCTACCAGGACCGAGTTTCAGCAAATTGCTTCCTCCGTTCTCTGCCAAGTAGATTGACCCCTCATCAGGATCAACTATTACAGGCCCCTGACAGGCAAGATTATTCAGATTAAAACCAGCCATGGCAAATATAGATAATGTGATCAAAACAACTAAAAATAAACTATTGCGCGGATAATAATAAAAACAGAGGCGAATTATTATAATAGAAAGAATTAAAACCAGTGCCACAACTAGTGCATAGGCTAAAATGGCCATGCGGGCAGCCACCTGATCATTAAGTTGAGCTATCATTACCCCCGCTGCAACTGTGCCAACACTAAGAAAAAATAAAATCCAGGTGTACCATCTAGGTCTACCGCCACTGAGCAAAACTGCCGGAAGGAGGCCTAAAAATAGACCCATTAAAACAAATATAATAGGATCCCAGGGATTGGTCAGAGGAGTATAGTGACCATAGTAAATGCACATTCTATCAATAGCAAAAAGGTTAAAAGGCAAGGCTAATGCTAACGCCACTTTTAGAGCAGAGTTTGAAGCTACACGCATGCGCCGCTGCCGTTCTTCAACCAGGATCGTAAGTGGAATCTCGATTACAGGCCGATCGCCATTACTTGATATAATAATGGAAGTACGGTAAGTTCTACCAGAAGCAAGCCTTGTTGTTTCTATCCGTAAAGTTGAAACTGTTGCTTTTGAGTAGCCGTAACCAGTATTTATAATAAAAGGATTGAACGTTACTCCATCAATATTTTTGCTTAATTCCAGGGTACAGCTTAAAATCCCCCTGCCTTCATTGGTAATATAAATATATTCCTCGTGAGTTTTGCCTCTCTCCAAACGCAGGTTAATATTTACCGGGGCAACACTTACCTGTGGCAATTCAAGATTAGGATCGATCAGATGCAAAAAAGCTTCAAGCCCAGCATCAAATGACTTGTTATTCTTATCAATAACCAATTATAATACTCCTTAAAAATATTTATCTTAACATGACATAAGATCAGGCTTAGGGCAGTGTTCAATCAAAATCACTGAAATATTATCACTTCCCCCTGCCTCTCTGGCTGCGTTGACCATGCTATGAGCAGCCTCGAAAAGGTTATTTCTGCTTTTTAATACTCCCTCCATGCTTTCAAGAGTTACCATATCGCTTAAACCATCACTACATAGTAACAGTATGTCACCTTCAATAAAACTAATCTCTTCAGAATCTACTTTACACTGAGCTGAATTGCCACCACCAATAGAGCTGATTAATACTCCACTCTTACTGGCTTGCTGATAATACCCACTTGCCTGCTCTGATAAACTTTCCAAAGAGTGATCTTTTGTCAGCTGCATCATAAAGTCGCCGCGGAAACGATAAAGCCTGCTGTCTCCAACGTGAAAAAATAGTTTATAGTTATGATGCATATAAATACCGGTTAAAGTAGACCCCATCCCAGTCAATTCAGGATTTAATTGACCCTGTTCATTGATTAGCCTGTGAATGCTCTCGATGCTATTCTGAAGATAATCACTTGCCTCTGAAGCCTGGGAGAATTTGCTTAATTCGTATTTTTTACCGGCCATAGACTCAAGCACTATTAAACTGGCAACTTCACCCCCTTGCTGTCCGCCCATTCCATCGGCCACAGCGCATAGCATGCCATAATGGGGATAATAATGCCCATCCATAGGCAGAATTAAGGTAATCTCCTTTTTTTCAATAATACCGTCCACCAGGAATGCATCCTGGTTATCCTCGCGCTTACAACCCAGGTCACTTATCCCACAAATACGCAGCATTTTCTCACCTGCTTATGCTAATAATCAACCTTGTATTAGCCAGAATTATATGATCTCCATCATTAAGAATATGTTCTTCCTCTGGTTGAACTTGAATTTGGTTCACAAAGGTTTTATTTGTCTGGGAAAGATTTTCAATGTACCAGTTTCCGCCTTTGAAATTAAATCGGGCATGTTCCCGGGAAATAAAATTGCTATTTTCAAGCTGTGAAAGATCTATAGTACCATCTCGTCCAGCTATATCACCGGGTTTGACTTGAAAGGCAATTGCAGGAGGAACTGCAGATTCGAGAAAAAGTTCAACATAATTCATCACATCCGTAGGCTTTGATGATAACTTACGGATTGCTTTTTTCCCCTCTTTCCTGACCTTGCCTGGCCTCTCTTTCTCCGGCACTTCACATTGATCCTCATCACTAACTAAATTATCTTCCTCAGCTTCAACATGCATTAGTGAATATCTGCATTCCGGACAGATAAATGCAAATTCATTGTTGATATGATTGCAGTTCGGACATTTTTTAACTTTTTCGGGCAAAGGAAATCACCTCTTCATAAACTGTAAAACAGCCAGATAAAGTATCTTAACATTTCCATTGCTTTATATAAAAAAATATCTTGTATTATTTTGTTATCTCAAGCTCATAAACAACCTGCTCTCCTAAACTGCTTTCATTGATCTTTTCTACAACCAGGCTTGCGTCAGTGACTTCCATGTCAAAGATATAACGGGCTAAAGGATTAACCAAAACCGTCTCTATAAGATTGCCAATACCACGGCCTCCGTATTCAATATCTTCAACTACTTTATCCTGGAGGTAATCGTATACAGAAACTTCGAACCGAACTTCTATCCGGTTTTTCTCTTCTAATTCCCGACCAATATTATCTAATACCCTTTTAATAATCTGCTTGACAACCGGTTTTCGAATATAATCAAATACAACAAAGTTATTGCCAATACGATTATATATTTCGGGACGACCAAGTTTAAACTTGAAGTGCTCCTCAACAGCAGTTAACACTCTTTTTTTTACTTCCTGATAGGGTGTCTCGACCCTTTCAAACTCTTCATATCCGCATGAACATGTCAGGGGGTTATCTTTATAAAAACTAAAGTTGCCACATTCATGACAACGCCAGGCTAAGGGTAAAATATTAGGTTTACGCAAATAAGTGCCATCACCTAAAGGTTCGTCAATATAGGCACCAATATTGCTTGTAAAAATGATCACCGCTTCGGAAAAATAAACTGTTTCACCTTTACTGTCAGTCATACGCCCATCTTCGAGTATTTGTAGAAATTTATCCATAATTTTCGGATGGGCCTTTTCAATTTCATCGAATAGTAGAACGGCAAAGGGAGATTCTTTGATTTTATTTGTTAGCTGTCCACCTTCCTCGTATCCAATATATCCAGGTGGAGCACCCAACAACTTCTGATCAGAATGTTCCTGGGCATACTCGCTCATGTCAAAACGAATGCAAACATTTTCATCTCCAAAAAGAAGTTCTGCCAAGCTGCGGGCCATTTCAGTCTTCCCAACACCCGTAGGACCAGCAAAAAACAGCACTCCTTTCGGTTTTAAAGCAGCAGCTGAATGATGAATACCTGAAAGACCAGCTGAAGCACGCTTGATAATATCGACCACAGCATGTATTGCAGCTTCCTGGCCCTTAACTCTTTCTCTCAATATTTCATCAGCCCTGGCCAACTTCTCTCGGCCTTTCCCCTGTTTTAGCCGATCCCAGGCACTTTCTACCAGACCAAATTTATAGTGCTCAATAATTTTCTTGGGCTCATCAAAAGTTATAAACTCTTTTAAAGAAACTCGGCGTAAGCACTCAAGTTCATAGTTAGTTAGCCCTCCAGACAGATCAATAAAAGACTCCACTGAATCTGATTTATCATAATCACTAACTTGACCATGATAAAAACCATCAAGGGCACTTTCGAAAAAAATCCGACGCTCCTCCTGGTCGGGCAAGCCAATTTGCAAGGGTTTTACCAGTGGATGGTGCAAGTAAAGCCAGGCAGGCAAATCTGTTAACCGATCACTTATAAGAACCAGCACATGATTTGATGCTTTACCCTGCTTCTTTATTGTTGCCTCTTCAACACATTTTAGAAGCTTAACAAACTGGCGACGTTCTTGCTGGGCGAGGTTTTCGGTAGATCCAAACAAACGGGAAGCGAAATCAATTACTATAGCCATTGGTTCATTACTAGCAAACAATGCTCGGCGGACTGCATCAAGCGCCGCATCAAAATCACGCAAATGAGGCATAGCCGGTTGGCTCATGAATGATGAAGATTTTCCTCGATCTTGATTACATATGGTTAATTCTTTTTTTCCGTGCCCACTTTCTGAATCGCTTTTTTCTACCCGGTCAACATTTACTGGCTTTTCTGCTTTTTGAAATATTTCCATCTCTTCTTTGGTCATAAATGATATTCCGTCTACAATGTCATAATAAGCTACACATCTATATTGCTCATCAGAAAAAAACCGGTGCAATAATTTTCTAAGCGGGAAATAAGCCCAGCAGGTTTCATCACCACTTTTGACGGGGTAAAGAAGCAGATCATAGATATTGCCATGCAGCAAAAACAATGACTTGAGGGGAAGAAATCGTTTAAATTCTCGCAGCCAGCGTGAGGAGCTAGTCTCAGTCATCAAGATTGCTCCCTTCTTTCCTGCTTAGAGTAGCTATCACCATAGCCTGGACTGACATCTTTATCTTGTTTATTAATAATATTTATCTCTTTATAAGGGCCCGGATGAGGGGGTTCACGCCATTTTTCACGGAGTTTAATACTTCTTTCATCCAAAGCCTTGATTAAGTAATCAAAATCCCGGCACCACTTCTCGCAGCGGTAGTACATATGTTCCTCATTTTTTTCTTGTCTTCTTTCAGAAATAGGTTCTTGCTCTACAATATTAACGAATTCTGTATGCATTGTTTCATCAAGGCCGCAGGCAATTTCCACTCCTCCATTTTCTGGAGTGCGGAAATAAAGATAACGAGGCCCCGCTTCTAAAGTACCAGCGTTAGGCATTGAAGGATCAAGATCAACAGCCTGGTACCCCATACCTGTCAATATATCTCGAATATTATCCATTACATATTGCCTGGATTGGTCCTTTTTTTGAACCTCATCAAAATCTTCTAAAAGCTGGACAGCTTTTTCATGCAAATGTGGATATTCAACAATTATATCACGTGGTGTTTTTTCTTGAATCAAGCTGCCTAATTGCCTAATCAGTGTTGAGGCTTTATGCTGGTGTGACTCAAGCGCTGCCTGGCTTTTAACAACTTCTAGCTTGAGAATTAATTCATCACTTGCAAGCCTGACTTGCTGCACTTCATCGTTTATTTCTTGAATTATTGTTGGAGCTTCAGAAAAAATTTTTCCCAAGTCTTTTTGAGCCCACTTTAAGCGCTGAAAATGGAAGGGATCATAGTTGTTGTTTTCCACTTCTTGTATAATTTTTTTTGTTTCAACAAAAGGATCGTTTAAAAATACTTGCCACTCTTCAGGCCAGTGATCTAATTTCTCTTTTATGTTAGCAACAATCTTTTTCATTTCTGCAGTGACATCACTCTGAAGTGAAGCCTGCTTGTAACTACGGGTACTGGAATGGGAAACATTCTGCCTTGTATGTAAAGCCCGCTCTTTAAATTTACTGATTACTGCGATTCTATTTTTCTGAGCATTAACTTCTTCCCTTTTACGCCTTTCTATTTCTCTTCTGCGTGCTTCCTCTTGGCGTCGACGCTCCTCTTCTTGCCTTTTTCTTCTTTCTTCTTCCAGCTTCTTTCTTTGATATTCACTAATTTCGTAACTGCTGTAAGAATCTCTACTCATTAGATCCTCCCACTCTAAACCTGACAAGTTGAATACAACCATCTCTTAAATCATTTTGCAGGTTCGCCAGGTTCTCATATATTTACAGTTACCCTTACGATAGGTCGCCCCGATTATTATTCATTAGCGCTTAAGCTCTATCCCTCTCTTTAATAATAGTGTTTTCATAAGCTCTAGTTCACCACGGCGAGGGATACCGATTATGCGAACATAATCATCATCAGCTATCTCCACCTGTAAAGAAAATGGTGGTATATATTGGTTCGGACTGATCATAGGGCGATATTTTTGAACCCGCTTAGACAAAAGATAGATAGTCTGGTTATCTGATCCACACCAGGGCTTGCTGGGCGATAAATCGATTTCGAAACGACCATCAATTAATATATCAACTTTATTCAATAAATCGATCATGGCTTGTGAACCTTTAAGGAGCTCTTCCTTCGTGTAGCCGGAATAAACCATGATGTCAAGGGAAGTATATTTATTAATATTTTCAAGTAACTCTTTTAATGATTCAGCTTGCTCAAAAGGTTCTCCACCACTGATAGTCAGCCCTGCATGATCCTGTGCATAAGATATAATTCTTTCTGTTAACCATGCTATGCTAAAGTATGAGGCTTTCCGACGCTCAAAAAGCTCTACAGACATACATCCTTTGCAGCGTAGTGAACAACCCTGAACCCACAAGCCAATACGCCGTCCAGGCCCAAGGGTTGTAATTGAAGGAGATATATGATCCACATATAGACCGATCAAAACTCACCCCTTAGCCCTGAAAAAGTTCATAATTGTATTATTTGTAGTTGCTAAAATAACAGGATAATAATTTGCAATCTCATTTGGTGATAGATACCTTATTGATAATCCAAAATAGTATTGGTCTTGTTTATTTATAATTATCGGAACAAGCTAGTGTTTACATATAATGTAATTCGTCACTAAATCTTATATATGAAAAAATATAGATAAGTTAATATAAACAGTAAATCACAATAGCTATCAATTCTATAAAAGCATTAAGAATTAACGTAGAGCTTTTTTACATAAAGGGCATTGAGTGCGTGCACCCGACAACAGTCCCATTGTTTCTTGAACGCAACTCTTACATATAAAATGACTTTTTTCACAGGTTTTTGCTCCCTC
>SL_8KL_010_SEDDRAFT_10004523_pt1 | contig 11147 bp, 14 predicted proteins | sample SodLakKL_010_SED_4_FD_11160 | JGI IMG/M metagenome (IMG submission 11160) | reverse complement strand
TATTCAAGATTCATGCAGAGCACTACAGGAGTTGATTATACAGTGAGCGATCTACATACAGTCGGTGAAAGGATATATAATCTAGAGAGGTTGTTCAACGTGAAAGCAGGTTTTGATAGAAAGGACGATCAGTTACCAGAACGATTTTCTAATCCATTGAAAGAAGGCGCGTCAGCAGATAACGTTTTTGATATGGAAGCTATGCTCGATGATTACTACGAAGTGATGGGTTGGGATGAAAGAGGAATACCTAAACGATCAACGCTTGAGAAACTCGATATTCAAGAACTTTTGTAAAAAATTCAATCTGAAAAGCCTTGAACAAAAGCGGAAACATTTTTTCCTAAAACTTTATGATTATAGCCACCTTCCAATAGAGCGAATCTTCTACCGTTACATTTTTCCTTAGAAAAATTTCTAAGAAGAACCCCCAATCTTTTGTAATCTTCTGTATTTAATTTCCCTCCCCAGTCATCAATATGCTGGTCAAAACCAGCGGAAACGCCGAGTATATCGTAATTATCTGCTTCATACAAACATTTTTTAACATTTTCCAAGTAATCGGTTCTTTCATCTGCGTTCGGATTGATTATTTTGGTGTTCTCACTATCATCTAGGCAGTTGATATTACCGTCACCGACATGAAGATCGAAATCCATTATGAAGGCACTCTCTATTTTCCCGCTGAATCTCAAGTTCTCTATCGCTACAGCCATGTTGTTAAAGTAGCAGAATCCCCAGCTTGAAGCAGGTGATGCATGATGACCTGGCGGTCTGATCACAGCAAAAGTGGGATCTTTCTCATAAGCGGATTTTCCAGCTAAAATAGCTCCGCCAGCGGCGAGTTTAGACATCTTATACAATTTCTTATTCCTCTCTTTTATACCCTGGATGTGATATGGATCGTGTACGAGCTCAAGTTCTTTTCTACTTGCAGGTTTTGGTTCTAAGAAGTTTATTCCTTGGGTCTTTTCGAGTTCTTCCATTATGCATTCGATCCTGCCCTCTTCAGCAGCTGGATCGGAGGAATATGTGGGATCTGTAAAATACGGATGATATATGACCTTCATCTATTTGTTTAAAAACTAAACAATTCAGATTTAATCCTTTCCCTTCTACCTTCAAAAAAATTATTAGCGATGCCATTTTTCTAGTCCCAAGAAGAGCGGTACGGAGCAGGAAAAGATGGAGAAGGACATATTGGAGGAGATGCATAAGTACGGTCGATTTCTAGAAGAAAGAGGACTGAACCTATCCTCACACAGCGGAAACATGAGCATCAGGAGAGGTGACCGATTGTATATAAAACGAAGAGGGGCCATGATGGGTGACCTCAAAGAAGAAGATATAGTTGAAACAGGCGTAGAAGAAGATGACAGCGGTGTGATAATCGCATCTACCGAAGTCGGTGTTCATAGAGCCATATATAAAAATACTTCTTCTCTGGCAGTTGTGCATGCACACACACCTTACGCTCTTTCACTTTCACTTGTCAGAGACGAGATCGTACCTATCGATGACGAAGGAAAGTATCATCTGAAAAAAGTTCCAGTACTAGACGTTGAAGAATCTATCGGTTCTGACGAAGTTGAAAAACGACTTCCTCCTATACTACAGGATTATCCTGCGGCTATAGTGAAAGGACACGGAACTTTCGCTCGAGGGGAGAACTTAGAAGAAGCGTACAATTGGATAACAGTGGTGGAAAGTATCTGTAAGATCATCTATCTCGTGGAAAATTTAGGTGGGGATACATTAGAGGAGGTGGATTGGTGACCTTTCACTACATCGAATTCAAGGCCTATTGTCATGCCACGGAAAGTCTAGATAAGGTTAAAGAGTCTCTAGAAAATCTAGCAGGAAGAGAACTAGAACTAGAGATGTCAGATGCTGAAGGTTATTACGGAAATCCGATCAAGATCCTTGAGGGAAAGATCTCTAAGAATAGGGAGATGGACGATTTTTTTAAAAATCTACCTGAAGAGATCATCCTGCGGCTTCGAGAAGAGTTAGAGAAGAGGATAGACGAAAGGTGCAATTTTTTTTTCCGTATCGATAAGGGAAAAGCTTACGAAGAAGAATTTGCTTTAACTAGCGGAGGAAACAGCATCCGGATCAGGGCTCGGGTTGAGAGTTATCCTTCCAAAAAAGAAACGGCTGTAGAGAAGATGAGAGACTATCTATCTCAGATAGGAACTGAGTCTTAGCACCGGAGTAGAAACATTTATTTGGGCGTTTTTCTTAAGAGGTACGAGGACAAAACATGGCAGACGTTGAAGCGCTATTGGAAGAAGCGGAAACTCTTCTCAATAGGTTCGAATACGAGGAAGCTTACGAAAAATTTTCGGAAGTTTTAGAGGAGGAGTTAGACGAGAAAACAGAAGCCCAGGCTCGCTTCGGTAGAGCGGAGGCTTCTCTGGGACAGAATGAAATAGAAAGTGATGAGATTTTGGAAGACTACGAAAAAGCGATAGAATTGAATGACAATCCCTTTTATAGACAATCGGTAGGCGGTTTCTGTATAGATATAGGAAAGTTCGAGAAAGCAGAGGAGCATTATAGAAAAGCTGCTGAGTTGGACCCCGATAACAAGTACCACTACCTTTCAGACCTCGCAGTAGGATACAGGTTCAAGGCTCCGATCATGATGGAGGAATACGTCGAACAGGCAGGGGAAGACATAATCCTCAGGAAATCTCTAAATTATATGTTGGAAGCTCTAGACATAGACAAAGAGAAAGCTATCGATCTATTATCATAGTCACATAAACTTTATATCAAACCGTATTACCTACAAAAACGTGAAAAAAGATGTTCTGTCCGGATTGTGGTGCATTGATGAAGCCTTCAGCCGATGAGTGGGTATGCAAAAAGTGTGGACTGACGAAAAAGAAAGACGAGGATGATAATAACATAATCAGTTCCCAAAAAGAGAAGAGAGAAACAGTCGTGATCGAGGAAGAACTTGACACTCTTCCAAAAACCAAAGTGAGATGTCCAGATTGCGACAACAATAAAGCTTTCTGGCGACTGGAGCAAACTAGAGCTGCAGATGAACCGGAGACCAGGATATACCGATGTACGGAATGCAATCACACCTGGAGAGAGTACTGAAAAGCCCATGATCGGGGGAAAGTTTAGATGTTTGAAATAGGTCGGATAAGGTTTAGAGCCCTGACAAAAGATGATCTTTCATTTTTAGAAAAGTGGGAGAACTCGTTTCAGGTCACCCTCTATGCCCGGGCCCAACCGTTAGTTTTCAAGAATACACAAGATATCAGAGAAGAATTTGAAGAGTACATGGAGAACGACGACAAACAGGAGTTCATCTTAGAGAAGAAAAAAGATGATAAAAAGATCGGGATAGCAACTTACAAAGATCGGTCAAACAGCGTCAAGAACGCCAATATAGGCACTTATATCGGAGAATTAGAAGAATGGGATAAAGGGATAGGTAGGGAGATAACCTTAGGATTATGTGAGATACTTTTTTTCCAAAAAAATTATGATCGTTTGAGTGCCCGTAGCGCTTCATTCAATAAAAGAGCACAGACTATCCTTGAAGACGTTGGTTTCAAGAAAACAGGGAGAGCCCGAAAGAGCGGATATGTGTTCGGAAAGAGGATCGATTGGGTGATGTTTGATATTTTGAGGGAAGAATATATGCCAAAAAGGCAGGAACTTTTGGAAGAGATATTGGGTGAAAAGAAAGAGGAATACGTTAAAAATACCTGTAAGATCAGAGTTTAAGCTGTTGAAGAAAGAAAAAATTATAGTGTAAGTTAGTAATAATGTTTTGAAAGATATGACAGACCCATCGTCTTTGACATATAAACAGAAGATTCTTCTATACTTACGAGATTATCAAGATCAAAAGGATAGAGAAGAAAAACAAGAAGAGGTCACACAGGGAGGTATATCTCAGAACGTCGGAATATCCAGAACGCATCTTTCGAGAGTCCTCGGATCGCTTTCTGAGCAAAAATTGATCAAAGAAAAATTGGCTCCAGTTGTGGGTCACGATAGAAAGATGAAAACCTATTCTCTCACTTCTCAAGGTTTGTCGGTATCTAACAAAATTTTGAAGGAACTTTCTGAAACCTCGATTGATCTGATACAGGGAAACGAAAAAAGGACAGTAGATCTTACTAGTGTAAAAGAAGAAACCGACGGTGAATTGAACCTGCTGAGATGCATCTCGATCCTAGAAGATAAAGATAATCAAAAGATAGATCTACGGGAAGAAGGAATATTTGAGCCTGTCAAGATGGTCGAAAATCTTCCGGATGTGCAGGAATTTTACGGAAGAGAAAAAGAGTTAGAGAAGATGGAAAGATGGATCGAGAGTGGTAATTCAGTAATTGCGATCTTAGGGAGGAAAGGTCATGGTGCTTCTACATTAACTGCAAAGTTCATACAAAGATTGGAAGAAAGACATGTTCTTTGGATCAGTTTGAAAGGTACTAGTAAAGACAAGATAAAAAATAAGATATCTGATTTTCTTGAAAAAATAGGCAATGAAGCTGAAAATATCATTGACGAACTCTCTTCTCAAAAAGCCGTAGTTGTATTCGATGATTATTACGAATTAAAAAGCGATGTCGTAAGCTTTTTGAACGATCTTTTAGAACGGATGGAAGAAAGCGGTCCGTTGAAAATGATAGTCACTGGTCGTGAGGGAACTCCAGTATACGAAAGATTTTATCGAAAAGATCATGTTGAGAACGGAGTTGTGAAAGAATTGAAACTATCACCTCTTGGAAAAGAAGAAGCTGAAAAGATCCTTAGGAAAAATATTGAGGACGAGGCCCTCGATAGGATAATGATGTTCACCAAGGGTTCTCCTCTACTATTAAAATTACTTCGGGAGGAAAACAAAGAAAAACTATGTGAATTGACTCCTTGGGGGGAAGAACAGATATCGCTCCTGATTTATCTAAAAACAGAAATAAAGGATTGAAGCTTGAGAGAACAAGTCGGCGAAGCAGTTAAATAGGTACATTGAATAATTTAATCCGATAATATGGTGATGCCTAACCATGCTAAACTTTTTGTTATCTTGCTTGGACTCGTCTTCATCTTGGCGGGTATTGCGATTTCTATATTATCAGACATAGTCAACATCGTTCCTATAGGGATGGGTATAATCGGTATATTCCTGATGTTGATACCCTTCACTTACGGAGGTAAAAAATAGTAATATTTTTATCCTAGAAGAAGGGTGGGAAACTTGAGAAATATGTACGAAGTACTGGAAGTTGAAGCGGAAAAAAAGGACATAATCGATGATATACTGTCCGATGACCTCATAAGCAAACAGAATACCAACGTAAGGGACGGATCTAGTCTCGGCTTCAAAGACGACGTTTCCTACGTAATGGTGGAAGGTAAAGAGGAAGCTGTAGAAAGAGCTGTTGAGCTATTCAAAGAAGAGGGCGTAGAACCAGCTGAAAATAGAGAGGAAGTGAGAGAAAAGATAAAAGAGGAAGGAGAAGCCGCAGCAGAAGGTATAGGAACTGTCTTTGGATAGATGCATTAACAATCCTATCCTCTTGTTTCCGATCTATTTTTGCTCACCAGCTAACAAAGTTACCCTTATCCTTTCCCCTATTTTGGTATCTCTTTTGACACCCCACATGATATCCGCATCAGGATATGATTTTTGGACCTTATCCAGTGCATCTTCTACATCCATGATCTCTCTTTCACTGCTGGTTGTGATCACGACAAGTATCTTATCAGGATCTTTTGGTCCTTCCAACCAGGGCGATCCTAAAGCCTCTTTTGCAGCTCTTACACCTTTTTTTCTGCCTTTCCCATACCCAGCTCCTATCTTGAATTCATCTACTTGTTTACAAAATTCCTTCATATACGAGATGTCACTCTTAGTTAAAATCGCGTTGATATCAACGATCGGAAGCTTTATTATTTTATTCATGACGGAAAAAGCTTTACCGATAGGTAGATCAGGATTTATTTCCAACAACTTACTGTTAGGGAAGACCACGGATGTGTCAAGATATTTATCGGCCTTATCTTGAGATTCATCTGATAATTTTTTTCTATTCGGGCTTTCACTCTCAAATGGTTTTGCCAACAATCCCATGGTAAAAGAACTGTGTTTCTTACCGAGTCTTGCACAGGCGGGAACGGTCCAACTGCCCGTTCTCCCTCCCAATCCAGCGATCAGATAAATGATCTCAAAGTCCTTCATCTTATTTTTTAGCCTCTCCTCCGATTCAGTTAGAAGCCTTTCCCTCATATCGATCTCTGAATTGTAAGCTTTCTTCATATCTTCTTTCGAGATAGGGAGGAAGGACAGCTCAGAAGGTCTAGAAGAAGTTCCGACTTCAAATATCTCCACATTAGAAGAAGACATTTCACCTATCTCTCCGACTATATTCCGACCAGCCCCTCCGACCCCTAAAACGAGTGTTGACGGACGATCTTCATCTGTATGATCTTCACCGAACTGCTTCAAGACCGGCATGATTTTGACCTATCGATATAGAATAGAGAAGGTGCGTAATAATTTTTATTTAGTGATCCTATCCATACCTTCTTCTAATCTTCTCTTGTCCTTCAATTCGGCCCACTTACCAACAAGACCTCCCACGGTGGGCCCTAAAAACGAGGCATAATAGGCAGCTACACCGTTGCCAAAAATTAGAACTACCAAAGGCGCAACTATAAGACCACCAATAAGACCTACCCAAAATCCCATAGGCCATCCGATCTTGTTCCCAACGTAAAAACCGATGAGTGTTCCAACAATTAGAGATACACCAAGAGCAAGGAAAAAGTGATAAAATTCGGAGTTTCCTAAGAAGGAGATAGTGATGAGTATAATCCCAAAGATCGATATAGCGATCAAAGTCAACCTTCTATTGGTGTCGGAAAAGACAAACCTTGATAATTTTTTATTGACATTCGCATTTTCCAATTTAGATCACCTTTACTTACATCACTTCAACTTTGCCTGTTAAATTTTAATTTTTTGGTAATATTTCGATGTTTGTGTTATTTCGATGTTTGATAGTAAAGTACAAGTATGTTTTAAACAATAATTATCATGAGAAGTTGTGAGAGAAAAAGAGTGCTTCACCTTTATGATCGTATTTATATTACTCTTCGGCCTTGGGGTATCTCCATCAGGCATGGAAACATCTGATGGTTTATCTTATGAGAACTCAGATTTAGAAAGACAATTGATGGAGAACATCTCGATCGGAAGTGAAAAAGATTTAAGAGAGTTTGCTAGTGAGGAGAATTACGATCTACCTGGTAACGGAACTGAGGAAAACCCCTTCCTGTTGAAGAATTATACTATAAACGGTATGGGTGAGAACTACAGCGTATATCTAAAAAATATTGAACTACATTTTATTATCAGAAATTGCAAAATTTACAATTCTTCCGATTCAGGTATTAAATTATATAGAGTGGCCAACTTTACTTTAGAAAACAGCGTGGTAAAGAGTTCTAGTGATAATACAGATGGAGTCACAATGATATCTAGTGAAAACATACTCATCAAAAGCTCCAGCATATTAGAGAACGATAAAGGTATCTATTTAGGTGAAGGAGCAAACAACAATACCATCACAGATAACAACATCTCTGATAACAATCGTTGGGGGATCCATATTTCAGAATCTAATCACAACTTGATATATCACAATATCTTCTACGAGAACCACATTCGACCTCAAGCCTATGATGAGGGAGATAACCAATGGGATAGAGGAGATCCTAGAGATGGAGGTAGAGGAGGGAATTACTGGTCAGATTATGATTACGGAGATAGAGGTGATGGAATTGGAAATGAGTCTTATGTGATCACTGAAGATCATAGTGAGGATGAATTCCCCCTTATCTACCCCATCGGGCCTCCTACCAATGTTAGAGCTCGCCCGGTAAGAGACGAGTACGTAGAACTTACCTGGGGTATGCCTCGGTACTCGATAAGATATCCTGTTGAAGAGATGATCATCTACCGAGGCAAAGAGAGAGGCAATCTTTCAGCTTATGATAAAGTTAATTCAAGTGTACGGGAATTTCGAGATGAAAATGTTAACGAAACAGAGACTTATCATTACGCCATTAAAGCCTCCAATGAGAAGCATGTTAGTATGATGAGTGAAACCAGAAGTGCTCAACCCGAAACGACACGTCCAGAGGTCGAAAATGTTTACCCCTTGGGAGAAGATGCTCCAATCGATCCTACTATAAAAGTAGAGTTTTCAGAAGAGATGAGAGCGGATTCCATTCAAATATCTATGGAAGATGCCGACGGAGAAAACATCGCGTTAGAAGAAGTGGATGAAGGTCCCCAAGATATCGAGTTCTATTTTGTACCTAAGGACAATCTCAGTTACGAAACGAGATATGAAGTTAGTGTTAACGGCAGTGATATAGCCCAAAATTGGTTGGAATCACCGTATACCTGGAGTTTTACTACCGTTTCCGACACAGGGATGATAAGAGGGAGAGTAACAAATGAAGAAGGAGAGCCTCTAGAGAACGTAAAGGTCTATGTTGATGAGGACCATCAAACATTCACGAATGCCTCTGGTGGATTTCAATTAGAAGTACCTTCTGGAAACATAACGTTTGAATTTTCTAGGGGAGGACATGAGAATAGAGAGAAAGTATTTCAGATCAACCAAAGTGATGTGAAGACCATAGATGATGTAACACTCAGAGAGCAAGAAGGCATAATATCTCGTTGGTTCTGGCCTATGGCTTTAGCCGGTGGAGGTATATTACTTTTAGGTATACTCGCCTTGTTCATGTCTTTCTATGATTGGGGGGAAGAGGAACCTCCATTAGACGAAGATATCTACGAGATAGATTACGAGGATGTCGATCAGGAAGAATTCGAAAGCTGGTGGGAAGACGAAGATTCATAAATTGGAACTGCTCCCTCCTCCATCTATTGGTATCGCCGCACCATCGATGAAACTGGATCTAGGGGAGGATAAGAATGCGACCAATTCTCCAAGCTCTGCAGGTCTTCCAAGTCTGTTGAGAGGTATATCTTCGGTCCATCTTTTCAGTCCCTCATCATAGGACTCTATATTTCCCCTCTCTAGTTCCTCTTCTATGAGTTCCTTTATCCTGCCGGTTTTATGAGGCCCAGGCAGTACGGAATTTGCTCTTATCTCGGGACCCAATTCTTTTGAGAGGGTCTTCATCAGACCGATAACACTCATCCTTACCGAGTTAGATAGCACGAGGTTGGGAACAGCTTCTTTAACGCTCATAGAAGTTATATTGACTATCGTACCCTCTCCTTTTTTAAGATATTCGACTGATTCTCTAACACTTCTAACCACGCTCATGACTAGAAGGTCGAAGTTTTTGTACCAATCCTCATCATCTGTATCTACAAAGGCTTTGCTGGGCGGTCCTCCAGCACAAGTGACTAGGTGGTCCAATCCATCCTGATTTTTGACTGTTTTTTCCACAAGCCTTTTTATATCTTCTTCCTTCGTTATATCTCCAACTATACCGTGTACTTCTCCTTTTGACTTGCTGTTGAGCTCTTCTACCGATCGTTCAAGTTTTGACTCCTTCCTACCATTGATCGTGACATCCGCTCCTTCTTTGGCTAGAGCTTCAGCTGAGGCTTTTCCAAGACCGCTTGTGGATGCCAAAACAAGAGCTGAATTATCTTCTATATCTAATCTCATGTTTTATCCCTTTATCTTCTTACGGTCACAAACCTTTATATAATCTGCCATACATTTAGAATATGGAGGTACTAAAATGCCGAAATATGTGATATTATCAAATCTGACGGATGAGGGTAGAAAAACTATTTTAGATCATCCAGAAAGGATAGAAGAAGTCAATCAGGAGATGGAAAATAAAGGAGCTACCATAGTCGAACAATACTTCCTGCTGGGAAAATACGACTTCATAACAATTGTAGAAGCGCCTTCGAAGGGTGTAATAACCAAGATCGTTATGGAGATAGCTTCTAGAGGTTCAATAGACACGATGACCTTCCCGGCGATGGATGTAGATGGTCTGATAAAGGATTTAAAATAGAGCGAGTTTTCCTGCGATCACTCTCAATACGTTGTTCGGCTAGCTTTACGAGTGTACAAAATACCTAAATATATTCTTCATATTTTTTGACTATGGAAAATGACATAATCGATCTTAGGAGTGATACGGTCACGAGACCAACTGACGAGATGAGAGAGGCGATGAAAGAAGCGAAGGTGGGAGACGACGTTCTAGGAGAAGATCCTACAATTAAAAAACTTGAAGAGCTTGCTGCAGAAAAGCTGGAGAAAGAAGCAGGTCTTTTTGTGACTTCTGGGACTCAAGGAAACATCACCTCATTACTGACTCATACAGAACCTGGTGAGGAGATAATCTTTGGTAAAGATTGTCATATTTATAGATATGAAGTTGGTGGTTATGCTTCACTCGCCGGTTTGTCATCTAGGACTTTAAACGATAGTGAAGGATATATCGATCCGTCAGATATTAAAGAAGCTGTAAGAGAAGAAAATATACATCATCCTGAAACTTCATTACTCTGTATAGAGAACACCCATAATGTTGCTGGAGGCATCCCGGTCGATTCTAAATATACTAGAAAAGTTTGTGACATAGCACGAGATAACGATTTGAAGGTACATTTGGACGGGGCTAGGATATTCAACGCCTCTGTGGCATTGAATGAAGACGTTTCTAAACTTGTGGAACCAGTAGATTCTATACAATTCTGTCTTTCTAAGGGCTTGAGCGCTCCGGTAGGTTCAATGCTGGTAGGGAGTGAAGAGTTCATAGAAAGAGCGAGAAAGAACAGGAAGAGGTTAGGAGGTGGGATGAGACAGGCAGGTGTGATAGCCGCACCTGGGATCATCTCTTTAGAGAAGATGGTCGATAGACTCGAAGAGGATCATGCCAACGCTAGAAGACTGACCGAAGGTCTAAAAGAGCTAGGCGTGAATATAGATCCTGATAGGTTCAAAACAAATATCGTGATGATGGATACTTCCCAGTTCGGTATGAGAGCGGAAAAATTGAGAGCGAAGTTAGAAGAAAAAAATATACTAACGCTCGCTTTGGGGAAGAACTCGATGAGATTCGTTACACATCGTGAGATCTATACTGAAGATATAGAT
>SL_8KL_010_SEDDRAFT_10004521_pt1 | contig 11148 bp, 9 predicted proteins | sample SodLakKL_010_SED_4_FD_11160 | JGI IMG/M metagenome (IMG submission 11160) | reverse complement strand
GAACTTGACGAGGAGATCTCAAAAGGAGATATGCTCGGAGTGATCGAATCAGTAAAAACCGTATCTGATCTTTACGCTCCGATATCTGGAAGAATAAAAGATGTGAACGGAGAACTTGAAGGGGCTCCTGAATTGATGAACGAGGATCCTTATGACGAAGGCTGGATCGCTGTTTTCGAAATCGCTGATGAAGAGGAACTAGGAAGTCTTCTCGATCCAGAAGAGTACAAGGATCTTCTAGAATAAAATTCTTTATCTTTTTCCCATTTTTAGAATAGATGAGAAAAAAGAAAGGGTTTTTTAGCCCTGTTCCAGTATACTAAAGTGTTTATGGGCCGGGAAGTCATCATGGAAACAGAATTTTATTTTCTGGAAGTCCTTTCTGAACTCGATCACGTCCTGTTTAACCTTCTCTGGATCCTCATCGTCGACTATTATCCTTTTGATGAATTCCGCCACTTCATCCATATGTGACTCTTTCATACCCAATCTGGTCAGCGCCGAACTTCCTAAGCGTATACCACTTGGTTCTCTTGCGCTGTCTACCTCATCCCAGGGCATCAGGTTTTTGTTAGCGATGATATTAGCGTCTTCCATCGCCTCTACTAGAGTTTCACCACCGCCTTGCTCCTGAACATCAATAGCTAGCGTATGAGACTTTGTAAAGCCTTTATGCTCACAAAGCACTTTTATACCTCTTTCATGAAGTGCTTGACCGAGTGCCTGTGCGTTCTTAATGATCTGATCTGCGTATTCTTTTCCAAATTCTTGATGTTCAGCTAATGCAACACCGAGTGCCGCCATTGAATGAAGGTGGTGATTCGAAACCACGCCTGGGAACATGCCGTAAAATAGGCTCTCTTCCATCTTCTCGTCTCTTGGATTAGAAAGTATTATGCCTCTCTGAGGACCGGGTAACGTCTTATGAGTGCTGCCAGTCATCACTTCTACTCCATTATCCATAGGCTGCTGGAATTTGCCTGCAGCTATCAAACCGAGAACGTGAGCTGCGTCATACCAAACGTAACAGCCGACCTCCTGAAATACGTCCTGTAATTCTTCCAATGGAGGAGGGAACATGAACACGGATCTGCCAAAAAGAGCGATGTCAGGCTCTTCTTCTCTGATCAATTCTTTCGTGCCTTCTAGTTCGATATTCATCTCTTCTACATCGAAAGGATAAGTTTTTGGCTCCATACCTCTAAGCCCAACTGAGCCAAATTTAGCACTGCTTATATGGGCACCGTCAGAGACATCTACAGAGGTGATACTTTTCCCTGGCCCGCCTAAAGCCATCAAAACAGCTTGATTTGCATTAGTTCCAGAGATCGGTCTAACATCTGCATAATCTACTCCGAAAAGATCTTTAGCTAGTTCTTGCACTTTCAGCTCGATATTGTCTACATAGATGTTTCCTTCATAATATCTATCTCCGGGAGGTCCTTCTGCATATTTATCCTGGAGTTCAGACAACATGAGATCTCTCGCCATCGGGCTTATAATATTCTCCGAGGCAATCATCGGTAGTGATTTAGAAAACCACTCCGTATGCTTTTTCGCTTGGTCGTATATATAATCGGCCGCTTCTTTCATAGGAACACCTTCCGGGTGGCAATTAGAAACAACCTATTAAACCATTTCTGTTTNTTGATCNATATCTTAAAANAAGACNAATAAGGGNAAAAACCTTATGTCTCNTANNACATTCACTACCAAAGAAAAAAGGGATGGAACCATGGCAAATGTAGAAGATTTTAAAGCAAAAGATATTATGAGTGAAAAACTACCGAACGCTAAACCAAATGATTCAGTTTCTGATGCTATAGGATTGATGAGAAAACATGACCTGGAAGAGATTCCCGTTATCCAAGACGACAAAGTTGTAGGTGTCTTGAGCGACATGATGTTCATCGAAAGGAGAAATCTTTCTTTTTCTACCAAGTTAAAACATGTGATACATCGAGGACCAAATGTAGAGGAAGAGGATTCGTTGGTAGAGGTTAGTGAGATGCTGCTTTCCTCTGACTATAGAGGGGTTCCAGTAACTTCAAAATCCGGAGATTACGTTGGGTTTTTGACAAGGAAAAATATAACTGAAGTCATACCAAAATTGGAGGAGCTCAAAAAGACTACAGTAAATGATTTTATGACTCCTTCACCAGCGACTATCCGGACTAACGAAAACATAGGAAAGGCAAGAGTCATGATGGAAAGGTATGATGTAAGGGTTCTCCCAGTTGTTGACAAACATGGCACTCTAACTGGAATGATCGGGATCCAGGACATACTAGAAAGTGTTGCTCGACCGGTTGAGCGGCAGGAAAAAGGAGTTAGAACTGGAGAGAGGGATTCTCCCTATAAAGATATTGAAGTCAGAAGTATTATGTCTGAGCCTCCCATAACCATCGATCCTGACTCGAATATCCATGAAGCCGCTCACAAGATGTTGAATCACAATATTTCAACTTTGGTTGCAACCAAAGATAATGAGATAAAAGGTATTCTTACCCAGTATGATCTTATCGAGATGCTCACGAGTTTTAGAGAAGAAGATCAGGTTTATGTGCAGATAAGTGGGCTCGAGGAGAGACCCGAAGTGTATGATCAGATGTACAATCTCATCCAATCTTATCTTAAAAAGATCAACCGAGTACTCAAACCGTTGGTCCTGAACGTGCATGTGGTGACCCATCAAAAGGAGGGGAATCAAAGAAAATACAGCGTGAGGCTACGTCTCTCTACTGAATATGGGATGCTTTACGCTAAAGAATTCGATTGGAATCTTATGAAAGCCCTTGACATAGCCCTTGATAGTCTCAAGAAAAGGGTTTTCCAAGAGAAGGAGAAAAGAGTCAAAAGAAGAAAGCATCCGAAATACCAGAAGATCATCTCTGAAAGCGAGTGAACAGAGATATATGGGATACGCTGCTCTTTTCTCAGGAGGTAAAGATTCTGCTCTAGCTATTTGGAAGGCGCAATCATTTGGGTTGACCGTAGATTATTTGGTTACAGTCTATCCTGAGAAAAATGACTCATACATGTTCCATAAGCCTAATCTTCACCTAATCCCTAAACTTGCCGAATCATTGGATATAGAACTGATTAAAATTGAAACGAAAGGTGAAAAAGAAAAAGAGGTGGAAGATCTAAAAAAAGGTTTAAGGGGACTGAAAATAGACGGTATAATCACCGGGGCGGTGGCCTCTAATTACCAGAGGAAAAGAGTGGAAAGTATCTCTAAGGAACTGTCTATAGATGTTCATGCTCCTTTATGGAACATGGACCAGACCGAACTTTTAGAAGATCTGTTAGAAAATGATTTTTACGCTATAATAGTGAGTGTTTCGGCTCTCGGTCTCGACGAGGATTGGTTGGGAAGAACGATAGACAAGAGATGCATACATGATTTGGAGAAGCTTCATCAAGAATATGGCATCAACATATCCGGAGAAGGCGGCGAATACGAAACATTTGTCCTTGGAGCCCCCAATTATGAAAATGATTTCAAATTGGTTGAAGAAGAGAAGATCTGGGATGGAAAAAGAGGAGAGATGATCATAAAAAAGTTAAAAAAAATTAGAAAAAGTTTATGACTCGTTTTTGACGGTTGAACCTATCATCTCATATGTTCTCTATCGCCAAAAGCTGAATCCTCGTAGCTAGTCAGACTTGCCCAGAAATTTCTGACACCTTCTTTATCCTCTCTATCGCCTTTCTCTTTGATCTCGCCCTGCATAAGGGCTAGTTCCTCAGTAAGAGATTCGTAGTGTCCCTTTTCCATCAGCGCTAAATATCTAAAGAAAGAGGAATAATTACTGAATCTATCCGCCATGTACTCGTATATTACTCTCGCATTTTCTTCGTTCTTTATCCCTTTTTCAAGAGAATCGATAACGTTTTTCGCATTAGAAAAATCAAATGAAGACTCATGAGGGGGTAAATCATCAGAATCTGGAACTTTATATTCTCTAGTACCGAATTTTTCTTCATAGCGTTTGAGGAGTTCTTCCTTGTGGATCTCTTCATCATTTGCTAGGCTCTTGAATCTCCCTTTCACTAGCGCTCCGAGTGCAGCTTCAGAGAATTCTAGGTAAAATTTTTTGGCCTGTTTCTCAGACTCGATGGAGTAAGCCATCAACTCTTTGAAACTGAACTCATCTAGCTTCTCTTTCATCATATTATCCCACGGTTTTAAGAGGCTAACGCCTTTAAATATTTTCCGTATCTTGACGACTGAGAACTCAAGCCAACATATTTATACTACAAATCTATTTGTATGACGGTGCAAACATGTGGGATCTAGTCGAATTTGGTGTCGATGAATTGGAAAAAAAAGATGTGCAGTACGGAGATATACGTCTCTCAAAAATAAGTACCGAGGTAATCAATGTTAAAAATGGGACTGTTGAGGCTATAAAGAGCAGCGAGAGCGAGGGTTACGGAATAAGAGTGATAGATGGCGGTTGGGGGTTTGCCTCCTCTGCCGATCTATCTGAAGAAGGGATCGAAAACACGATTAAAAGAGCTAGAAAAATCGCAAGAGCCTCTGCTAAGGCATCTAGGCCGATAGAGCTCAAGGATGTAGAGGTCTTTCAGGACAGTTATATAACGCCTCACAAAAAAGACCCCTTCGAGATAGGTCTAGAAAAAAAATTGGACTACCTTATGGATGTGAATGAGAGGATGGATATAGACGACAGGATAAAAGTAAGGAAATGTAACTTCAATGCATGGAAAACGAAGAAGTTTTATGCCAGTACTGAAGGTGCAAAGATAGAACAAGATCTTATAAAAACTGGCGGAGGCCTCGACGTTAACGTTTCCGACGGCGAAGACACCCAAAAAAGAAGTTATCCAAATTCCTTTGGAGGAGACTTCAATTCAAGGGGATATGAATTTTTTGAAGGGCTTGATCTACTAGACCATGCTGAAGAAACCGCGCAAGAAGGAGTTGACCTTTTAGATGCAGAACAGTGCCCTGAAGGTAAGATGGATATAATATTGAACACCAATCAATTAGCACTTCAAGTGCATGAGAGCTGCGGTCATCCAACCGAACTTGACCGAGCTCTAGGAACAGAAGCGAGTTACGCGGGAACTAGTTTTATGACGCCGGACATGTTGGGAGAACTTGAATATGGCTCAGATATCGTTAACATAGTTTCAGACCCTACGGCAGAAGGGGGTCTTGGCACATACGGATACGATGACGAAGGTGTGAAAGCTAGGAAAATCGATCTTATAAAAGACGGTATGTTCGTTGGGTATCAAGCCTCCCGGGAGGGAGCTTCTAAAGTCGGCGTCGATGTAAGTGGTAGTATGAGAGCCGACGGTTGGAAAAATTTACCACTAGTCAGGATGACAAATATCAATCTTGAGCCAGGCGATTGGTCAAAAGACGAGATAATAGAAGAAACTGAAAAAGGTATAATATTCGACGGTATCAAAAGTTGGAGTATCGACGATAAAAGGCTTAACTTCCAGTTCGGAACAGAGGCGGGCTATCTCGTAGAGAACGGAGAGATCACGGGACTTATCAAAAATCCCACCTACACAGGTATAACTTACGAATTTTGGAGGAACTGTGACGCTATTGCCGGAGAGGAAGAATGGAACTTGCATGGGGTCCCTAACTGTGGAAAGGGCGAGCCACCTCAAACTATGCAGGTGGGTCATGGTTGCGCACCCTCTCGATTTAAAGATATCAGAGTGGGGGTGGGAAAATGGTAGGATCTAGAGAAACATTCGAGAAGATCTCAGAGAAAGTTATGGACAAAGCTAAAGCCGACGAAGTTGAGATCAGGATCATCGAAAGCAACACCGCGCTAACAAGATACGCAAATTCTGAGATCCATCAGAACATCGGGCAGGAAGACATCGATATATCGATCAGAGCAGTTTTTGACAAAAAAACTGGTGCTGCAAGCACTCACTCGTTCCGAGAAGACTCTATCATGGACTGTCTTTCTAAAGCTGAGACAATAGCAAAGAACCAAAAAAGTGATCCAGATTTCAAAGGTTTACCAGAACCAATCGAGATGAAAAGTGCTAGGGAGAACTACGTTAAGAGAACTGCCGATTTCAGTCCGGATGAAAGAGCTGAAAAGGTCAGCGATATCATCGAGATGGCAAAAAGTGAAGGTGTAGACAGGGTCTACGGTGCCTTCCAGACCGAAGCACAGCGTCTTTTCGTCGCAAATTCAAAAGGTGTAAATAGATTCTCTAGATTCACATCTTCGAACTTGACAACTACCGCGATCGCTGACTGGGACAACGACCAGGGATTCGGGTGGAGCGAGAGCTGCTCAGCGGACGTTAGAGATATAGATCACATGGAAGTAGGGAGAACCGCTGTAAAAAAGGGTCTCAACAATATGGAAACAAAAAAGATAGACTTGGGAGAATATGATGTCGTTTTAGAACCGTTAGCGGTCAAAAGTATATTGCAGTACATGGACATGATGGGGTTCAGTGGAAAGAAAGTACAGGAGGATAGAAGTTTCATGGCCGGAAAATTCGGTGATAAGATAATGGATGAAAGGGTGAACATCTACGATGATGTCTCCGATCCAGACATGATAGGATATCCATTCGACTATGAAGGAGTGCCTAAACAGCGTGTAGACATAATTGATAACGGGGTCGCTAACGATGTTGTGTATGATTCTTATACGGCCGGAAGAGAAGAAGGAAAAGAATCCACTGGACACGCTCTACCTATGCCAAGTCCGATGAGCCCTTTGGCGATGAATTTGCTCATGGACACCGGCGACTACTCTTATCAAGAGATGATAGAAGAAACTGACAAAGGTATACTGATAACTAGGTTCAATTACTGTAGACCAGTCCATCCAGTTAAAGGTATACTCACCGGATTGACTAGAGACGGCACATGGCTAATTGAGGACGGAGAGATAAAACATCCTTTGAATAACTTGAGATTCACCCAGAATCTGATCGACGCGTTTAACAATATCGAAGGAATCGGAAAGGAGAGAAAACTGTTCGCAATGGGTTATTACCCAGCATTCTTCACCGCCCCAGCGTTGAAGATATCGGACTTCAACTTCACAGGAACGACGGAGTTCTGAGCCGAGAGCATTAAAACTCTTTAAATCTTTTTTCTTTTTAAATCATAAAAAATATCAAAAGAGAAGTGGTTTTAAAAAGTATTTTTTAGGGAAGTCTTTGAACACCTTCCACTATAAGTTCTATAAGATTTCTAACATCGCTCCAATTAGCACATTCAACGGTAGAATGTGAATATTTGACTGGAACCCCAATAGAGAGTGTTAAACAACCGGATTCCTGAAGCGCCATTCCGTCGGTTGTTCCACCGGTGACACCGTATTGGTATGGAATATCAGTCTCTTCAGCAGCATCTTTAAAATGTTCAACCATCTTTGGAGAAGATATCGCCCTTGTATCAACCATCCTTAGTACGGGACCTTCTCCGAACTTGATCGGTTTGTAGAACTCTTCAACTCCTGGGGCATCAGACGTGGTGTAAGTATCCAACGCGATAACGTATTCAGGATTCCTAGTGTTCGCGACGACTTTTGCTCCTCTAAGACCTATCTCTTCCTGTACACTCCATATTGCCGAGAGATCGATATCAAGTTCTTGATCTTTTAACCGATCGAGCACCTCTAACAAAGCGAAACTACCTATCCTGTTATCAAGACCTCTGCCAGAAATTACATCTCTATTCAATCTTCGCAGTTTCTTGTCAAAAGTTATAGGATCTGGAACGTCAATACCCATCTCTTTGACCTCTTCTGCAGAAGAGGCTCCTACATCGACATAGGTTTTTGTCCATGGAGTGACTTCGTCCTTATCGTCCTTTTCTGTTGTAAGATGTGGAGGTCTATGTCCGATGACTCCATTTACAGGCCCTTTTTCAGTATGTATCTTTACGTGTCTTCCGGGTAGGAGCGGATCTAATACTCCACCTATCTTTTTAATACGGAGATATCCATCTTCCTCAATATTGGAAACTACCATCCCTATCTCGTCCATGTGTGCAACCAAAGCCACTTCTGGTCCATCGTTCTGTATCTCGTATATCAGATTCCCAATGTTGTCTTCTTCAATATTTTCCGGGTCATTTACATTTACATGATCGGCTATCAGACCTCTGATCTTATCTCTCACCGGGTCTTCGTAACCCGCGACTCCAGGCGCCTTCAAGACTTGCTCGAATACGTCTAATCCTTCTAATTTTTTCATTTTTTCACCTCAAAAATTGGTAATATCGGAGAGGGGGACCCCTCCATTTCGAGTGGAAACATGAAACAGGGTGACCTATACAAAGGGAGGATTTTTCACTACAGCATCTCTCTTGTCATCTCTGATCTTTATCTTTATCTCAGTTCCCTCTTCCTGATAACCTGGGTCAAGGTAACCGAGTCCGATACCTTTTTTAAGTGTGGGTGACCTAGTTCCACTCGTTACCTCACCTATTTTTTTATCGTCTGCATATATGCCATAGCCATGCCTTGGAATACCTTTATCTTTCATCTCAAACCCTTTCAATAACTGATGATCTTCTTCTTTCATCTCTTCCAGCTTTTCTTTTCCGATAAACTCATGATCCCATTCAACTGCTTGTTCTGTCCATCCAGTCTCGATAGTGGTTCTAGATTCGTCAAAATCCTCACTAGCTAAGAGAAATCCAAATTCTATCCGAAGTGTATCCCTTGAACCTAATCCGCACCTGGTAGGAGACTCATCGAGTTCCTGTAGCTGCTCCCATAATGCTATCGCAGCTTCATTTGGAAGCGCGATCTCAAACCCGTCCTCGCCGGTATATCCGCTGCGCTGTATTATCGGCGTCTCTGAAAGAGGCCAATCCGAATCGAATTTTTCCATTATTTCATCGTTTATCTCTATCTGTTTAGCGTGGAAAAATTCTATCTCTGAGAGATCTTCATCTGTTAGTTTTTGAAGAATCTTCTCAGCGTCTGGTCCTTGTATCGCAAACATCGAGGTTTCTTCAGTCACATCATGTAGGTATTCCTCACCACCGTGTTCAGCAAGCCATTCATAAATTCTCTCATTGTTACCAACATTTGGAACGATATAACAGGAATCCTCTGATAATCTAGCGACTATAGTGTCATCTAATATCCCACCTTTTTCGTTCAAAATATGAGCGTACTTCAATTGATTGATATCCGAATCGGTGATATCCATCGTACAATGTTCACTCATGAAATCTATCGCGCTGTCACCTTCAAGATAGATTTGACCCATATGAGAAACGTCGAAAATACCAGCGGCTTCTCTAACCGCTTTATGTTCTTTATTGATACTAGAGAACTTGAGAGGCATCTCATAGCCACCAAAATTTGTCATCCTAGCTCCTGCTTCGACATGTTTTTCATGAAGGGCTGTTTCTTTCATATTTTCTCTATCGAGTCATTCTTTAAAAGTTTTTATCTTCATGCAAAACCATNACAAAAAGTTTTTACTTAATACTACATTATAGTTTTAGGAATGGTGAAAATGAAAGAGTATGATCTCATATCGATAGGAACTGGCTCGGCGATGAGTATAGTCACCCAGGCATTGAATGAATATCCCCATCTAGATATAGCAGTTGTGGAAAACGAAAAGCCAGGAGGTATTTGTTTAACTAGGGGATGTATCCCTTCCAAAATGCTTTTGTATCCCGCTGAAGTTGTCAATAAAATCAAAGAAGCTGATATATTCGGTATAGATGCAGAGGTCAATTCTGTCGACTTCCAACAGATCATGGAGAAGATGAGAGATCATATAAATCCACAAAGTGAAAGTATAGGGGATAACCTTAGGAATAGTTCAGATTTAGATTTTTTCGAAAATGATGCTGAGTTTATAGATGATCATACCCTTAAAGTCGGTGATCAAAAAATCAAAGGAAAAAAGATAATACTAGGCACGGGTTCTAGACCTGCTGTTCCGCCTATCGATGGTCTTGAAGAAACAGGTTATCTAACCAGTAAAAATCTATTGGATATCGAAGAACTACCTAAAAGCGTTGTGATAATAGGTGGTGGATATATCGCTGCAGAGTATGGGTATTTTCTTACTATGATGGGTTGTAAAGTGATCATTATTGAGATGGTCAATCAGTTCGTTCCCTCAGAAGAGAAGGAAATATCTGCTGTTTTAGAAAAAAAACTATCTGAACATATGGAAATACATACAGGATATGAAGTAACAAAGGTGAAAGAAAAATCTGGAGATAAGTGGGTTCTTGCTAGATCAAAAAACGAGAAGATCCGGGTCAAAGGAGAAGAGATATTAGTTGCGACTGGAAGACGCTCGAATTCAGATATATTAAAACCAGAAAAAAGTGGTGTAGAGACCAAAAACGGAGGCTGGATTAAAGTCAATCGGAAGATGGAAACCACAAAAGAAAACATTTGGGCTTTAGGAGATGCGACTGGAGAACATATGTTTAAACATGTAGCCAATTATGAGGCTAGGATAGTCTATGAAAATGCGATAGAAGGAAAAGAAAGTAGAGCAGATTACCATGCAGTACCTCATGCCATATTCACATATCCACAAGTTGCTTCAGTGGGGATGAAAGAGAAAGAAGCTTCTAAGGAACATGATATATTGATTGGTTATTATCCATTCGAAGATACAGCTAAAGGATCGGCTATGGGACTGAAAGACTATTTCGTAAAAGTTATAGTCGATAGCGCGGATTACAGGATACTCGGTGCTCATATCGTAGGTCCGGAAGCTTCAGTACTCATCCAGGAGATAGTAAATTTGATGTATACAAAAAATCAGACATTTTTACCTATCTATCACGGAATGCACATACATCCATCTCTCTCAGAAGTCGTAGAAAGAGCATTCTCAAATCTTCATTCGCACCAACATCAACACTCTCATAATCATGAACACCATTGACTTTATTTTCTTTCGAAGAAAAGATTTAAGTATGTTTCAGTAAATCACCAAACGATGTCCTGGAAAACAGCATATCGTCAAAACGAGTTTGAAATATCAGTTATAGCGATAATTGTTGGAATATTTTTACTCTTGATAGGCTTATTCGGCACTTTCTTAAGTGAATATACCGTTGAGCCTTTTATAGCTGTTAATGATTTCATCGGACCTTGGACCTGGTGGTTCTTGGTCCTCGGC
>SL_8KL_010_SEDDRAFT_10004520_pt1 | contig 11149 bp, 12 predicted proteins | sample SodLakKL_010_SED_4_FD_11160 | JGI IMG/M metagenome (IMG submission 11160) | reverse complement strand
CTTTTACAGGCTGACCCACTATCCAGCGGGTATATTTTAAGATATCCCTTTCAGAAATAATTCCTAATACTTTTTCTTCTTCATCTACTACTACCAAGCCGCTAAAATCATTCTGGTCTAAAAGCTTTACTACTTTTTTAAATGAGTCCTGGCTTTTCACAGTAACGACCGGCGTAGTCATAATATCTTTAACCAGAATATCCTTCATTTTAATTAACCTCCTTGTATTANAAGCTTACTAAAAATTATATAGATTCAATATAAGCCATAACNTCNCTTACAGAAAGAACGTCACCACATCGAGCATGGATGTCCATGAGATTCACTTCGTGGGGTATTNTGGCGCGATCCCCAACACATTCCCGGGGTATAATGGGGCGAAAACCGTGTTGGAGAGCATCATTAGCTGTTGCCCTGATACAACCGCTGGTAATACACCCGGTGATTATTACAGTATCTACATTTAAAACAGTTAAAGATGTAGCCAGGGAGGTTCCATGAAAACAGGAAGCATGCTTTTTAATTATAACCTGTTCTTGAGACTGTGGATTTAACCTGGAGTCTACTTCTACATTATCGCTGCCTATTATAAAATTGGTCAATGTAGGAACTTTTTCTACCAACAGCCCCCCGTCAACTAAAGACTCATGGTAAGCTATGATAAAAAAGAATACCGGAATGTTTTTCTCCCGTGCCTTACTTAATAACAAGGCAGTATTTTTAATTTCCGCATCCAGATTGCACCCTGCAGGACGTTTGGGATCAGTTATCCCCTTTTGAAAGTCTACTACAATCACAGCCGGTCTTTTGCCAAAACCAATTTCTTTAGCCATTCCCTGAGTCCGGTAATAATTTTTAATTTCCTGAAGAGCATCTTCAAGGGCTTTTTCGTTCATTTATTACTACCTCCATCCTCTCTGACTGACTCATATTATTTAATTTTTCTAGAAAACCGTATTAACATCCCTATCATACCAAATAACTTTTATATTCTATATAAAGACAGCTAAATCCTTGGCAAATCTTGTGTTAATTTTTAAAAAAAACTCTAAAAAAACCTCCATACAGAGCTAAGAGCAGTTTTTTGAAGAACTAACTTTGGCCATTGTTGATGAAGTGCTTATTGGAGCACAGATCAAGATTTATGAGAAGATGGGTAATACTCCACCTCGTTACACTAATGCGGGGATGCAGGTTTTAAACCATAAACTCGTGCTTTCCTTAGTATAGTAAATATGATATAATTTCAAATACGAACACATATTCGCAATCAACTGAAAGGTAGGGTGAACTCTAATGCTCAAAATAATTTTCCTCGCTGACATGGAATCTTTTTATGCCAGTGTAGAAATTGTCCATAACCCTTCACTGCAGGGAAAACCTGTTGTGGTATGCGGCGACCCCAAGCGCCGGCACGGGATTATCCTGGCTGCCAGCAAAAAAGCTAAGGCTTTTGGAGTTAAAACAGGAATGCCTGCCTGGGAATGCAAAAGCTTATGCCCGGAGGCTGTTTTTGTACGTCCCCACATGCAAAGATATATCGATGTATCCATTAAAATAACCAAGATTTTTGAACAGTTTACCGACCGGGTAGNCCCTTATTCCATTGATGAACAGTTTCTGGACATGACCGGATGTGAAAAATTATTTGGAACGAACCCCAGGGGAATGGCAATGAAACTTAACCAACAGGTGTTACAAGAAACGGGAATACGCTGCCGGGTAGGTATAGGTGAAAACCCCCTCCAGGCTAAAATGGCCTGCGACAGGTTTGCCAAGGCAAACCCGGAGGGTATCTTTCAGCTATCCCATGATAATTACACTTGTTACACCTGGCCCCTTCCTATTAGAGATCTTTTCGGGGTAGGAAGCAGGATGGAACACAACCTGCAGCGTATAGGCATCAAAAAAATCGGTGACCTTGCCCGCATGCCCAAGGGAATTTTAAAGAGGCGCTGGGGTATCAACGGTGAAATACTCTGGCTGAATTCCCAGGGCATTGATTATTCTAATATTTATGCCAAATCTACGGAAGTCCAAAAAGGGGTAGGCCACTCCATGACTCTACCCCGGGACTACGGGCAAAAAAGGGAAATTGAAGTTGTCCTTCTGGAACTAACAGAAGAAGTCTGCCGCAGAGCACGAGCTTTAAATAAAATGGGGAAGGTAGTCAGCCTGTACTGCCGGGGAACTAGTTTTAACCAACCCACAGGTTTTTCCCGACAAAAAAAATTACCTGAACCTACAGCAGTTACTATGGATGTGTACGCCATTGTACATAAACTGTTCGACACCTATTGGGACCGGCGTCCTGTCCGTAAATTAGGAGTCAGCCTTTCCGGCCTTTTTGATGACAGTTACATGCAGTTATCCCTCTTTGAAGACAGGGAGAAAAAAACAAGCTTAAGCCACGCGGTAGATGATATCCGGACACGCTACGGGGTAACAAGCCTGTTCAGAGCCTCTTCTTTAACCTCCGGAGGACAGCTCTTCGAATGGGCAACAGAAATAGGGGGGCATAAGAAATGAGCAAAAAGCTTTCTAACCAGTTTAGCTGCAGTCGTTTGATGCTGCCGGCACACCGTAAAAAACTAAATGAATGCCACAAAATAAAAGAGGAAGAGGAAAAATACTGTATGCCAAATTTAGACGACCAGCAAAAAGAACAGTTTCAATTTCTCATTAGCCAATCTCTCCAACAGGGCCTGGTTATTGAGGTTACGCTTCTAACGGGGAAAAGTTATTCCCGTCTAAAGGGAGAGGTAAAAAAAATTGATCCCCTACAGGGAAAGTTAAACATTGTCCTGACCTCCAATAAAGAAATTAAAATGATTAATCTAAAGGAAATAATAGAGGTAAAGGAAGGGCCATAGCCTNCCAAATATTCCTTTTAGCCCTATACTTAAAAGTTAATTCGCCTCAATTTGCCAGCGAATAGACCTGACCCCTTCTCGGGAACCCAATTCCCTGGCAATTTCCTCTAACAAAGCTTGCTTTTCTTTAGGAACAAGTAATTCTGCCTGTATCTGGATTTCCCCAGATTCATCCATGTCCTCCTTGAACAGGGAGGTTAAGGCCAGGGGGCCACTATCCAGCATAGCTATAAGCGAAGAGCGGATATCCTCCTCATCGTCTCCGCGGCATATTAACTCCAGGCGGTGGGGCAAATCAATATCCTGGCTTTTAATATGCTCCCGGTTAACTTTTTGTTGAAAGGAACGCAGTAAAATATTAGCGATTAAGATTACAACTGCACCTACCAGGGCATTAAAGAAGAACCCATATCCCGACAAGGCTCCAATAGCCGCAGCACACCAAAGGGTAGCTGCCGTATTGATCCCCCGGACATTAAAACCTTCCCGCAGGATTACACCGGCACCTAAAAAACCTATGCCGGAGACAATCTGGGCAGCAACTCGAGTAGGACTCTCATCATCGATAATTAATACCGAAAGGGAAACAAAAAGACACGCCCCAACTGAAACCAGAGCGTTAGTTCTTAAATCAGCAATCTTATGCCTCCACTGTCTCTCTGCCCCAATGGCTGTTCCTAAAAGTAAAGCAACCATTACCCGCATAATAAACTCAAACTCCATATGAACAAAACCTCCCCCATATCTCCTGCCTACCGGTAAAATACTCACCAGACCGCAAGTTCACCATTACCCCTTTAAAATAAGCTGCCCCTAACCTATAACATCAAAATCATTATATTCCTTGTCGGGAACACCCCACTCCACTTCCACTTCAGTAACCTGAGCCCCGGGAGGGCCTTTTTTTGCCCACAGAATTACAGCATCTACGTCTTCTTTTTGCCCCTGGAGGTGGGCCTCAACCCGGCCATCGGGTAAATTTCTTACCCAGCCGGAAACTGCGTTGTTTTTTGCTTCTTTTAACATACTGTACCGATAATATACGCCCTGAACAATCCCTGAAACCAAAACATGTGCGCATACCTGTTTCAAAAAAAAACGCCTCCTTCTATTGATCTAAAAATATTAAGTTAAAATAGGCTCTAACCAGTTAATATCTAATATATTAGGTCATAACCACTGGAAATCCTGCTTTTTCTTGAATTTCTAAAAAGGAATTTCCTAAAAGATCTTTCCCTTTGATATCGAAAGGCTCCTCCGGAATTATTACCAGGTCGTACTGATTTTCTAAGGATTCCATGACATCTATGAAATCCCCTGTTACCAACAGCCCGGCACTCATTATGCTCCCTCCAAAAAAATTATTGTTTACAGCTTTTACCGCCAGATTTTTTCTTTTGGAGCTGACTGTTTCTGCTAAATGATTAATCAAGGGAAAGCCCAGGACCGAGGTTAACACTAATACCTCCAGAGTTTCATAACGTTTTAATGTTTGGATTAATTTTTGTGCCCGCAGGAAATCCATAGGAAATCCATATCCCTGTAGAGTACAAAGCCGGGGGCTTCTTTCTCCTTTTTAATTATCCTTACCTGTTCTTTACTTTCCCCCCGGCAAACCTCTAAAAAGGGATCCTTCTCCCCTTGGGTCAAATCAAAAGCACCAATCCTACTTCTCACCCTCTTGTGGTTTACTTTTAAGATAGTATCGCCTTTTTGCAGGCCAGCCTTTTGTGCCGGAGAGTTTTTTATGATCCCCTCTATATGGGCCTTAAAATCAGATAAAAAGGGAGGCTCCAAAAGTAAGGGTGTCTCCAGCCGGCTGCTTAACTCCTGGACAAATAAACGAAGTTCCTCCCATAAAGACAAATCAAAAATCAAGGGGGAGGGAGCCAACCTGGTAAAACCAGGCAAAAACAATCTCAAGGTCATGGCTCCATTTTCTTCTAAAAACTTTAGGGTGAGTTTTAAATCTTCCCATCCCCACAAGTGGGGTAAAGCTACTACACTTCCATGAAACTTGATTCCAGCCTGTCCCATCCTTTTTATATTATCCTGTATCTTCTGGGGGAACTTGTCCCCCAAGCACTCTTTTCTTTTGTCCGTATCCAAGGTATTTAAAGATACCACCAGCTCCAGGGGTTCTAGTTTTTTTATTAAACTAATGGTATCTTCATCTAATAATGTTCCGTTAGTAGTTATTTGAAAAGGGGTTTCAGGAAAATCAGTTCTTAAATCTTGTAAAGTTTCCTTTATCCCGGGATAACAAAAGGGTTCCCCTTCTATAATTTTTGTGGCCGATTCTCCTATAATAATTTTTTCGTTTCTGGAAAGATACTTAAAAGATTCCCTTATTTCCCGGGGTTTTCTATGGGGCAGGGGGTATACCTCTATTCCCGAAGGGTTTTGTCTATGGCTGCAGAAAATACAGCTTAAATTGCACCGGGAGGTTACAGGCAAAATATTGCCCTGTTGTATGGAATTAAAAATAAGAGAAGGTAAATTATTACCCACTCTTGTTTTCCACCTTCGCTATTTTCTCTGCCAGCTCATAAGATACCTTCCATATATCTCCAGCCCCCATGGTAATAACCATATCTCCCGGTTGTAAGATTTTATAGAGATAGTCTCGAATTTGCCTGGTTTCCAGCAATATTACCTCCCTGTCTTCTTCCTCTCTGATTCTTTCTACTAAAATATCACTGCTGATACCCTCAATAGACTCCTCCCCTGCAGAATAAATTGGGGTTATTATAACCAGATCTGCATGACTAAAGCTCTTCACAAAGTCGTTAAAAAGATAATAGGTCCTGCTGTATCTATGGGGTTGAAAAACTGCTATTATTCTCTTACTATCAGAGGATTTTGCTGCTTTTAAAGTCTCTTTTATTTCCGTAGGATGATGGGCATAATCGTCTACAATAGTTATGCCTTCTGCTTCCCCGACAATTTGGAAGCGCCTCTGGGCCCCTTTAAAGTTTCTTAGTATATCCTTGATTTTATGAAAATCTATGCCTAGCTGCCTGGCTACGGCGATAGCAGCCAAAGCGTTATAAATATTATACTCACCAGGAACGCCTAGCTCTATTTCACTTAATTTTTCTCCCTTGTAATATACATTAAACACAGAGCCTCTATTCTTCAGCTGAATATCTCCTGCCATATAGTCTGACTGTTCTTTTATCCCATAAGTCACACAACCCAGGCTGTACTGTTTCTTAATTTCCTGAAGGCTGGAATCATCTCCACAAAGCAGAGCTATTCCTTCATCCTTAATATTTTTTAAAAAATTTATGTAGGTCTCTTTAATTTTATCAAAACTTCCATCATAATACTCCAGATGATCTGCCTCTACATTTGTAACTACCGCTAAAAAAGGTTTATAACGCAAAAATGAATGATCGCTTTCACAGGCTTCCGCCACCAGGTAATCGCTTTCACCCAGTTTGGCGTTCCCATCAAAATCAGTAAGCTCCCCTCCTATCACAGCTGTAGGGTCCAGACCTGCTTTTTCTAAAATAAGGGAAATCATAGCCGTAGTTGTGGTTTTACCATGGGTGCCCGCAACAGCAATACCATACTTTGTGTTTATAAGGTATGCCAGGAGTTCTGAACGGTGCCAGAGGATAATGTTATTTTCCTTAGCTGCATGAATCTCTGGGTTGCTTTCAGGTATGGCTGTGGAATAAACAACCAGGTCAGCATCTTCAATATTTTCAGGGCTGTGATAATAAAAAATTTCAACCCCCATTTCACCTAGTCTTTTTGTTATCTTGGATTCATTCAAGTCAGACCCGGTAACAATATAATTCATTTTATGCAGTATTTTAGCCAGGGCACTCATACCGTACCCCCCAATACCCACAAAATGAACCTTTTTAAATGTTCCCACCTAAATCATTCCTTTCCGATGGTTATAACTTTAAATAATTTTAGCATTTACTATTCCAACACTCTTTATTTTATGAAAAATATATTTTATTAATTACCCTTGTGTTTTTATTACATATTTTTTACATATAATTATGAAAACTCATTATGTAAAAGAAAATAATGACGAATGTTGTTATATTATATATTAATATGGGATGCTTCGATTTAATTATATTAGTAATTTCTTATAGTTACCCACAGTATCCACAGAGTTATCCACAGAAATATCATTTGAAAGCTGTGGTTTTAGATTTTTATCCACAATATCCACATCAAGATAACATAATAAATCTTATTTGACAATAAGTTATTCAACAAGCGTTTCCATAAGAGTATAAAGAATACACTTTTTTAAGTAAGATGTAAATTTGGTACGGCATTAAGATCCAGGGGTGCATAGTTATTTTCAAAAAACTGGTAGTGCCCGGCACAGGCAATCATGGCCGCATTATCCGTACAAAATTCAACGGGGGGGTAGTACAGCTTATAACCTTTCCCTTCCGCACCTTTGGATAAAGCTGCCCGCAGGGTTTTGTTGGCAGCCACTCCACCGGATAAAGCAATTCTTTCCACTCCTTTTTTATCTGCTGCCAAAAGGGTTTTATCTACCAGAACATCTACTACTGCCTGTTGAAAGCTGGCAGACAGGTCCTTTAAGTTAACCTCCCTGTTCTTTTGTTTTTGCCGGTTAAGGTAATTGAGAACAGCAGACTTCAAACCGCTAAAACTAAAATCCAGGCTTCCCTCTTCTAAAAAGGCCCGGGGAAACTTAATGGCTTCAGGGTCACCCTCCTGTGAAAGTCTATCTATAACCGGTCCCCCAGGATAGCCCAGGTTTACAGCCCTGGCCGCTTTATCAAAAACTTCACCTGCCGCATCATCCCTGGTTCTTCCCATGATTTCATGTTTTCCATGCTGCTCCATATAGACCAGGTTGGTATGCCCTCCAGAAACAATTAAAGATAACAAGGGAAATTGTAAGTCCGGATGCACTAAAAAATTGGCATACATATGGCCAGTTATATGATTTACTGCAATAAGAGGCAAACCACAGGCAAAAGCCAGAGCCTTGGCCGTAGCCACTCCAATTAAAAGGGCTCCAACCAGCCCGGGTCCATAGGTAACTGCAATAGCCGAGAGATCGGAAAATTCTTTATCGGCTTCCCTGAGAGCCTCCTCCACCAAAACGTTAACAATATCCAGATGCCGGCGGGAAGCAACCTCCGGCACAACCCCACCAAATCTGCCATGAAGGTCTACCTGGGAAGACACAAGGTTACTCAATATCTTCTCCCCGTTTTCTACCACTGCCACTGCCGTATCATCACAGGAGCTCTCTATGCCCATTATAACTATTTGATCTTCTTTACTCATCAAATACTTCCTCCAGTCCAATTGCGGTAAAATAAAAAATAACTGATTTAACGCTGTTCTAAGTTTACAGTCATCAGATAAGCATCTTCATTTCCATAATAATATTTTTTTATCTCTTCCACTATAAACCCGTTATTTTTGTAAAGCTTTATGGCATAGGAATTAGAAACTCTTACTTCCAGACTGATAAATTTTGCCCCTCTATCTCTGGCCTTCTGTATTAAAGCCTTTAACAAAATATCTCCATTACCTTTATTCCTGAAAACCGGGTCCACAGCCAGGTTTGTTATGTGTGCTTCTTCAAAAATAACCCACATACCCCCATAGGCTATTACTTCCCCCTCCTGTCTTAATACTAAATATTCTGCATGCTTATTATTCTTTATTTCTGTTAAAAACAAATAAATAGACCAGGGGTTGGGATAAGACTGGTGCTCTATAAACATAATTTTATTTATGTCCTTTATATCCATGGGTTCAATCAATGTTTCTTTCTGCTTCACTTAGAACAACCCCTCTTTTGACGTTCCTCCCACTTCACCTCGGCTTCAGAACGTCGAAGATATAAAGGCTGCAGATTTTTATAATTGTCATAATGGTTCCCTTTTTTTATGATATCCAAACCCAGTTCTGCTGCCAGCGCCCCCCGGTTTATCTTAAGGGAGGAAGGCGCCCAGGAAACCCTTTCTCCCAATGTTTCCTTTATTAAGCCGGCGTATTTATCCAGGGCATCACCTGAAAATATTACCTTCCCCACTGTGTTTTGGTTCAAAAAATCAAACAATTCTTCTAAAGGAACAGCCATATAGTCTGTAATTCTATGCAGTTTTCCCAAAGGACAGCGATAAACAGAAGTATAAACCTCCTGGCGCCTGGCATCCAACACCGGACAGATCAACCCATCAGTAAAGGGAAACTGTGCCGCCAGGATATCCAGGGTAGGAACACCTACCAGGGGCACTTTTAATCCCTGGGCCAGGGCTCTGGCAGTAGCCATGCCTATCCTTATTCCGGTAAAAGAACCGGGCCCACTGGCTACAGCAATTCCGCTGATGTCTTCCTTATTTAAATCAGCATCATTAAGCAGCCCGGCGATCAAGGGCATTAAGCGCTGGGAATGGGTTTTTTTAATATTCAAGCTGTATTCTCCAACTATACTGCCTTCCCGGGCTAAAGCCACGCTGCAGACCAGGGTTGCAGTATCAATACCCAAAACCAACATGTTTCTTCAACTCCTCAACCTGTTCAGCATAACTTTTCCCCCGGGGCTGAAAATTTATACAGCGTTTTTCAGGATCAAAGATATTATCTTCATTATTAGCATTATTAACCTTGTAAATATAAACAGCCATATAATCAGGTGGAAGGTAATCTGTAATTTTTTCAGCCCACTCAATTACCGTTATACCTTCTCCATAAAAATACTCTTCATACCCTAACTCCAGAAGTTCCTCCGGTTCTTCCAGGCGGTAAACATCGAAGTGATACAGGGGTAAAGCTCCTTGATACTCATTTATTATAGTAAAGGTAGGGCTGGTAACGTATTCCTTTACATCTATCCCCTGGGCTATCCCCTGGGCAAAAACAGTCTTGCCAGCTCCCAGCTCTCCAAAAAAAGCAATAACATCCCCTTGTTTCAATAACTTTCCCAGAGCTTTTCCTATGTTAAAGGTCTCTTCAGAACTCCTGGTAACAAATTCTAACAAAAATTTTTCCTCCTGTTCAGCCATCTTTAGAAATGTGAATACCCGTTTTCAGGGAATTTCTTTTCTTTCCCCTCTTTATCTATTAATCTTATCCCTTCTTCTTTAAAAGTAATCTCTCCTATAACTGTAAGCTTTGACTCTATTTTCTGTTTTTCCTCTTTATATTTATCATATTTTCCCGGGTTCAAGGTAAAGAGAAGCTCGTAGTCTTCTCCCCCGCTAAGAGCAAAACCTAGAGCATCTTTTTCCATAAACTGAGAGGCTACCAGGGTGGCCGGGTGAACAGGGATTTTTTCAAGGTAAATCTTTGCCCCTACCCCGCTGGCCCTTATTATCTCTCCAAGATCTTTAAGCAGCCCATCGCTTACATCAATCATAGAAGTTGCCAGCCCCTTCTCAGCCAGGAGGTGGGACTCCTTAAGGCGAAGGGGAGGCTCCAGGTGTGCTTCGATTAACTCCTGGACCCACGCAGAAGAAGCATCGTGTTTTTTTAACATCAGATCCAGGCCGGCTGCAGAAGCTCCCAGCTGGCCAGTTACCCCGATGTAATCCCCCGGCCTGGCTCCCGACCTTAAAATTAAGTTTTCTTCTTTTACCTCTCCAATAACCGTAATACTTATAATAATTCCTTTGGGCGACCTGACAGTGTCACCCCCCATAAGGTTCAAGGAATAAATACGGCATAAATCACTTATCCCCCGGTATATTTCCTTTACCACGTTAAGTTTTGTTTCCCGGGGGAACCCCACCGCAGTCATGACATGACGGGGTGTTCCGCCCATGGCTGCTATATCGGATATATTTACTGCCAGGGCTTTTCTTCCCAGCTGCCAGGGAGTTATCAGGTTATTTAAAAAGTGCACTCCTTCCACCAGCATATCTTTAGTGGTCAGCATTAACCTGTCTCCCTGGGAACGGGTAACAGCCGCATCGTCCCCTATACCTGTCAATACTTCTTCTTCGTTAAGTTCAATATTCTTGGAAATAAGATTTATTATTTTCTCTTCACCTATTTGGGATATAAACATATATCATTAACCTTCCCCAATCTTTTGATTATTATTGGTAAATAAAACCTAAAAATATTATACCATATTACAGGCAGTTATTCTCAAATTCTACGGCAACTGGAACAAGCTCGCCTTGATGAATATGCTGTTTATGTTAAGTAAATGTTCTTAAAAACATTCCTATATCCCTGCATAAACCTGATTAAAAATTATAAAATATTTGCTACTAATATTCAACTATTCAAATCAATACCTT
>SL_8KL_010_SEDDRAFT_10004518_pt1 | contig 11156 bp, 6 predicted proteins | sample SodLakKL_010_SED_4_FD_11160 | JGI IMG/M metagenome (IMG submission 11160) | reverse complement strand
AGGGCTATGCCCGAAGCAAAAAGAGGAATTTTTAATTCCTATGCAGTTACCTGCCGTCCTTCATAATCAAAAACCGATGCCCTTGATAATCCTAACAAACGCTCGTTCATATTTTGGTCACCGGGCACGTTCCCTATAAGGGATTCAGTTTTTTTGGGTATGGATTCTGATTTAGCAACATCCCCAACCATCCTTTCTGTTTGTTCAGTTTTAGACACGATATCTTCGGAATACTCTTTTTCAATTGCATCTTTTCGTAAAATGTTTAGATCATGTTCTTTCACATATTGCACCCATCCCAGTTTCAGGATGGTTTTGTACATGATTTTCACTTTGATTCCGTTCCTATCACAATATCCCTTGATGACTTCGTGTAAATCCCTTGGTACATTCGCCACAACCCAATCCTCGTCTGTCATACTAAAAAAAGAGAATTAAAGGTACTTATACTTTGTCATATATAAAATAAAATATACAGAAATATACTGCAAATAGAACAGATGTGCCGTACTGGGCAATGAACATATATAATATATATACATATACAAATACACATAAACATATATGATAATGCATATGCATGATTGGCATGATAATACAGATAGACACACAATACTCATGTCGCACACATACATATATAAAAACATATACACATATATCTACGAAGAGGATACGTACATTTGAAAAAATACATCTATGTATATATGCAATTATGATAATGGGTCTAGATATATACACAATTTATCGAAAGGATTGAAAAAGAATTAAACACATCTCAATCAAAAAAAAACAAGGCCGAAGAAACGGTATTATCGTAATATCGTAGTACGATACGCTATACTTTACCAAAAAACAGCCCCGGAGGGTACCCTCCCGGACCGAGATTTTATACCGGTTCTCGAAAAACAACAAAAAAGGCAAGATATAGCGGTGCAAGGTAAAAATTTGTAAATTAGACAAAACAAAAAATCGGCAAGGATCACGGAGCAACAAAAAACGTGATATAACTATTCAATTGCAAAAATAATAAAGAAAAACTTGTCGGTAATCACAATAGAAAAACCGACGTATCGGGGTTTAACATTTAAAGGTAACGTCGCAAAACACAAATTTTCCGACGTATTCTAAAACAGTATAAATAACTTACTAAAATTGCGGGATTTCGCAGATTTTTCTAATTTTTCTTCTCCGATACCTCGGGGATCACTCGATTTTTGACTTTATAGACGTGTTCCTTGATCTTATCGGTATACCTTTCCGGTCCGAGTTTAGAGAATAGAATTATAGAAGCTGCTACAATGAGCAAAAGTATAATGATCAACAGTAAGTACGGGGAGCTTCCTTCATCTTCGCCATCCGAAAGAACAATACTCGTATTAGCATAATCATCGATATCCCCGTCGTTCGATACGGTCAGGTTGATGTCGTACTCTTCTACATCTTCATCAAGATACAAAACGAGCCAATCTTCATCGTGTTCATAGGATCCGAGGGTTAAAGACACTTCTTCGGAATTTAATCCGTTCAATTCACACCGGATAACGGCATCTCCTTCTGTTTCACCAACATTCTCAACACGATACTCAAGGATGAACTGATTGTCCTCGTTAGCAACCTCTTTTAAATCGAGGATTTCTATCGTAAACATACTAAGATTTTCGCTCACCTCCTCATCTTCACCATTTTCATCATCTTCAACTTCTTGGAAGATTGCAGTGATAGACTTGTTACTATCCATTATTATCTTTATCTCACTCTCATCGGCATCGATACCATCCCAAGATACAAACTCCCAACCAGATTCAGGTAGAGCTGTAAGAGCCGCTTCTTCTCCTTCCTCATGTACTTCACGGTCTGGGAACACATCAACGGTCCCTTGTCCCTCAACATCGATATCCAACGTATAGGTTGTTACTTCACCAACTTGAACGGTTCGCCCCTCTTCACCAAGTATTACATCATATAAACCAACATCCTCATACACATAGGATTCACGAACGGTGATGATTTCTCCCGGTTCAACGTTCCAACTATTAATTTCAAAACCATTAGTAGAAAGGGAGATATCACCATCGATATCTCCAACATTTTCAATTTCGGCAGTTATGGTAACTTCGAGAGGGAGATCCCCTTCCATAGGCTCGACTTCAAAATTGGCAATTTTCAACCCAAATTCAAGTTCTTCGAATATCGCCGTGACGACTTTATCCTCATCCATAAACAAGGATATTTCTTCAACATCACCGGATGCATCACCGGACCAACCAGCGAATACCCATCCATCGGCTGCTGTCACGTTGAGCACAACTTCTCTACCGTGCACAAAACCATGGGTTCCCTCGCCATGATTTGTTTCTATACCGTTTCCCACTACATTGATCTCCAACTCGTAACCGAACTTCGAGAACTCGGCCGTTATCGTATAATCATCGAACACCTGCACGGTGGTACTTTTTGAAGCATGGTCTTCGATCTCCTCGATATTCCCACTCCAACCAGAGAAATAATATCCCTCCTCGGGAGAAGCGTTAAGTTCTATCACCGCACCATTTTCAACCAAGATGGGGCTATCTTCAGGTTCGATTATTTCTCCACCATCACCAGAACTAACGTGTACTTCAAACATTTCGATGGAGAATACTGCAGTTACGGAATAATTATCCAACATCTTGATGGTGGTTTGGCGGGAATTGACATTCGTCATTTCATCAGTATCTCCTTCCCAACGGACAAAATGGTAGTGTTCATCAGGTAGAGCTTCTAAACTAACCGTTTCACCGTGTTCGTATTCCAAAACACTGCTTTCAGGTAAGGATATCTTTCCACCATCACCTGAAGTTACAGTCAATTCATAAACGTTTATAGAAAATTCCGCTGATATAGAATAATCATCAAAAACTTGAACTGTGGTACTTTCAGAATATATATCTTCTACATTTTCAACATCACCGATCCACCCGGTGAAATAATGCCCTTCATTCGGTACCGCGGTCAGTTCTAAAAAACTACCGTTTCTAACAACAGCAGGACTTTCATCGGGTTCTGCTATTACTCCACCATCACCAGAGTTTACATCTACCTCGAACTCCTCGATACCAAATACAGCATTGATCCTATAATCATCAAGGATCTCGACAGTGGTCTTGTTCGAATTAACATCCGCTATTTCGTCAACATCTCTGGTCCATTCGACAAAATGATGGTATTCGTAAGGTACAGCATGCAGTTCTACAACAGAACCATGTTCATGATAAGTAACAGATTCTATCGGCGATAAAACGTCGCCACCACTCCACGAAGTAACCGTCAACTCGTAAACATTGATAGAGAAGACGGCAGTAACAGAGTAATTACCATGCATCACAATACTTGTATTTCGGGAGTACGGTTCTTGGATAGTACCGTTATCACCGGACCACCTTAAGAAATGATATCCTTCTTCAGGAACTGCATTTATCTCCAACACGGTTCCGGCTTCAAAGACGTGACCATCCTCGCCGATGATATCGGCATCTCCACCGGTTGTAGAAGACAGATCAAGCTCGTAAACATTGATAGAGAACACAGCAGCAACAGTAAGGTTTTCCTTCACTGTGATATACGTAGAGTTGTCTAGTGGGTCTTCTATTCTAGATATATCACCAACCCATTCGACGAAATGATAATGTTCATCGGGTACTGCTTCAACATGGATTGTTGTGTTATATTCATAAAGGAAAACCCCTTCACCCGGGCTCGAAACTTCTCCATTACATTCCGATGATATATTCAACTCGTAAAGGTTGATACCAAAAGAAGCTTTTATTTCAATATCGCCGAGGATTTCAACAGTAGTATGTGTCGAATTGACATCTGCTACTGTATCCACATCACCGGACCATCCGATAAAATGGTGGTGTTCGTCGGGCACGGCTTCCAATTCTACTACACTNCCATAATCGTATTCAAAAGTACCTTCTCCCGGACTGATAACCTTTCCATCATCATCGACATCGATGGTAAGTTCGTAACGATTGACAGAAAAAACCGCAGTTATCGAATAATCATCAAGGATATCGATAGTGGTCTTGTTAGAATTAACGTCCGTTATTTCATCGGTGTCACCGGACCATCCAACGAAATGATGCTGTTCATCGGGCACAGCTTCCAGTTCTACAATATCACCGTAAACATAGCTAAAACTACCTTCACCCGGAGTTAACACGTTACCGCCACCTTCCAAAGACACTTCTAATGTATGTTCATCCAGGGAGAACACAGCGGTCAACGATATATCCTCTGTTAATGTCACAGTGGTCGAATTACTTGTTATATCCTCAACGTTGTCGATATCACCATCCCACTCCACAAAGTGATAATTCTGTTCGGGTACAGCTTCTAGATCCAAAACCGTACCGTGTATATGATTGAAGGAACCTTCACCGGGTGTCTTTACCGAACCACCGCTCGTGGATCCTAACGTTATATTACGGTCCATAAGTTCGAAACTTGCCATCACGGAGATGTTTTTCAAGGGCATCCTAACAGATGTTTGGGCATCGCTAACATCACCGATATAAGATATGTCACCAGACCAACCAACAAAAGTATAATTTTCTTCAGGAATAGCCTCAACGGTTACCTCTTCACCCTTTCTGAGAGAAAAAGTGCCCTCACCGGGAGTTGTTACTTCTCCACCATATCCCGAGGAGATATCAAGTTCGTACTCGGTGATGTTCTCGGGTTGTCGCCAGTTCAGGAACGGATAACCATCGTTGAACCCATCGTCCATGTTCCATATCCAATCATCACCATCATCATCGTTGGGATTACCGACAAAATCCCATGTATTGTTAAGACCTTCAGTTTCAAGATCTGTAAAGGTAGATATATTTTTCATTTCTTCTGTTGTTTTACCGGTGCCATTAACGGAATATTCCATTCCTGTAGCGTTGATATCCCAGAACGAATCATAAACTCTGGACATGTTTTCAAAGGTCATGTGTACAAGTCCACCACCTTCTCCATCGTCCGTATCGACCTTGGTTGTAGCATAAGAGTTGTATATTATACTATTAGAACGTCCGGTCAAACCACCTATCCGCCCCCACCGGTTAGTTGTTACGTATCCATGGGAATATGAATCGGTAACCACACCCCTCCAGTGTGCACCTATCAGACCACCAGTGTGATACCTGTCAGTGGTCACGTTAACATCGGAATAACAATGCTTGACCAGCCCCCAATTTTGTCCTACCAGACCACCGGCACGGGCGGTTCCATAAACATCACCTTGTACACTCACATTATCCAACGTACCATAAAAGTTAGTACCCGCAAGGATACCAACACCACCATATACCCAACCATAACCAGTGACACTGGCGTTCGTCAACAAAAGATTTGAAACGTAACCATTCACATCCGAATACCTACCATATACCCACCCAAAGAGCCCGACATTGAACCTATCAGGCCTATAAATATACAGATTGTCTATGGTATATCCATTGCCGTCAAACGTTCCTCTGAATTCTTCCCCATCATCACGATCACCCAACGGTTCGAAACCATCTCCGTGATACCATTCACGAGTCACTGATGCATCTATATCGTTCATCATAACATAATCTGCGCTGAGGTTATTCCTGACCCACTGCAGTTCGCCTACGTTCGTGATAAGGTATGCCTCTTTATCTTCATCCCATTCCGGTTCTACACAAGTGGTCATAGCCCACCGTTTATCACCTTCACTTTCGACACCATCTACAACACCAACGGCCTTGTACTCATAGAAAGTCATATAATCAAGTCCATCAACTTCGATTTGAAAGTCCGTTGTATCCTTCACGTTCACACTATCGGTTTCGTTCCACTCATCTGTTCCAAGTTCTCTATATTTGAAAAACACTTCGGCTTCATCAACATAGAGGTCCGTAACGTTGCCCTCTAACAATAGATGATGACCTCCTTTATCATTCACGGGCAACGTATCTACCATGACATCCTCATGGGTTTTGAAAGTCAAGTGGTACGAATCTTCACGTTTTTCACGATCACCGTCCCAGAACACAGTTGCACGATAATCATAATAAGAACCTTTTAAAAGGAAATCACCTACGTACATCTCATATCCACCGGTACTGTTAACCACAATAGGAGTCACAAGAACCCAACCACTACTGTTGTGAAGATGAACCCAAAAACTAACTTCAGCTTCGTCGTAACCCTCTTTCATATTAACCAGTTCACCTTTAAGCACGGCATAATCCCTCCCAAGGTCTACGACATCAAGGGTATGAACATTATGGATGACATCGATCATCTTACTAACATCAGGAATGCCGTATCCGTATCTCGTATTTTTATCTTCATCATCGGGTAAAGAATTACCATCTTCATAATAATCCACGGAACGGTCCAACACTTCATGTAACATTTCGATACTGATATTAGAATTAGCATCCAGTAATAATGCAACACTACCTGTGAAATGTGGTGCAGCCATAGAAGTACCACTCTTGAGTTCCCAACCACCACCGGGTACCGAAGATTTAACATTCAACCCGGGTGCGGAATAGTCGGGTTTAACATATTCAACAGGCGTGGTACCTCGCCGGTCCTCTACTATATCACCACTGCTGAAATCGGTTATATTATCATCAGGGTCCGAAGCACCGATACCGATACACTCGTAGATAGAAGCGACATTTCCCACAGTTCCGTGTCCCGAATTGCCCATGGCAGCGACAGGGATGATACCTGCATTATAGAGGTTGGCCACGGGTTCTTCGAAGATGTCAGAATAACCTGAAGAGCCCCAAGACATACTTGCGATATGGGGACGATAATCTTCAACCGGTTCTAAAACGTCACCGTGTCTATCGTACGGTTCTACTTTCCACTGAAGACCGGCGGACACCTGGGCGAAGGTACCGACACCACTGGTCAGCACGAGTGCGTGCATCATCTCTGCATCGGGGGCCACTCCTATACGTTCACCACTCGAATTACCACCGAAGATAGTACCGGAGACGTGTGTACCATGATCCGAGGAATCGTACGGCACAGAATCGGTCACTATATGTCCCTCATTATCGAATTCTATCCACCCGCCAGGATAATGTTCGTCAGTTTCATCTGTCGTTATCATCTTACCTTCAAGGTCGGGGTGATCTATATCAACACCCGTATCGGAGACCGCAACACGAACGCCGGAACCGGTAAAACCCTTATCCCAGGCACTGGCGACGTTCATCCTTTCTAATCCCCATGTCATATCTGAAGTATTGGCGGGTTTTTTGACCATAGGTTCGTATTCTACGGTCATGTTCAAGTATTCATCAGGCGGCAGATCTCTGGGCGGTAGGTTTTCTTGATGCTCGAAAGACGCAACTTCAAAATTTTCATGTATTTGAGTGACATACGGAATTTTTAACAGTTCCTCGATCTGACCGACCTCGATTTCAGCGAGTACCATATTGGCTATCCAGAACTGGTTGATAACCCTACCGTTACTCTTTCGGACACTTTCGACTATTCTCGATTGTTTATCCTCTGAATATTCTCTAAGAACGGCCGCTGCGTTTCTCTCAGAAAAAACAACGTCCGTTGTTTCATCATTCTCGAAAGGCTCCAACCTTATGACCACTTCTATCAAATCATTCTTTGACTTATCTTCAACTGTTTCTCTGATACCTTCGGACACCATTTCATCAAAAACTGCATCCATCTTTTCCAACTGCTCTTCACTCTGACTTGAAGACATGGGAAAACCCATAGAGATGATACTCATAACGATTAAAAAAATTATCAGCACGGGAACGAATTTACTATCCATTTTCTTTTTTTCCATCATTTTTCCCATCTCTTTTATTTTCTAATTCTTCCAACCTTTTTCTCAACCTTTCAACTTCTTCATCAACATCATCGGCTTTATCGTTATCGACATCACTTTTATCGTTCGTTATTTCATCATCGGCCCCAAACCAACCATAGACCTTTCTTTTAGCCCAATTTTTGTATTTGAAGAAAAATACCAACACAAGTATGATGGCAAAGACACCCAAACCACAGAACATCACACCTCTTCTGAGGACATCACTGTCTTCTGCCCAATAAACCCTGTATCTTATACGGATTTCTTCGTCGGGTTCCGGGTTCTCAAATACCACGTAAACATTCTGACTGATCCTCTCGGATTCACTCAATTCCCTGATACGCCTTTCGACCAAGAAACCGCTAACGGTGGCACTACCTTCTTCAAGATATCTTTCATACTCATCTTCAGAGTAGACGAAAACGTTGTACACACTACCATTGATGATCTCGGTCTCGATACCAACGAAACCATCCTCACAGTCTTGTAGACTCAGTCCAAACCCATGGTCACCATGAGCGTTCAGCTCACCGAACTTAGCTGTCTTAACTCATACTACAATATAAATTTACTTTTAAATGACGCTTCACTTCATCCATCTCCCACCCATCATATAACTTCCGCAAAACTCGGCAGTTATATGCCACCTTTCACGTGCAAATTTCGGCAGTTATACAATGAGCTAGTGATCGCTAAATCCTATTCCCTCTTCAAAGAGCAGTTTTTCACGCACATCCAAAATATCTTCGCAATTTTCGGCAGTTCTTTCGGAATCAAATTCCGAAGACCGTAGGAATCTTGATTCCTACTAAATAGGAATTTTGAATTCCTATGACATGTGGAACATGGTTCCACAAATGTATTCCAGAAAATTTCGCAAAAGTCGGCAGGTGAATTGCGTGCGAAAGTCGGCAGTTATCGTAATCAAAACAACCGTCAATCATAATCGATCTTCGCCGGATCACAGGGGCACGGAGGTGCACGGGAACAAGTTCCCCCTATTCGCAGAAACAAGTTCTGCTCGAGGGCGGGCGGGTCGGACTCAAAATTCCAATCTCATAACTTCATCAAACACATCCTCAAATTCAGGTACATCTTCCATCTGATGTTGCAGTGAATTCTCCCAGCTATAGAGGTAATCCTCTTTCCGATCCATCAAGTCCTGCAGATCCCGTTCTATATCCTTAAATTCACATTTCTCATCTAGAACATCTTTCACAGTTTCCATATCCACTCGTTCGTACAATTTCCATATATCGTACAGATCCCTCGGCCGTGTACGTTCAAACAACGATCTAATCTTTTCAGCTATGATCTCTTCTAAAGGATAACATCTTACTTTTTCATCAATACTGTCCGAATAACTGTGGAGTATCCTTTTAGATTCGGGATCTAGAACGATCTTTTCTTTTTCGAAATCAGTCAAATCAAGTTTGATTTTCAAAGGACTACCAGATGACCTCAGTATCCGAAAATATACCTCTATTTTATACCCATTCCGGACTTCTTCGATCTCAAAACTGTCCTCGAAGTCGATCCCACTCTCACTTTTTGTCTTTTCGATAGCTTTTGTTGCCAAAACCTCAAGATCTCCCCTCTCATAATCCTCCACTAAAGTAAAGTCAAGATCATCTGAGAACCTGTAATCTTCAAAATAAACTTTTTTGATACCAGTACCACCTTTTAACAGCATACCTTCATCAGAAAAATTCTTCAAAAACCAACTCTGGGTATAATCCCTTTCAATAGTACTGGTTGGAACACCGTTGACCCTAGCTTTTCTCTTGATCTCTTCTTCGCTTATCATCTTCAAGCCTTCAGTTCCTTTTCATCTAGATTTATAGTCAACCGCCATTTAGGATCTTTATCCCCTTTATCGGGCATTGTAGGATCCAACAGTAGATAATTCCTACTATCGACAGAAGGAAGTTCGATATCTACTCCATAAAGATCGCACAGATAACCAAACCTACGTAACACACCGGAATTCCCGATCCTTCCTATGTATTCTAGCATCTTTCCCTTATCGAAATCCTGAGACCTTATCCCCTTAGCAACTTCGATCACTCCACCACAGTACTTAGGCTTATCCAAACAATCAACGATCGTTTTTTCCTTATCCGTGATGTTGACAGGCGTTTCTTCCAGCCAAACCTTTTCCTTTCCAAAGAATTTATCCTCTTTCAATCTGATCACTTTATAACGAACTCCGAAAACTTTCTTATCCCTCTCTTTCTTTCTCGAAGTCGTCTGGACAAAAACTGTCTTTGGTATCTGTTCGGTAAAACCGTGATAGTTCAAGGCACTCCAATATCCTATACAATGTGGTTCAACGAGAGTGGAACCGATCACGAATTCGTCTAAAGTATATTTTTGTTTCTCACTCCCCAAAGGCAGGATCATGTACGTTCCTTTTTCTATCCTCTCTATCCAACCCTTCTTTTCCAATCTTGAAAGCAAAACCAGTAAGCTCTCTTTGCCAAGATCAGAGAGCTTTAGGGCTTCAGAAACAGTAAACGTTTTGCCTTCCCTAGCTAGTCTATCTACCAACTTATTTCTCATTTACATACACTATCCTTAACAATTATGTTAATTTTGGTGTATACAATAAAGAAAATGACGACCATATATAATTTTCCCATTAATTCTTCTTGATCTCTAAAAACTCTTTAAATCTTTTCAAAACTCATTAAATCCATCTTCTTAGATGTTCCAAATCTCCACCAACCGCAAATCATCGCAAAACTCGGCAGTTATATGCCACATTTCGCATGCAATCTTCGGCAGTTATACAATGAACCATTGATCGCTAAACCCTATTCCCTCTTCAAAGAGCAGTTTTTCACGCACATCCAAAATATCTTCGCAATTTTCGGCAGTTCTTTCGGAATCAAATTCCGAAGACATGTGGAACATGGTTCCACAAATGTATTCCAGAAAATTCCGCAAAAGTCGGCAGGTGAATTGCGTGCGAAAGTCGGCAGTTATCATAATCAAAACAACCGTCATTCGTAATCGATCTTCACACATCTTCACCGGATCACAGGCGCACGGAGGAGGGCGGGCGGGTCGGTGTTTATCACTCAGAATCAAGATGGTCAGATATCTTTTCAACCAGCTTACCAAGATCGTCTATATCCTTGTTCAATATTTTATATATGTACTCGTCGTCGATCTTCCAATAGATGTGTACCAATCTATTCCTGAATCTTGCCATCATCTCCAATCTATCAGCAAATTCAGATTCGATTATCCCTTCCTCTTCCATCACTTTAAAAGTATCTGCATAACCCTCTGG
>SL_8KL_010_SEDDRAFT_10004516_pt1 | contig 11159 bp, 8 predicted proteins | sample SodLakKL_010_SED_4_FD_11160 | JGI IMG/M metagenome (IMG submission 11160) | reverse complement strand
GGCGGGTGCCGGCGAGCAGCTGGAGACCTTCCTGAACAACGACGGTCTGGCCCACTACGCCACCCGGCGGGACCAGCCGGCGGTGGCCGGCACCTCCCGGCTGTCTCCTCACCTCCACTTCGGGGAAATCGGGCCACGCCAGGTCTGGCAGGCGGTACAACACCGGCTCGCCGGGGACAGTGATGCCGACAGCCGGGAAGGCGCCGACCGGTTTCTGGCCGAAATCGGCTGGCGGGAATTTGCCCATCACGTGCTCTACCACCATCCGGATTTCCCGGAGCAACCCCTGAACCCCCGGTTCGCGGATTTTCCCTGGCAGGAGGATCCCGACGGGGCGCTGCTCACCGCCTGGCAGCGGGGTGAAACCGGCATTCCCCTGGTGGATGCCGGCATGCGCGAGCTGTATGCCACCGGCTGGATGCACAACCGGGTGCGCATGGTGGTGGGCTCGTTTCTGGTCAAGAACCTGCGATTGCCCTGGCAGGCCGGCGAAGCGTGGTTCTGGGACACGCTGGTGGATGCCGATCTGGCCAGCAACAGCCTGGGCTGGCAATGGGTGGCGGGCAGTGGCGCCGACGCCGCCCCCTATTTCCGGATTTTCAACCCGGTGCGCCAGAGCGAGCGCTTCGACCCCCGGGGCGACTACATTGCCCGCTGGGTGCCGACGCTGGCCGCCCTGCCGCCGAAACATCGCCATGCCCCCTGGGAGGCACCGGAGTCGGTGCTGGCCGACCACGGCGTGACGCTGGGTCAGCATTACCCCCATCCCATCGTCGACCTCAAGGCCAGCCGCCAGGCGGCGCTGGCCGCCTTTGAGCAGATCAAGAAACCGGCGGAGTCCTGACCGGGGCGCCTGCTATCATCCGCCGACGCCATCGCCACAACCCAGGAGCCCACGGTGTTGCCCGACAGCCTCTACCAAAGTGAAATCGCCAGCCTGCCTCTGCTGCATCGGGGCAAGGTGCGGGATGTCTATGCCGTGGATGACGAGACCCTGCTGGTGGTGGCCACCGACCGGCTGTCCGCCTTCGACGTGGTCCTGGATGATCCGATCCCGGGCAAGGGCGCGGTGCTCACCCGGGTGTCCGACTTCTGGTTCCGGCGGCTGGGACACCACGTACCCCATCAGGGGCTGGATGTGCCCCTGGAGGCGGTGATCAGCGACCCGGCCGAGCGGGCGCCTCTGGCCGGCCGCAGCGTGGTGGTGCGGCGGCTGACTCCCCTGCCCTTCGAGGCGATCGCCCGGGGCTACCTCATCGGATCGGGCTGGAAGGATTACCAGGCCACGGGCGCGCTCTGCGGCCTGACCCTGCCACAGGGCCTGCAGCAGGCCGAGGCCCTGCCCGAGCCCCTGTTCACCCCGTCCACCAAAGCCGAGGTGGGGGGACACGATGAAAACGTCGACTTTGCCGCCGTGGTTGAAGCGCTGGGCCGGGATCTGGCCGACGAGCTGCGCCGCACCACCCTGCGGCTCTACACCGAAGCCCGCGACTATGCCCGGCAGCGGGGCATTCTCATTGCTGACACCAAGTTCGAGTTCGGGCTGGACGGCGCCGGGCGCCTGGTCTGGATTGACGAGGCCCTGACCCCGGATTCCAGTCGCTTCTGGCCCGCCGATCAGTACCGAACCGGCATCTCCCCACCCAGTTACGACAAGCAGTTCATTCGGGACTATCTGCAGTCCCTGGACTGGGACAAAACCCCGCCGGCACCGCGGCTGCCCGATGCCATCATCGAGCAGACCGCGGCCCGTTATCGGGAGGCGGAGACGCGGCTCTGCGGGACGTGACCCCCGGGGTCAGTCCCCGAGGATCTCGCTGACCTTCACCACCTTCATGGCGTTGGTGCCGCCACGCACGCCGGCCAGATCTCCCTTGGTGATCAGCACGAAGTCCTGATCCTGCACCGCGCCCCGGCGTTTCAGCTCCTCCACCGCCTCACGGTTCACGGCCTCGTGTTCCCGCTGGGTGGGGTCAAAGCTGATGGGGTGAACGCCGCGATACAGGGTCACCCGGGTACGGGTGCGGGGCTGCTCCGACAGGGCATAAATGGGAATGTCGGTGCCGATCCGGGACATCCACATGGTGGTGGCGCCGGACTCGGTCATCGCGGCAATGGCAGCCACGCCCAGGCTGTTGGCGGTGGCGATGGCGGTCTTGGCGATGGCCTCGTCCACCCGGCTGAAATGCGGGTCCCGAAGTGCGTGGTTGGCGGGCCGGGATTCGTCCGCATAGCTCTCGGCGCCGACGCAGACCCGCGCCATGGCCTCGATGGTTTCCGCCGGATAATGCCCCACCGCGGTTTCTTCGGAGAGCATCACCGCGTCGGTGCCATCCAGCACCGCGTTGGCCACGTCCAGCACCTCCGCCCGAGTGGGCATGGGGTTGTCCACCATGGACTGCATCATCTGGGTGGCGGTAATGACCACGCAGTCCCGCTCCCGGGCCATGCGCATGATCCGCTTCTGCACCCCGGGGAGCTGGGCATCGCCGATTTCCACCGCCAGATCGCCGCGGGCAATCATCACCGCATCGGCGGCATCCATGATCTCGGCGAGGGCGTTGACCGCCTCATGACGCTCGATCTTGGCGACCACGCCGCCATGGCCGCCGGCGGCGTGCAGCAGATCCCGGGCTTCGTCCAGATCGGCCCCGTCCCGGGGAAATGACACCGCCAGGTAATCGGCTTCGAGCTCGGCGGCCAGTTTGATATCACGGCGATCCTTGTCGGTGAGGGCACGCACTGACAGACCACCCCCGAGACGGTTGATGCCCTTGCGATCGCTAAGTACCCCCGCCGTCACCACGGTGGTGTGAATGCGGGTGCCCTCGATGCGCTCCACCCTGAGCTGCACCAGTCCGTCCGCCAGCAACAGGAGATCGCCGGCCTGGACGTCCTCCGGCAGCCCGGTGTAGGCCACGCCCACGCCCTCCGCCGTGCCAGCATCACCCTCAAGACCCGGGTCCAGAAAGAACGGCTGGCCTTCCTCGAGCTCCACCGGGCCGCTGGCAAAGCGCTCGATGCGAATTTTGGGGCCCTGCAGATCACACAGGATGCCCACCACGCGACCGGCCTCCCGGGCCGCCTGGCGCAGCGCCTCGGCCCGCTGCCGATGCTCATCGTGGTCGCCATGGGAGAGGTTCATGCGAACCAGATCAACGCCGGCTTCGACGATGGCCCGCATGGCCTCCGGCGAGGTGGTGGCCGGCCCCAGGGTGGCGACAATTTTGGTTTGACGACTCATGACGCCTCCGTAGCGCGATTCAGTACCGCGACGGCCGGCAGTTCCCGTCCTTCAAGGAACTCGAGGAAAGCGCCGCCGCCGGTGGAAATGTAGGAAATCTGCCCGGCGACGTCGTACTTGGCCACCGCCGCCAGGGTGTCGCCGCCCCCGGCGATGGAAAAGGCCGGGCTCTCGGCAATGGCATGGGCCAGGGCCCGGGTGCCGTCGGCAAAGGCATCAATCTCGAAGACCCCCACGGGGCCGTTCCAGACCACCGTGCCGGCGGAGCGCAGCCGCTCGGCATAAGCCGCCGCGGTTTTCGGCCCCACATCAAGGATCATTTCGTTATCGCTGACCTGATCCACGGCCTTGACCCGCGGGGTGGCGGACTCGCTGACCTCATCAGCCACCACCACGTCCTCGGGCACCGGGATCTCGCCACCGGCGGCCCGGGCCTTGTCCATCAGTTGACGGGCGGTGTCCACCAGATCCGCCTCCATCAGGGATCGACCCACCGGGTAGCCGGCGGCCGCAATGAAGGTGTTGGCGATGCCGCCGCCAACGATCAGCTGATCCACCCGATCCGAGAGCTGCTCCAGCACCGTGAGTTTGGTGGAGACCTTGGAGCCTCCGATGATGGCCACCAGGGGCCGGGCCGGGGCTTCCAGCGCCTTGCCCAGGGCCTCCAGCTCGGCGGCCAGCAGGGGACCGGCCACCGCGTCCGGCGCGAACCGGGCCACCCCGTGGGTGGAGGCCTGGGCGCGGTGGGCGGTGCCGAAGGCGTCCATCACGAACAGGTCGCAGAGCGCCGCCATTCGGCGGGACAGCGCCTCATCGTTATCGGTCTCGCCGACGTTAAAGCGGACGTTTTCGCACAGCACCAGCTCGCCGCTTTGCGGTGCCACCTGGCCATCCAGCCAGTCACGCACCACCGGCACTTCACGGCCGAGCAGNTCGCCGAGGCGCTCCGCCACCGGCTGCATGGAGGCCTGCGGGTCAAAGGCACCGGCGCTGGGCCGGCCCAGGTGGCTCATCACCATCACCCGGGCTCCGCCATCCAGCAGACGCTGCAGCGTGGGCAGGGCCGCCCGCAACCGGGCGTCGTCGCGCACCCGTCCATCCTTGAGCGGGACATTCAGATCCTCGCGAACCAGCACCCGCTGGTCCGCCAGACTGACGTCATCCAGTGTCCGGACCGCCATTACTTGGCCTGCATCATGGCCACGGTGGTATCCAGCATCCGGTTGGAGAAGCCCCACTCGTTGTCATACCAGGCACAGACCTTCACCAGCCGGCCACTGACCTTGGTCAGGGTGGCGTCATAGGTGGAGGAATGGGCGTCGTGGTTGAAGTCCACGGAGACGTACGGCCCGTCGCTGTAGGCCAGCACGCCCTTGAGCTCGCTCTCCGACGCCTTGCGCAGCACATCGTTGATTTCTTCCACCGAGGTGTCCCGGGAGGCGATGAACGACAGGTCAACGCTGGAGACATTGATGGTGGGGACCCGCATGGCATAGCCATCCAGACGGCCATTCAGCTCCGGCAGCACCAGACCCACCATGGCGGCGGCGCCGGTCTTGGTGGGAATCTGCGACATGGTGGCGCTGCGCGCCCGGCGCAGGTCCTTGTGGAAGACGTCGGTGAGCACCTGATCGTTGGTGTAGGCATGAATGGTGGTCATGAGACCCTGTTCCAGGCCAATGGCATCGTTCAGCGGCTTGACCAGAGGGGCCAGGCAGTTGGTGGTACAGGAGGCGTTGGACACCACGGTGTGCTCGGCCTTGAGGACATCGTGGTTGACGCCGAAGACCACCGAGGCGTCGACGTCGCTGCCCGCCGGTGCCGAGATCAGCACCTTTTTGGCGCCGGCCTTGAGGTGCGCCGCGGACTTGTCCTTGCTGGCGAACAGCCCGGTGCACTCCATCACCACGTCGACGCCCAGCTCACCCCAGGGCAGCGCGGCGGGATCCCGCTCCGCCAGCACCTTGATCTCGTCGCCATTGACCACGAGGTTGCCATCGCGGACTTCCACGGTGCCGGGGAAGCGGCCGTGGGCGGTGTCAACTCGGGTGAGATGAGCATTGGTCTCGGCATCGCCGAGGTCGTTAATGGCCACCACACGAATTTCGTCGCTGCGTCCCGCCTCGTAGAGCGCGCGCAGGACGTTGCGGCCGATGCGGCCATAGCCATTGATTCCAACCTTGATCGCCATGTTTATCTGACTCCTGTCTTTTGTTTTCCGAAAATCGGCGCGGGAAGCTACCCGGCCAGTCGAGATTCCAGGGCTGACACCACCGCATCGGCGGTCAGTCCCATGTGTTCGTAGACCACTGACCCCGGCGCCGAGGCACCAAAGCCGTTCAGCCCGACCACGTCGCCCCGATCGCCCACCAGCCGGTACCAGCTGTCCGGCGCCGCCGCCTCAACGGCCACGCGGGCCGTCAGCGATGGCGGCAGTACCTGGTCGCGGTAGCCGGAATCCTGGGCGAGAAAGCGCTCAATGCACGGCATGGACACCACCCGTACCGGGTGACCCTGCTGCTCCAGCCGCTCGGCGGCCTGCACCGCCAGCCCCACCTCGGAGCCGGTGGCCATGATCACGGCGGCCGGNGTGGCGCCGGGCTCGCGNAGCACGTAACCACCCCGGCCAATGGCCTCCACCTGATCGTCGGTGCGCGGCTGGTGGGGCAGTTTCTGGCGGGAGAGGGCCAGCGCCGTGGGGCCCGCCTGCCGCTCCAGCGCCGACTGCCAGGCCACCGCGGTTTCGGTGAGGTCACAGGGCCGCCAGACCTCCAGGTTAGGAATCAACCGCAGGCTTGGCAGATGCTCAACGGGCTGGTGAGTGGGGCCATCCTCGCCCAGGCCGATGGAATCATGGGTGTACACCAGAACGCTGCGCACCCCCATCAGGGCCGCCATACGCACGGCGTTGCGGGCGTAATCCGAGAACACCAGGAAGGTACCGGCGTAGGGGACGACCCCGCCATGGAGCGCCATGCCGTTCATGATGGCGGTCATGCCGAACTCGCGAACGCCGTAGAACAGGTAATTGCCGTCGGCGTCATCGGCGGTGACCGTGGTGCAGTCATCCCACCAGGTGTTGTTGGAGCCGGTGAGGTCGGCGGATCCCCCCACCAGTTCCGGCAGACGCGGCCCGAAGCCGTTCAGCACCGCCTGGGAGTGCTTGCGGCTGGCATCATCACCGCCTTCCGCCTGGGCCCTGGCGATGAATGCCCGGGCGTGTTCGGCGAAGGAATCCGGCAGATCGCCGGCCATGCGCCGCTCGAAATCCGCCGCCAGCTCCGGGTGCGCCGCCCGATAGCGCTCCAGGCGATCCCGCCATGCGGTTTCACTGGCCGCGCCACGAGCCCGGGCGTCCCAGCCCTCGTAAACCGCATCCGGAATCTCGAAGGGGCCATGTTCCCAGCCCAGGAATTCCCGGGTGGCCCGGATTTCGTCATCCCCCAGCGGCGCGCCATGCACCCCATGGGTGCCACAGACGTTGGGTGCGCCGAAACCGATCGTGGTGCGCGCGCAGATCAGCGATGGCCGGTCGGTGACCTGGCGGGCGGCTTCGATGGCCTCACGGACCGCCTCCGCGTCGTGGCCGTCAACGGCCTCAACCACGTGCCAGCCATAGGCACGGAAGCGGCCCGGCGTGTCATCGGTGAACCAGCCGCTGACTTTTCCGTCAATGGAAATGCCGTTGTCATCGTAGACGGCAATCAGCTTGCCGAGCCCCAAAGTCCCGGCCAGGGAGCAGACCTCGTGAGAGATGCCTTCCATCAGGCAGCCATCGCCAAGAAAACAATAGGTGTAGTGATCCACCAGCTCGTGGCCCGGGCGGTTGAACTGTCCCGCCAGAATGCGCTCGGCGAGAGCCATGCCCACGGCGTTGGCGATGCCCTGCCCCAGTGGCCCGGTGGTGGTTTCCACCCCGGGGGTGTCGCCGACTTCCGGGTGTCCCGGGGTGCCGGAGTGCAGCTGCCGGAAATCCTGCAGCGCCGTCAGCGGCAGGTCATAACCGCTGAGGTGCAGCAGCGAGTAAATCAGCATCGACCCGTGGCCGTTGGAGAGCACGAACCGGTCGCGGTTGGGCCACTGCGGGTTGGCGGGATTGTGCTGCAGGAAGTCGTTCCAGAGCACTTCGGCGATGTCCGCCATGCCCATGGGGGCGCCGGGATGACCGGAATTGGCGCGCTGAACGGCGTCCATGGAAAGGGCCCGGACGGCGTTGGCGAGGTGTCTGCGGTTGGCCATGGGTAACGGTTCTCCGGCGCAAAAAGAAGGGTTTACAAGCGCCGCAATTCTCCAGAACTTCCCGTGCGCAGGCAACCAGCGTTACACTGCGCGCCCCAATCATGTTCGCGACAGGGAGTGCCAGCGACCCGATGGCCAACCAGCACATCTTCACCTCGGAGTCGGTTTCCGAGGGTCATCCCGACAAGGTGGCAGACCAGATATCGGACGCCCTTCTGGACGCCATCATCGCCGATGACCCCAACGCCCGGGTGGCCTGCGAGACCATGGTCAAGACCGGCATGGTCATCATCGCCGGCGAAATCACCACCACCGCCTGGATCGATCTCGAGGAGCTGACCCGCCAGACGATTCTGGACATCGGTTACAACAGCGCCGAGGTGGGCTTTGACGGGGCCACCTGTGCGGTCCTGAACGCCATCGGCAAGCAGAGCCCCGACATCAACCAGGGTGTCGACCGCGACCACCCCGAAGAACAGGGCGCCGGTGACCAGGGCATGATGTTCGGCTATGCCTGTCGCGAGACCGACGTGCTAATGCCGGCACCGATCACCTACGCCCATCGGCTGGTCAAGCGTCACAGCCAGATCCGCCGCCGGGGCGTGCTGCCCTGGCTCCGGCCGGACGCCAAGTCCCAGGTGGGATTCGTCTACGAAGATGGCGAACCGGTGGCCGTGGACACCATTGTGCTGTCCTGCCAGCACGACGACACCGTTTCCCAGGCGGACATTAAAGAAGCGATCATGGAAGAGGTGATCCGCCCGGTGATTCCTGCCGAATGGATCGGTGAGCGGACCCGCTTCTTCATCAACCCCACGGGCAAGTTCGTGATCGGCGGCCCGGTGGGCGACTGCGGGCTCACCGGGCGCAAGATCATCGTCGACACCTACGGCGGCATGGCTCGCCATGGGGGCGGGGCGTTCTCCGGCAAGGACCCTTCCAAGGTGGACCGGTCGGCGGCCTACGCCTGCCGCTATGTCGCCAAGAACATCGTCGCCGCAGGCCTGGCGGACAAGTGTGAAATTCAGCTGGCCTACGCCATTGGCGTTGCCGAGCCCACCTCGGTGTTCGTGGATACCTTCGGGACGGGGCGCATTTCCGAGTCGCGGCTGGTGGAACTCGTCCGGGCGCATTTCGATCTACGGCCCTATGGCATTCTGCAGATGCTGGACCTGGTGCGACCCATTTATCAGCCGACGGCCAGTTTCGGGCATTTCGGCCGGGAAGAGCCGACCTTTACCTGGGAGCGCACCGATCGGGCCGACGCCCTGCGCGAGGCGGCCGGGATCTAACGGCTCCACTACAGAAAAATCTGTCCGTTTGTCGAGGAGCGCTGCACCCCGTGAAGGCACGGGGGAGGCTCGACAGGCGGGCAACAATGACAACGGCGCTCGACCGCAACCCATGGAGTAAAACCATGAACGCTGTCGTTGACACGAAGCTTTCCGGATCCATTATCGCTGACGCCAGCCTGGCCCCCTGGGGCCGGCGGGAAATTGAAATCGCCGAAACCGAAATGCCGGGCCTGATGGCACTGCGTGAAAAGTACGCCGGTGAGAAGCCGCTGAAGGGTGCACGGGTCGCCGGCTCGCTGCACATGACCATTCAGACGGCGGTGCTCATCGAGACCCTGGAAGCCCTGGGTGCCGAGTGCCGCTGGGCCAGCTGCAACATCTACTCCACCCAGGACCACGCCGCGGCGGCCATCGCCGAGAACGGCACGCCGGTGTTTGCCTACAAGGGCGAGTCGCTGGAGGAGTACTGGGAGTTCACCCATCGCATCCTCGAGTGGCCCAACAGCACGCCGAACATGATTCTCGATGACGGTGGTGATGCCACCATGGCAGTCACCCTGGGCGCCAAGGCCGAGCAGGATCCGTCGGTGCTGGACAACCCGGGCAGCGACGAGGAGCGGGCGCTGTTCGCGGCCATTCGCCGTCGCCTGAAAGAGAACCCGGGCTTCTATGCCCGCACCCAGGCAGCCATTCAGGGCGTGACCGAGGAAACCACCACCGGCGTCATGCGTCTCTATGAGATGCAGCAGGCGGGTGAGTTGCCTTTCCCGGCCATTAACGTCAACGATTCGGTGACCAAGTCCAAGTTCGACAACCTCTATGGCTGTCGCGAGTCGCTGGTGGACGGACTCAAGCGCGCCACCGACGTGATGATCGCCGGCAAGATCGCAGTGGTGGTGGGCTATGGCGATGTCGGCAAGGGCTGTGCCCAGAGCCTCAAGGCCCTGGGAGCCAGTGTCTGGATCACCGAGGTCGACCCCATCTGCGCCCTGCAGGCGGCCATGGAAGGCTACCGGGTGGTCACCATGGAAGAAGCCGCCGACAAGGCCGACATCTTCTGCAGCGCCACCGGCAACTTCAATGTGATCAACCACGATCACATGGCGGCCATGAAGAACGAGGCCATCGTCTGCAACATCGGCCACTTCGACAACGAAATCGATGTCGCCAGCCTGCGCCAGTATGACTGGGAGAACATCAAGCCCCAGGTGGATCACATCACCTTCCCGGATGGCAAGAAGATCATCCTGCTGGCGGAAGGCCGACTGGTGAACCTGGGTTGCGCCACCGGGCATCCCAGCTTCGTGATGTCCGCCAGTTTCACCAATCAGGTGCTGGCCCAGATGGCGCTGTTCAACAACGATGGCAGCTACGGCAACGAGGTCTATGTACTGCCCAAGCACCTGGACGAGGAAGTGGCGCGTCTCCATCTGGAGAAAATCGGTGCTCACCTGACCCGGCTGCGGGAGGACCAGGCCAACTACATCGGTGTGTCGGTGGATGGTCCCTTCAAGCCCGAGCACTATCGCTACTGATCCGGCCACTCGCCTGCATGTGACAGGCATCCCGCCCGTCGGTGAGGTCATGGACCTCACCGACGCGGTGGTCCGACATCTGCAAGCCCGTCGGCTGCGAAGCGGCGACGGGCTTGTGCTTTTTGACGGCCGCGGTGGCGAGTACACCGCCCGACTCGAGACCCTGAGCAAGCGCCACGCCCGGGTCCTGATCGAGGATTTCATTCCCCGGGAGGCGGAAGCACCGGTGGCGGTGACCATCCTGCAGGGCATCAGCAAGGGCGAGCGCATGGACTACGCGGTGCAGAAGGCCACCGAGCTTGGCGTGGCCCGGGTGGTGCCGGTGGTGACCGAGCGCTGCGTGGTGCGACTGGACGCCGAGCGCTGGGCCCGCAAGCAGCGCCACTGGCAGGCGGTGGCGGTGGCGGCCTGCGAGCAATGCGGCCGGAACCGGATTCCTCCAGTCGACCCGCCCTGCTCCCTGGACCAGGCTTTGCAGGGGGTGGCGGGCCAGCCCGGCGTGATTTTTGACACCGAGGGCGACCGGTCGGCCCGGGATCTGGTGCCCGGCGCTGAACTGGCCACCCTGATTGGTCCCGAAGGCGGGCTCGCCCCCGGGGAGATCGAGACCGTCTCGGCCATGGGCTGGCAACGCCTCCGCCTGGGGCCGCGCATTCTGCGCAGCGACACCGCACCGGTGGCGGCGCTGGCAGTGATTCAGACGGTGATCGGCGACCTGGCCTAGCCGGCCGTCAAAGTCAGGCAAGGGCGTTCCTGGTGCGCCCGGACCGACAATGCACCGTTCCTGTGCATTGTCACGTGGCACTCAACCGCCGCGAGCCACCCAACCCCTTGTAAACGGCGGCA